>JACCDX010449071.1_pt1 | contig 14350 bp, 3 predicted proteins | sample 7449681 | NCBI WGS metagenome assembly JACCDX01 (sample SAMN15323450, study PRJNA562643) | freshwater metagenome | isolation source: river surface water | place: USA:Blue River Watershed | collected 2017-08-18
CACCATTATCCATTTCAGAATATCTTGATGATTTTCCTAAATAGTTATCTAAGGCTTGTTTAATATCCATATAGTTTTATTTATAAATATATTGTTATCGTCAAATTACCCCTTGAACAACATATGTTGTATTTGCTTGTCGTTTAGTATTATCTGGATTACCATCCTGAAGATAGGCTTGAGCGGTTCCTTCCAACGTAACAGTATATTCTCCATTGTCACATCCTGCAATTATATCTTCAATATCAAATGAAATACTTTGTTTGTTTATAGATATTTCACCTGCCGTTGATCCACCTATCGATCCTTTGCATTTTTTGGTATATTTTCCTGTGGCTATTCTCCAACTTCCTACATCAGGTTTTACCGTAAATGTTACTTTTATTATTTTACCAGTTGCATCTTTATCAGTTGTAGTATTGAAAATGTTTTCTCTCGGTTGGGATGTATTCGGTAGACAATCCTTTCCCCCCAATCTGACATTAGGTCCTCCATTTGGGTAACAAATCGCACATGGGTTTTGATCAATCTGATTATATGTTGAAACGCTAACAACATCACCAGGTAATAAATTTTTCGTTGGACAATCATATTTCATTACTCTGAATATGTTTGTATATTTGTATTCTGAATATTCAATTACTTGAACTTTGAATCCTATTGAGTTATCCTTAGGATCTGCAGCGACATCACAGTCCCTTCTTAAAGATTTGGATGTTGTAAATTTATATCCGTTGTTTTGCCCAAGGGACTTCGGTATTAATTCTGTTTCTCCTATAAGAACTTCGGACCCTGATCCGAAAGAAATCAAATATACTTTTAATTTATAAGATTTTGACAATGGGGACGATCCGATATTTCCCTCAATATTTAAGAATCCATTTGATAATGTTGAGGCATTCAACGTATACGCTATTGATCCTGTCGTTGATGCATTAGTTAATATTGTTCTATCATCGGCGTTGTTTGTAATTGCAGGGTTTACTTGTTGACCTGAAGGGGTTGTTGTTGTGGTTGAAGTTGTAGTGCTGACTTGTTGACCTGAAGGGGTTGTTGTTGTGGTTGTTGTTACATTAGTTGCAAGATTCACACCGAGTCTCGGGAAAACCTCAGTTATAGATTTCATTGCTTTAACAATCTTAGCTTTAACTTCTTTTCCTTGATTGGTCTCGAAATCCTTTTTCTCTTTGTCGGTATTACGGACAACAGGCCAAAAAGATTTGTATTTTTCGTACATCGCATCCGCAGTAGGTACAATAGTATTTGAAACCAATTGCGATCCATTGAATTCTCTTCCAATGAATAATTTGTCATACATAAACTTTACGAAGTTTTCGGTAGTCTCGAACTTTGCAAATGGTTTTGATTTTTGTCCTTTGTCTGTACCTATATTAACACAACAAAACTCTGGTTTGAAATATTTTTTTCCAACATCATTCCAATCAACCTGAAGGTCAATATTTGCATAGTTATTCCCAAATTTTTCAAACATCATTCCTTTGTCATCCGCAGAGGATACAAATGAAAACGCATAAACCATCATTGCAAATTGATACTTCTGTTGATTGTCTGTGATTGATGCAGGTATGTTATCAATAATAGTCTTTGCCATTACTTCTGACGTCAATGTGGTTTTATCTGCTGTTGTTGCAAAATATCCTTTTCTATATTTTTCTAATACAGAATCTTGACAAGAATTTTCTGCAGCATTTGATGTTGCACTTGTTTGACTAACCGCACCTGTTGATGGGCTACTTTGGGCTTCTCTTAATTCTGATGGTAACTTTTGTAACAAGTTTTGATTTAAACTCATTAAATAATTGTTTGGTTTTTCACTTGCAAATATTCTTTGTCTAACTCCAGTGAACGATGTCTGGAATTGACCAGGACTTATTGTGTGATTAACCTCAGTAATCAAATATGCACCGTTAAACATTGGAACGTGATTCAAACAGAAATACATCGTAGGTTGAATCATTGCATTTCCTATTGCAATAACATTACATGAATAACTTCTTTCGTTATAGATGTTAAGTAAAGAAACGTTTTGAGATGCCGTGTATTTACCTGACGCTTGATTAGCCAAGTTATTGGTTGATATCAAACTTTCCGAGGTTGCTGTCCCAATATCCTGTGAAACACTGAAAGAGTAAAACACTCCTTGATTTCTGATACCCATATCAACATTAAATCCAACACATCTATTTGATTGAGACCAATCTGTTTTGTTTGTTTGATCCTCCAACAAAGGATTATTTGTTAAATTGTTACACGCAAACCCGTCGTTCTTATATCTGAAATCTTTGTTTCGACCCAAGTCAGGATAGTTCGATGGTTTTTCAGAATAAAAACAAACCATTTTTGGTTGTGAATTTCTATAATCCACACTTAAGAATGTACCCCATAAGTTGTTTGCAAAATCAGCAGAGTTCTCAGTTTTTGGTGTTGATGTTCCATCAGGCGTTTGAATGTTATAAAAGTTAACATATGCAGGTAACGGCATCACCGAGAAATGATTCTCAGTTAAAATACTACCAATTAATGTGAACACACTCGCATTCAAATTCAAATTTCTCAATTTGTTTTTCAATGAATAAATGTCCACAAATATAGTATCGCCCACGTTTCTCGAAGCTCTATCAACAAAAAGGAAATCTTGTAATAGTGTTTCTTCGTTGTAACTATTACCCGCAATCCACTTATCGTTAATTGCTTTAAACATTTCCCACATTTGTGTTTTAACCATGTTTCCATCAATAGCACTTTTGACATTTCCTTCAGGTAAGAAGGATATATCAGGTAAGTCTTTTCTCAAATACAACATTAAGTTATTGAAAACGTTTTCTTGATATGAAATCATTTGATTAGAATACTCCCTTAACTTACTTTGGAATTGAACTTTTGTTAAAGTCTCATCTGATAATTTTTGAGTTGCAAATATTCTTATCAAAGGTGCACAGATCTTTACGTTATTTTTTGTAAATTCAATATCATTGGTTACAAAGAAATCTGTAATATAAGACCCTTGATCCGAATATGCTAATTTATCTATAGTTGTAGGACCTAACTGTAAAAGTAATTCTTTCCACGCATCACTATTCGAAGAAAATGATTGAATTAATGTTGTAGTTCCTCCTTGTGTTGGTAAACTGTTTGGTACATAAGCACTAAACTTTAATGGGTCGGCTAAAATAAAATCTACTTGAGTTGGACTACTAACACTATTTGTTGTGTCAGTAAATTTATACCCTGTATTATAATCAGGTAAGAAACTATCGAATAATCTTCTGTCGTAATTTGATGGGTTACCCATTTTCATTACGATATCATATTCCATGAAATTATTCATTATCGTAACAATATTACTGAATTGTTGTGATATTGCAGATTTAGCGTAATCGGCATTTGTTTGTCTTGCAATCGGTCCGTTGATTTCAAAACACTCTCTCATCATTAGTTGAAAGTTCTTGAGATATCTGTTTGGATCTTTTACATCTACATTTAAAGTTATTTTAGTTTCTCCTGGTCCAACATTATCTTTCATGTTATACACCGACTTCGAAAACTCTAAGAATTTAAGTTCGAGTTTATCTAATTGGTCTTTACTAAAGACTGAAAAGATCTCCTCGATATTGGAATATGTAACACCTAAATCCATTGGAGAAACCTCCACAGATGGATTAACAATTGTCATGTACTCATCGTATGATGGCTTTCTAATTAATGAATTATCAAAATACCCATAATTGGATACACCCCAAAAACATCTTACAGTACCATTATACATTGATTGGTTATTTAAAATGTCTTTGGTTGCAACATTTGAACCTTGAGTTGTGTTACTATCGAATATGGCTTGTTGTGTTTGATTGTATACCGAACCGAATGATGGTATTGTATAATATCCCTCACTTGTTGTGTTTTTCATCAAAGCAGTCCACGGTTGCATTTTAAAATAGTTCAAAGGACTATTCCCTGAGACAAATCCAATATTTACTGAACTACCCTCAACGTTAGCAACTTTCATGTTCGAATCTACGAATAATTGAATTTCACCATCACTATATGTTTGAAAACATTCTGATCCGTTGAAGAAATAGCTCATATCATTAATCAACTTCGGATAAAAACCACCTTGTACTTCTGTTGTTGTAATAGGTAACGAAACACCAGCAACAGGTAGAGTTGTGGCACTATAACCACTTTGTAAATAAATTTGACTTGTATCAACACCATCAAATCTTAATGAATATGTTTTGGTAACTGTATTTGTAATTGGGTCGAAATTTCTAACGTAGTCAAAATCTTTCCAACAAGTATCCAATATATCAACACCATCATTCGCAAATCTTTTATATCTATGATAGATTGATCCTATCTTTAAAATCCAAGCATATGGCATTCTGTGTATTCCACCGAATCTTTTTAAAGAACTGGCAATATAATCTAATGGAGTGTTATCGTTTTGTGTCTTATATTTTTCCCTTAAAGTTGCAAGTGGAAGTGAATTCAACAAAAGATATGCACCTTGTACAAATGGATACTCTTTTTTGTTTTTCCAATCATCAACACCATTTTGTAATGCATTCACAAAATATGGTGTATTAAGAATTGACGTTGTTTGAATTGCAGGAAGAGAACTATTCGATGGATTCAAGGGGCTTACAAAATTAGCAAACACCGTACCTTCAGTTGCAATATACTGTGATACTTTTCTTGATTGATAAAACGTTTTAAGGTCGTTCTGTGGGACAATAGGAAGTGAAAAATTCTTATAAGAAAAATTTGTTACTGGTCTTATTGTTGTATTTGGCATGTTTGGTGTGAAGTTGGAGATTACTTTTTTCTCCTCGTTCACGAACAAAGTATTTCTTGTTAAATAAAATAACCCTTGTTTACTTTGATTACTATCTTGTAAATTTAGGTCATTCCATTCTTGTCTTGTGAATGGATATGTATCACAAAAATCAGGCTCAATGTTTTTCTTAATTAAAGAATTCAGATTGGTCAGATCTTCATTAGTAAGTCCTCTATCAATAAAAGGACTTGATGATGAAATTATTGATTGATCATAAATCTCAAATGGGCTGTCCACTTCTGTTTGAATGTATCCTGTGGCGAATATATCTCTTATCAACTTTTGGATTGATGGTCCTGTACCCTGATTAGATACGTGAGATAAAACACCCAAGTAGTTTTGGAAATTGAACCCATAGTTTTTGAACTTTTGAATCAAATATGGGCTCGATACACCCAAAGCTTGTTTGATGTTGTCGGCTTCGTTTCTTCCGATTGTATTGTAAATCTCTTTAACATCACCACCTCTTTGGAATCTTTGGTAGTGTGAATTCAAATAAGTTCTTTCCCATATCTCAAAGAAAAATTTAACCTCTTCTTTGGAAAAGTATGGAACGTTTGATTGAGGGAACTCAATAGCATTAAGTGTTAGTCTATCAATTTGATTCGACTCATTGTCGTTTTCTGTTGTATCTTTAACTTGTGGTCCTTTTTCGGTATACCCTTTTAAAAATTCTTCAACGAATTGTATTTCAGGCCACTTTTCAAACAAATATCCTTTGGTAAGATCTGAAACTGTTCTGTCGCCTGGATACTTGATAACAAATTTTTCATCATTACCAACTCCCTCGTTCACAAAAAATTGTGGCCAAGGATAAATTGGTGTTAGGTTTTCTTTATCGGAAATTTGAACGTTATCTTTCGCATCTGAAGATGGATAAACTAATATCGCTTTCTTTCTATCAGGATCATCTCTTTTATCCCAAGCCTTCTTGTGTACATCGTCTAACAATCTAATGAATGCTTCTGCGGATGCCATTATTACTGTAATAACATTTCTTATTGAAGGTTTGAATCCAATTCCTGATGCTTTGTCCTCAAGTCTTGCCGCTAATAATGCCGTTAGTCTTTCTTCTTCAAGTTGACTTAAAGAATTCAAATGGTCAGTCATTTTATCTATAAGTCCTGTGAATCTGTTGGCACCTTCGAAAACATATAGTGTAACCGTGGTAGGATCTTGTGAATTACCATCAAGCGATATTTTAGTTGCAAATCCTAACTCTCTCGTTATTTGATTTCTATAATCAATAAGAGCTTGTCCCTCCAATATCTCAGAAGATTTTGTTCTGGCTTTGAATGTTTCTTGATAATCTATAGATTTGATGTCCGCAACAAAAGCAAAATCTTGATAATCAACATCATTTTGAACTATAAGATTTTTATTTTTTGCCTGATTTTTTCCGAAAACCGGATTCGAAGCTAAGACATCATTGTTCAGTTTTATTCTATTTTGTAAATCAGCATCAACCGCTTGTAGTGTTTTCGCTCCTGTGTTTGTTGTTCCTTCTTTTACAACAGGTTTCAACGGATAGGCAAATTCTCCTGAGGTTAATTTGACCGCCTTTGTTTGATCACAAAATTCATTAAACCATGATGTTGGATTTGTGTAAATGTCTCCCTTATAAATTAATAACGCATCTTTGTATTTTTTCGATTCCGTTAAACTAAGAACATCCGCCTTAGTCCACGAGTTCTGAAGATTCTTAGCAAAAAGCTCTAATCTATTTAATAATTCGTTAACCGATAGTTCAGGGAAGTCTTTTGGAATTAATCCTTTGGACTTATAATCCGTATAAACTTCTCTTATTTTTTGCATTCCTCCCTCGGTCAATTGTTTTTCCGATGTTTTGTCATTTGAGTTTGGAATGTTTCTTGTGATATTATATGTCGACTGATACATGTGTGGTACAGCAAACATGTTTGCAAGTGAGATTTCATTTAGGATATTAAACTTATACCCATAAAATTGTAACGTAACTTGGTAGTTTCCCGAAAATGTGTTGAACCTGGCATTGAATGAAATTAGGTTCAATTGATATCTTATGGCTTGTCCATAATATCCTTTCAGTGTTAAATAAAATGGTGGGTATGGTAAATTGAAGAAGGCCGCATATGGAGATAAATCACCCTTTTCGAATAAAGCTCTTCCTTGGATATCTTCTAATTCTACAGTAACTTGTGGAATGAAAGATGTATCAACTTTAACATTGATTGAAGTGATACCTAAAAGTCCTGTATCATTTTGTCTTTCTTGTAACCCTGTTCCAACACTTGCCGCTGGTTTCTGACCTGTAGATGGTGTGAACGAAGCGGATGTTTTATTTGTTGTACCCTTATTAAAAATTCCTTCTCCTGTTATCTCATTGGTATAATCGTTGGTCATGTATTTCTGACCACCAGGTTTTAGAAAGTTGATTTCAGCAATCGATACTGTAGAAATTGTATCTTGAGTTGTGCTCCCCACCGCAAGCTTTGTTCTCGGTAATAACTTAGTTTCTAAATTAGCATACATGACCAAGTTTTCTTGGTCAACCGCTCTCTCTTTAATTTTCCCGTCTTTATCGACAAGTTTGTTAGGGTCAACAACAATAAGATTTTGAACATCAAAATCTACATATATGTTACCGTCTTGTCCTGTGAATACACTATTACCTGCCATAATATAAGAAATGATTATCCAAAGCCGCTTTATAGTCTTGTAGTGAAGCAATCAGGGGATATGGTATAATCAAAAACGCACCATCAAAAATGTTTTGTTCTAATCCACCAAACTGAGGATTAGCCTGCAAAATTAACCATCCGAAATATGGTGCCCCATAATACTCCTCCGAAACTTTATCTAACCTACTTCTATTCACCTTATAAATGTGAACTTTGTCCGTTGGTTTATTAGGCAAAGTAACATATGGAACAACTGTTTGTTCTCCATTAACTAAAAACTCCTGATACCTGTTATAATATTGTCCTCCCATTAGTTGAACTTAACTTTATCATTCCAAGTAGCATTACTTGTGTTTACATTCACCTTCTTACCTAAATCCTTGATTGCATTTTTCTCAACATCTCCAGGATTTGCTTCTTGAACAAATGTGAACTGTCTTGGTTTATTTTTAGTATAAGGAGTGAATTTAACAAAATTCTTAGCCGTCTCTTTACTGAATTTATCAACAAATGATTTAGCCGCTTGTGTCTCTTTTTGGAATATAGGTTTTACCTTATCTTTCCAATAGGCATCAAACGCAGTTGATAGTTCAGTGTTACCATCACCACTTAATTCCTTCTTGTTAACAATATCATTGATTATCTTACTTTTAAAGTCTTGATACTGTTTATCATCCAAAATAACATTATTCATTATCATATAACAAACTTTGTTACTGTTTCCTTCGTTCTCCCAAAAATTACCAGCCCCCAATGGATCTGTTGGCGTTGTGAACGGATCAAACACATTAAGTGGTTGAGATCCTGTTCCGTTTTTCACTAATGATCCTGTTAAATTACCTAAACTAGTTGTGAACGATGTTTCTTTTTCAATCAACTCTTCAAATTCTTTTAACGCGTTTGACACCAAATTTATATCATTTTGCATTTCAATGTATGTGTTCGCAGGTACAGGACTACTCGAAGGATCAACCTTGTCTGATGCAGTACACTTGAAAACTTTAATATTACCATTTTGTAATGCATATCCATCATTCACGATTGGGTTCGTTTGTAGATAAAGAACATTCAATCTATTCAAAATTCCAGTATAATTTTGTTCTTGGTTAACAACTTCTTGTATCGTTGCTGTGATTGCATTGTAATATGAAGCTCTTTTTTCGGCAATGAACGCGCTGTAATTTTTCTTAACAGCCCTTATTAATTTACCTGAGAAATTGAAATTTGGTGACTCTAACCATTTTATGAAGTTGTTATTCCCACTGTTGATACTTGATTCATAATCTCCAAAGTATTCATTCAATCTCTTCTCAATATTCTGAGGTTTACCATAAAAGTTTTTGTTCGTTTGAGTATTAGAATTAAACTTACCTTCCATGTAATATCTCGAATAACCCCATTGTTGCATCATTACTCCTCCATATTGATCAACAATTGTACTAGATTTGTTGATAATATTATTAAAATATGTTTGTGTCTCATCCAATAATGAGTTCATGATATCTTTGTAGTTAATATCACCTGTTTCTAACTGACTATCATTTACTGTCTTATTTGTAACAACACCAATAGTTTCGTTGTTTCCTTTTCCCGCATACGCTGTGTTATTGTTAACAACACCTAAATTGTTTAATGTTTCATTAAACTGAATACCCTTCATGAACTCAGCATCTAATGCTTGAGCACTTTCAATATCAGTAGCATCTGCTCTATCATCATAGATTTCAGTATTTGCATAATAATTGAAACTCAAGGCGTTCTGTAATTTATCCACAGGTTCTTTCAATCCGGCACCACCTAATAACGCAAAACTTAATGTTACGTTTGCAATCATTGGTTGTACCCCAATACCTTCAGGATTTAAGTCCAATCCTTCATAAGCAATTGATAATGATTGAGGTGCAATCTTAGTATTAAAGAAGTCACCAACTCTTAAGATAAGAATTGGAGGTGCACCAAAGGCTGTGTTTACAGATTGATCGTACTGTATCGTTGTTTGTCCATTAACTTCCTTAATTGTCGGTATACTTTCACCAGGTCTCATACACTGTTGTAAGAAAGTTAGACGACTGTTGAGTCCCTCAGGGGTCATAGAATGGAATGCCGGGTCGAAGAACTTAAGTTTGTCTTTGAGGTTATCAAAAACCATTGGAGTTTCTTCTTTAACGACATCAAAATAATCACACTCTGTCAATAATTTTCTTAACACTCTTTTGGTAATATTATCTCTTTGAACTTGAGTGATTGTTTCAGTTGGTCCTTGTACGTTAGGTTGGTTTCCTCCACCCTGTATTGGTGTAGGGACTGTTCCTGGCGGATTGTTTTGTGGTATGGTTTCTGTTGTGGTTATGTTTTGTTGTGCTGGCGGTGCCGGAGGTTGAACTGTAATATTAGATATTATACCTCTTCTACACGCCATTGCATTTCTTGTGTAAATGTCTTTAGGTCCTACATCTTTACCATCAGTACAATTAATTGTACCCGTACCTAATTCTTTAACTTGTGTACGTCCCGCATCTAAAGATCCATCCTCTCCAACTGAAATCGCCTCAAATACTAATGTTTGTGGTGTTCCATTGATAAATTTAGCTAGCTCAGGATCTTTTTTATAATACTCAATAATTGAATTAGCTCTTCTTAATCCAAGATCTTTATTATATTCGTTTTTAGCCGGTGCGGACGCTCCTCCTGTTACTGTTATTCTAACTGAAGATCCTTCTTTTAAAGCAACTAAAAGTTTATTATAAAACTCCGCACCTATTTTCATTTTGTCGAACGAGTTAACAACACCTTGAGTAAACATATTACCTACTTGTGATTTTGCTTGTGGGTCTGCAACTCCTTTTGGACCTGTTGCCCTCTCGCCATAGGTTGTTTGATTGGCTGAAGATGTGTATGTGTTATAGGTGTCAATATAATTTACGACTGTTTTTGGAATGTCATTTTCAAAATATAACCCTATTCCTCTATAAACATCGAAATCTTTTTGTCCAACTGTAACCACAGGACCAATGGCTTGACCTGATGATTGGCTTGTAACTGCAGGAATACCCGAGTTCAATAAAGCGTTTGCTTCCAATACTTCTTCCTTAGTAACCGCAGGATTGCTCAACATTCTTTGAATCTCGTACAAATCTGTTCTATCTATCGTCGCGTATTTTTTTGCTAATTCATACAAGTCATACTTTCTACAACCAGCAAAGAAAGAATTAATTATACCATCAACCTTAGCCTGATTTGTTTGGTCTTTCAAAACTCTATTAACAATCAAATTGAGAACAGAAGGGTGATCCACAACAATTTTCCAAGTAAGAGATCCTGTTCTTTGTGTTGACTTATACGTATAAATCGGCTCAGGTCGACCTAAGAACTCTTGTTGATTCCATCCTGTGCTAACTGATTCGTTCACAGTTAATCCATAAGGAGGGAACCACATAACTCTACCACCATTTGGTCCTTTCTCACAATCAGCTAAATCATCAAACATTTTCGATGTTCTCCAAGCTAAATTCTCAATAGAGAACATGTATTTCTTGGCATAAGAACCATTGGCACCTCCAATTAAATTGGTTGAATCTTGTCCACCATTTCTTCTGTTAGGAACAATATTCAAATTGTATGTGTTATCCAAAACAGAATATGAGAACTTTCTTCCTTGGGTTGTCATACCATCTGTCTTCTGAAGGTCATTGTATTGTAGATAAGGGGTATCTTTAGCAAAAACACGACAATACTCAGCACCAACCTCGTTCCCAATCTCACCAACGTAGGATATAACTCTCGAACCCTTTGTCATCTCTTTATATCCATCGTTGAATATTTTACTTACTTGATCGATAGCGTTACCTACGTGTTCGAATTTCTTTTTTCCTGGCGGCTGACTATCAACTAATCTTTGTGTGTCATCAAGTATAGATCCTGTTTTGAATCTATAGTTTGTTGAATTGGAATCATTGTAGGTTGACGGATCAAAGTCGGGATCTTCTCCCATTTCTTTACCACCAGGTCCAACGTACTTACCCGCATTTGGTTTGTATTTTGGAGACACCCAAGTAAATCCACCCTCAATCCCACCACCATCGGTGTATGGTGTTCCATTTGCACCTAAACCAGGTGACTTTTCAACTCCTTCATATAGTTTTGCTAATTCACTTGGTCCATAAACAGGTGCTTGTACTGCTCTACCAAAATGGTCTGTTGGTATTTCTCCTATTGGAGAGAAGACCATTCCTGGATCTGATGTTCTCGATCCAACATAATAATCTGAACTATTTGATCTACCACCAACAATTGCACCACCAAGTCTGTCTACGAAGTTTCTATCGTAGTCAGGCTTATACATGTTCATGTCTATATTCTTGAATAAGACACTTTTTTGTCCCGCACCTGTGTTACTTAAAAACTTTTGTGATCCTGAATCCGAACCTAATAGTCGAGCAAAGAATTTACCTATTCCACTTTGAGTTACAAAGCTAAAAGCACTTTGTATTTGTTGAATTGTTGTTGGTTGACCTAGTCTGATTTCAGTATCCCAATAAGAACCTGGTATTGGTGATACAGGAAAATAAGTTCCTGATAATCTTTGTGCTAAGTCTACAGCAGCTAATAGTGGGTTTCCTGGTACTGTAATTTGATAGTTAGGTTCAACTAAAGGTATTCTATTCGTTAAGAAACCAAATATATTACTACCACTACTTGCATTGAATAAGTTTGCTCTACCTACAGTTCTTTGATATATTTCAGTAGCAATTCTTTCTTCGAATAGTTTTTTAAGTTGTACCGCACCAATTTTGGCAATAAATGAATCTGAACTTAATAATCCGTTAGAACCTAAGGGGTCTGGGTTATAAAGAATATCAACAGGTTCATAAAAAGAAGAATCAAAGTTTGGATATGCTTCAAATTCTGACTGTTTGATAACTGTTTGTGTATCGTATTGAAACGGTGTATCTGGTGAGTAAACGTTGAATCTAGCCATTCTGTCGTTGAAAACAGCAAAACCATATTCATTTGGGTCTGGTTTGGCATCAACAACACCTGTGTCAGTAAGTACTGTCTGATACGCAATCTGACTTGGGTCTACATATGGAGCCAAACCATAAGGTTTTAAGTTCCTTGTAAACAATTTTTTTCTAAACCCTTCTGTACTTCCGTAATCTAATGGACTAGGCATTTATTTGTTTTACAATAAATAGGTTCGGACCTATTTTTTTATTTGATTTTCATTTGTACTGTTTGCCCTGTCGCATCCTTAGTTCCTGTTGCCGTCTTCACAATATAATCTTTGAATTTTTGATCATCCATCATTTTTTGGAATTTCTTTTGGAATTCAGGATCATTGATATCCCCTTGAACATCAACATTAATTGTAATATTACCCGTGTGTGTAACTTCTTTTTTCTCAGTTACTGACGCGGTTTTCTTAGTTTGTTCGATTTGTTTCGACAAACCTTGTGATGATGTATATTGTTTTAATATCTCTTGGAATTTATCTTGTCCCTTTCCTGTTGTTAAAGCTTGATAAGCTTCTTTAGAGAAAGGATCTTGTTTTCCTTGTAGATTTTTAGTTACACTTTGTGTAAGAACTTCAGGTACTTTTTCGAAAACACCAACAACATCGTATCCCATCGATTTTAGACCTGACTTCATTTCATTAGCAACTGAATCAAAAGACTTCTTACCTGTAACAACATCTTGAATAGTGTCTTTCAGATATGAAATAGCTTTTTCGGTTCCTCCTTGTATCTTATCAGCGTTAGGTATCAATTTGACAATTGCATCTGTAGCAGCAGTCGTTAAGGCTCTTGTTTGTTCAGGTAAATCTCTTAATGGTTGAGCAACACTAATACCTTGTACTACTTTTTGTCTGATAGCATTCACATCTCCCGCAATAACATCTGATGTTTGCATTTGTGCTCTAGCAATATCCTCCATAGATTTTGGAGCATTTTTCTGAGCCTCGATTGCAGTTTTCAATTGTGCCTCACTAAGTTCTGTTAATTTTCTATTAACTTCTTTTCCTTGCTCATCTCTAACTTTAATGGTATATTCACCACCATCGTTCATTTGAGCCATACTGGCTATGTATTGTTTTTCCTCTTCTGATAAATTAGCACCATACTTCATTTGACCCATAATCTTATCGTTGTTAGCTAACGCTAATCCCATCTTCGATAAGTTATCATATGATATACCTGTCTCTTTGGAGATTTCTCTCAGGAATCTTATACCTTGTGGGTCTATTTTGAAAGATTTTGTTTTTTCATCAAACACAGTATATCTCTCAGCCATCTGAGCAATAGATTTCTGTAATCCTTGAGGGTCGTTAATAGATGCATTCATCAATGCGAATGGGTCTGAAAGAGTTCCCATATTAACACCAAGTCTTTGGAATGCTGAAGATAGTTTGATTGCACCTTCAGGGTCCATTGCTCTTTCAGCAAATTGAGCGGTATCTCTCATACTCACTCTCAACATAGCAGATTGTGCCGCCATCTTAGTTAACCCTAACACCCCACCGTCAAAGTTAAATTTGTTCAACATGTCGGCGTTTTGAACCACCGCTTCCATTACCTGTTTGGTGTTCATCCCAACACTCTGAACATAGTTAACTCCTTGAATTAAATTTTCTTGTACGTTTTCAAATTGAATACCTACATCCGTAAAGTCTTCTACAATTGTAGATACCTCTTGTCCTATAACCTTCGAAGTTGCGTATAACTCCTTGATTGTTTCATTTGAAGCAACAACGTTTCTTCTTGTTGCCATTGCAACATCTTCAATTACCTTTGCAGCGTCCTTTGCACCACCACCCAATCTTGTTAGTTCGGGG
>JACCDX010984751.1_pt1 | contig 14341 bp, 18 predicted proteins | sample 7449681 | NCBI WGS metagenome assembly JACCDX01 (sample SAMN15323450, study PRJNA562643) | freshwater metagenome | isolation source: river surface water | place: USA:Blue River Watershed | collected 2017-08-18
AAGCAGCATCAGCCGCCAACATGCCGCTCTTGATGGCAGCGTGGCTGCCTTTGATACGGGCAGCATTCAAGTAGCCTGCATCGCAACCAATCAGTGCGCCGCCTGGAAACACGGTTTTGGGCAAAGCTTGCGGTGTGCCGTTGTTGATGGCGCGTGCGCCGTAACCAATGCGCTTCGCGCCTTCGAGGTGGGCCGCGATGGCTGGGTGTGTTTTCCAGCGTTGCATTTCTTCAAAGGGGCTGAGCCATGGGTTTTTGTAGTCGAGGCCGAGCACAAAGCCGAGGGTGACTTTGTTGTCTTCGAGGTGGTACAAAAAGCCGCCGCCAAACGCGTCATCTTGCATGGGCCAGCCAGAGGTGTGCACCACCAAGCCGGGTTTGGCCTTCGATGGATCAACTTCCCATAGCTCTTTGATGCCGATGGCGTAGCTTTGTGGATCGCGGCCTTCTGCCAATTTGTATTTGGCGATGACTTGCTTGCCTAAGTGACCACGAGCGCCTTCGGCGAAGATGGTGTACTTGGCGTGCAGTTCCATGCCGAGCTGGAAGTTGTCGGTGGGTTCGCCGTCTTTGCCAATGCCGAGGTTGCCAGTGGCGACACCTTTGACAGAGCCATCGTCGTTGTAAAGCACTTCAGCTGCCGTAAAGCCAGGGAAGATTTCCACGCCAAGGGATTCGGCGTGGGTCGCCATCCACTTGACCACGTTGCTGAGTGAGACCACGTAGCAACCATCGTTGTGGAAGTTACGTGGCAGCAGCCAATCGGGGGTGCGTTGAGACCCTGTTTCGCTGAGGAACAACACATCGTCGCCCGTGACTTCTTGGTTCAGTGGGCAACCGAGTTCTTTCCAGTTGGGGATGAGCTCGGTGATGGCCTTGGGGTCCATGACCGCACCCGACAAAATGTGTGCGCCTGGCTCAGAGCCTTTTTCCAGCACCACCACTGACACGTCGTTGCCTTTTTCGACCGCGAGTTGTTTGATGCGGATGGCGGTGGCCAAACCACCCGGGCCGCCACCAATCACGACCACGTCGTATTCCATGGCTTCGCGTGGGCCAAACTGTGCGAGGATTTCTTCTTGTGTCATTTGTTTTGTCTCAGTCTGTTGTCAGAGGTGAGACAGATTTTAGGGCCTGTCATAGACGTACTTGTCATAATGAAATAACTCAACAATCTGGAGGTCAGCATGGCGTACAGCATGGATTTGTCGGGCCGCGTGGCGTTGGTCACCGGTGCATCAAGTGGTTTAGGGGCGCAATTTGCCAAAACCCTATCTCGCGCAGGTGCCGCTGTGGTGTTGGCCAGCCGTCGTATGGAAAAGCTCAAAGAGCTGCGCGCCGAAATTCAAGCTGAAGGTGGCGATGCCCATGTGGTGAGCTTGGATGTGACCACGCTAGGCAGCATCAAATCCGCTGTGGCCCATGCCGAGACAGAGGTGGGCAGCATTGACATCCTGGTGAACAACTCAGGCGTGAGCACGACGCAGCGCGTGCAAGACGTGACCGAGGAAGACTTTGACTTCACCTTTAACACCAACGTGCGAGGCTCGTTCTTCGTGGCACAAGAAGTGGGTAAGCGCATGTTGGCCCGCGCCAAGGGCGCTGCGCCTGGCAGCTACACGGGCGGGCGCATCATCAACATCGCCTCGGTCGCTGGTTTGCGCGTGTTGCCGCAAATTGGCCCGTATTGCATGAGCAAAGCTGCCGTCATTCAAATGACCAAGGTGCTGGCGATGGAGTGGGGCCGCTTTGGCATCAACGTGAATGCCATTTGCCCTGGCTACATCGACACCGAAATCAACCACCACCATTGGCAGACCGAGCAGGGGCAGAAGTTGGTGAATATGTTGCCGCGTAAACGTGTGGGCCATCCGCAAGATTTGGATGCTTTATTGGTGCTGCTCGCCAGTGCGGAGAGTTCTTTCATCAACGGGGCCATCATTTCGGCTGACGACGGATTTGCAGTATGAGATACGAGATTCCTGACAACAAAAAGTTGGTCTACGAGTGCACCATCCCCATGCGCTGGGGCGATATGGACGCAATGGGCCACATCAACAACACGATTTACTTTCGCTACCTCGAAATTGCACGTGTCGATTGGTTGCATCAATTCGATGCCGCGCCAGGCCCGAAAGGCGAAGGGCCTGTGATCGTGAATGCGTTTTGTAACTTTTACAAACAGCTCGAATATCCAGGTGATGTGCTGGTGAAGATGTACACCAGCGACCCTGGCCGCACCACGTTTGAAACCTGGGCCACGATGGAGCAAGCCGCCAACCCTGGCGTGATTTACGCGGCAGGTGGCGCCACCACGATATGGGTGGACTTTCCTAAACAAAAAGCGGTGGATTTGCCTGCTTGGCTGCGAGAGATCGTCACGCCCTGATTGTCAGGGCCGTGTTGCTCCCACGGCGCGCCATTGGGTGCTATGCGCTAGCAACCAGTCGCGCATCAAGCGTTCGTCACCCAATTGGTTGGGGTGGAAGTCTTTGCGTAAATACGCCATGAAGCGTGGCGTGCATCGCCAAACACAGCCGTGCCGCCCAAAGCAAAATTTGAATGCAGACAGCCAAGTGCTGGGTTGATGCAGTGTGCGGTCGTGCCACAGGTTGTTGATGGTCTGGCGAATCACATCGGTGGTGAAGTGAATGGCAATGTAAACCAGCCAAAACATGCGCCAAGCATAGTTGCCGCCTAGTGTTTGGTACACATCGAAAGCCACCGCTTTGTGTTCGCACTCTTCCGCTGCATGCCAACGCCACAGGGTTTGGATGGGTGTGTCTGCATGTTCAAGCCAATCGCCCTGGTTGCCAATGCTTTGAAGCGTCAGGTCGCCGAGGACGGCGGTGAAGTGTTCATAGCCTGCCGTGATCGCCAGCTCGTGCAAATGGTGCCGTGGTGATTTGGCAAACAAGCGCCGTGCGCGTGTTTTGCGTTTGACGATTCGTGGTCCCCAATGGTTCTGAAGTCCTTGTGCTTCGAGCAGGCTGTTGTATTGCGCGTGCATATGACGGTGGCTGGCTTCTTGCCCAATGAATGCAATGACCGTGGCTTGCAGCGCTTGGCTATCGGGAGTCTTGCCAAGGTACGGTGCCGCATTGCGCACCGACTCGATGAAAAATTGCTCACCCTCTGGAAAACTGAATGACAGGGCATTGAAAAACGCCGTTAAAAAAGCATCACCACCATTCCAGTGTCGACGTAGGGGGCTGTTCAAGTCGACGTTCAAGTGTCGAACGAGCAGTGGCGGTGATGCATGCAAAGATGGGGCGCTAGACATGATGCAAGTGTTCATGAGATGCGCCAGTGGTGGGTGCAGTGTCGGTATCGAGTTGTTTTAGCCATAGCAGTGCTGCATGGCGGTCCGAGCCGCACATGTCTGCCGAGGGCTGCAAGCCGCCGCAAAAGGCAGGCCGCTCGGGTTTGCCAAATACGGCACAACGCATGTCAGGTAGCAATTGCACACAGGGCACACCTGCCGGTTTGCCATGAGGCATGCCGGGTAAGGGGCTGGTAATGGATGGCGCGATGCAACATGCGCCGCATTCGCTGCGACAGTTCATCGGGCGATTATCCTAGGCACAGTTTTTTTGATGGAGTTCACATGACAAACAAACACGCCCACCCCACCGATGTCGCATTTCAAAACGGTCTAGCCAAACGCACCCAAGTGATGGGGCAGCCCTTTGTGGATAAGGCATTTGACGGCATGACCGAATTCACCAAACCCATCCAGCATCACATCACCCGCGCGGCATGGGGCGACACATGGCAGCGTGAAGGGTTGGATTTGAAAACGCGCAGTTTGATCACGGTGGCTATGCTGACCGCGCTAGGTAAGTCGCACGAACTCAAAGGCCATGTGCGTGGCGCATTGAACAACGGCGCAACCAAAGAAGAGTTGCAAGAAGTTCTGTTGCACGCTGCCATCTACTGTGGCGTGCCTGCGGCAGTTGAAGGGTTTCGTGCAGCGGCTGAAGTGGTAGACGCTTGATTTTGAGCCGCTTCTAGTCGTGTGACGATGGCTTCGAGCCGCTCTATTTGCCTTTGTGATGCATGAATGGCTTGTAGCAGTTCGTGCTCTATTTGGCGTTCTTCTTTTTGAACAAAGAGCGCTGCGATTGAGGCTGTGACGAGCGACAGCACAGCCAACCCCAACACCACGACCAGCACAGCAAATGCTCTTGAAGCATCGGTGCTTGGCACATGGTCACCGTAGCCCACCGTCGCTGCGGTGGTGAAAGCCAGCCACAGCCCATCTGTGAATGAATTCACTCTGGGGTCTATCCACCAAAAGCCCAAGCCTCCGAGGACCATGATGAAAAGGGCGATGAGTGCAGACGAAATCAGTCCTTGTCGAATGCTGCGGTTGATGCGTTGTGTGATTTTTTTCATGGGTTGAGCTGCCTCTCGCCATTGTGTACTAACTAATTCTTATCCAACGACCAACTTGTGTACCAAGTCTGCCGTGGTCGATGCCTTGTATTTGCGCATTAGCTTGGCGCGGTAAATTTCTACGGTGCGGTGGCTGATGCCCAGCACCTTGCCAATTTCTTTGGAGGTCATCCCCTCCATCAAGAAGGCAGCGACTTCGCGTTCACGGGCTGTCAGTTCGGCACGCACAGGGCGGGTGGCACTGAGGTCTTCAAAACTCCAAATGCCTGCTTCATGCGGCGATTCGAGGTTCAAAGCACGGCCCGTCACGTGGCACCAAAACGGCTCGCCTTTGAGGCGGCCATCGATGCGCTTCATCAGTCGATCATCGGCATACAAGCCTTTGGCGTTGAGGCTGAGTTTGATGCGTGCGCCCGTGCGCTCGTATTCGTCGGCGCTGGGGTAGAGCACCTGAAACGATTGGCCAATCAACTGCTCGCGCGTCGCGCCAAACATGTCGCACACGTGTTGGTTGCAGTCCACCATGGTGCGGTTGCGAGACAGCACCAGACCCACTGGGGCAAGGTCGAAGGCTTGGCGGTAATCAATCATGGGGGATGTCTCTAAGGGGTCAGTGCTTACGAAAAACTACGTATCTCAATACGTAGTATCGTATCGTCATTCTGTTGTACTTTGACTGGAGCATCCCTTGAACAAAGTTTTCCCTTCTGCTGCTGAAGCACTCAAAGACATCGTGGCCGATGGCCAACTGATGGCTGTGGGCGGTTTTGGCTTGTGTGGCATACCTGAAGCCCTGATTGACGCTTTGCGTGACAGTGGTGTGAAGGATTTGACCGTTATTTCCAACAACGCTGGCGTGGACGGCTTTGGTTTGGGCAAGTTGCTCGAAACCCGTCAAATCAAAAAAATGATTTCCAGCTACGTGGGCGAGAACAAAGAGTTTGAACGCCAATACCTCTCGGGTGAGTTGGAGCTTGAGTTCACACCCCAAGGCACGCTGGCAGAAAAGCTGCGCGCTGGCGGTGCTGGCATTCCTGCCTTCTTCACCAAAACAGGTGTGGGCACCTTGGTGGCTGAAGGCAAAGAGACCCGCGAGTTCGATGGCGAGACTTACGTGATGGAACGCTCTTTGGTGCCTGAAATCTCCCTCATCAAAGCAGATGTGGCTGACCGCTCGGGCAACCTGCGTTTCAATATGACCGCACGCAATTTCAACCCAGCCGCTGCGACTGCGGGTCGAATTTGCGTGGTGGAAGTCGAGCGCATTGTGGCCACGGGCGAACTTGCCCCTGACGACATTCATTTGCCTGGCATTTATGTGCACCGCATCGTGCACAACCCCACGCCCGAGAAGCGCATTGAAAAGCGCACCACCCGCGACCGCAAATAAGGACACACCATCATGGCTTGGACTCAAGACGAAATGGCCGCACGTGCGGCAAGCGAACTGCAAGACGGTTTTTATGTGAACCTCGGCATTGGCATCCCTACGCTGGTGGCCAACCACGTGCCTGACCACGTGGAAGTGTGGCTGCAAAGCGAAAACGGCATGCTGGGCATTGGTCCGTTCCCCTATGAAGATGAAGTCGACGCCGACCTCATCAACGCGGGCAAACAGACTGTGACCACCATCAAAGGCTCTGCGATTTTTGGCAGCGACCAATCGTTTGCCATGATTCGCGGCGGCAAGATCAACCTCTCTATCCTTGGTGCGATGCAAGTGAGCGAGAAGGGTGACCTAGCCAACTGGATGATCCCCGGCAAGATGATCAAAGGCATGGGCGGTGCGATGGACTTGGTCGCAGGCGTCAAGCGCGTGATCATCTTGATGGAACACGTGGCCAAGAAAAAAGATGGCACCGAAGATTTGAAAATCTTGCCCCAATGCACCTTGCCATTGACGGGCGTGGGCGTGGTCGATCGCATCATCACTGACCTCGCAGTGATGGATGTGGTGCCTGAAGGCTTGAAAGTGATTGAGTTAGCACCTGGGGTGACCCGCGAGTTCTTGCAAAGCAAGACGGGCGTGACCTTGTTGTGATTGAGGCGCTAAACTCAATCCATTCATCACAAGAGGAAACGCTATGAAAATTTTGGTTGCTGTTGACGGTTCTAAGTCTTCATTGAACGCGGTGAAGTACGCCGTGAAATTAGCCTCTAACTTTCGTACACAAGATCGCATCACCTTGATCAATGTGCACGATGACCAAGGTTTGCGCCACGCGCAGCAATTTGTTGGCAAAGAAGGCATCGCTGATTACTTGCGTGCACTGAGCGACAAAGAGCTCAAAGCGGCTTTGGCTGTTTTGGTCAAGGCTGGCGTGAAGCATGATTGCATCATTCAAACAGGCCATGTGGCTGAAGTGATTTCTGCTGCAGCCAACAAGAAATTTGACATGGTGGTCATGGGCTCCAAAGGCCGCAGTGGCTTGGTGGATATGTTGGTCGGCTCTGTGGCGCAACGCGTCATGGCCACATGCAAGAAGCCAGTGCTGTTGGTGAAGTAGCCTTGTGTTCTGGTGCTAACGCATCAAAGCAAAAGCCCGCTAGCGAGAGCCAGCGGGCTTTTTTGTTTGGAGCGGGTGACGGGAATCGAACCCGCGTTATTTGCTTGGGAAGCAAGAGTCCTACCATTGAACGACACCCGCAGTGGTGCACATTCTAGGTGAACCGAGCTGTAGATATCGTGGTGGGTGCTGGTTTGGTTTGTGCTGGGTGCGACTTGGGTGTCGTGGAGGTGGGGTGTTCGACTCTTTAGAATATCAATGATTAATTTCTAACGAAAATTGCTGTGCCAGAAATTGTTTGATAGCCACGTCCTTGTGACATTACCGTAACGCCAGAGCCGAAAGCAGTATTACCAACTGCAGTGGCTGTGCCAGTGGTAAAACCTATTGAGTTGGTTTCTCGTCTGCCAATATTGCTAAGCAACACTCCATTTGCGCCAAGTTTTGCAGCTTCTTTTTTTAGTCGCTCCACAGCAGAATTCATGACATCTTGTGAAGATTTAAAGTCATGCCCAGCTTCAGCTTGAATCAATGCAATCTCTTCAAAATTAGGAGGTGGAGCAGTATAAATTTTCACCTCTTCAAAATTGATTGCAGCTCGCTGTTTACCTATTAATATCGACGAGCTATTGACGATAGTGCATCCCAAAAGCATCATGCATGCACAGGCGGTGATTATTTTCTTAAGTGTCATTCATGCTCCTTATTGCAGGTAATTGTATTAGTGGACCGATTGCCTGTCGCTGCCTCGGCAGCTCCTTTTCATTTGCCTCGCCACTTCAACCACTGCTTGAACGACATCACTTTTCGTTTTGGTTGTGTCATGGTTCACCTCATCTGTTGTGGAAGTATTTGTCTGCAGCAATCACCAAGATGATTGCCCCATGGTCTTCAGTGATGGCATAGCTGAAGTATTCAGTGCACTTGTTCTCAATCCATCTGTGAATCACATCCTCCCTCGCCAGTAAACCTTGTTCAAACACAAGGTCGGCAGCATCCATGAGGGTGGGGTGTTTCTGAATTTCGGGTGTTTTCTTTGCCATAAGTACCTCCTTTAAAGTGGCATGCGGGTACTTATGAGGTTTCAAATCCCAATCTTTTAATCCTAGTAGGTTTGAACCAGTTGGTTCCTATGGGTGGTTTCCACCATATCGGTTTAAGTCAACCTAGTTGGGTTGCTTACATAGCAATCAACATACCTTTGGGGAAGGGCGTTTTATCGGTGTTGATGGGTGGATTCGGTTTTGAGTGGGGTGAGTTCTTTGTTAAAACCATCTGAATCATTAATGATTAAAAGTAGTGTTAAATTGATTTGATATTCAAATTAAGAATAATCATCAAAACCTTGTAATCCGCATAATCAAACCAACGGAAGGGGTAGGTACCTTCATCATGTTTACAGGGGTGATTACATGAATCTAGAGCGTTCTAGCGGTATTAGGGAGTTCTGGATTGAACCACCAGAACTCAATAATAAAAACAGTAAAAGTTCTATATGGGTAGAGAGCAATGACTTTTACTGTTTTTCACAGGGTGATTCTGAAATTTCACAGAAATCACATGAATCCACACACTATGTGTTGGTTGGATTCGATACCGAGTTTAAAACACCCTCAGTCCCTCTTAGTCCTTCGGAGGTGAAAGAAGAGGGTATCCGACTGACAAGGGGGCGTACACGGCGCAACGGCACGCCCCAGCTTTCTTCTGGGGGACGCCATACGGTACTCAGGAGGAGGTATATAAAGAAGCCAATTCTCTTTGTGCCAGAGAGAACAAGAAGGTTGTGACCGTCAACCTTCGAGTTGTTGATCAATTCCCTGGGCGATCAGGAGGAGTATGGTTGGACTTTCGCTGTGAATAACAGCGTCAATTAAATCGACGGTTTCAAGGGGTGATTACGCCTGTTTCTGTTTGCGGAACTTGCGATTGATGTTGTAGTAGTACGTCGGTGAACCCTTGGGTGTTACGTCAGCACCTTCGATGAATGCACGTAGCACGATCTCACGAGGTTCTGCGTGAATCAGACGGAAGATCGCTCTTGCCGCATCTGCTTTACTGCCTCCACCTGTCAGGATGGTTCGACCTTCTTGAACTGCCGTGTCATAGCGGTTCTGGTCTTTGGGTTCAATCTTTTGTTTAGGGGTGTCAAGGGTGGGTGTTGGCACTGTATTTCCTCCACAAAATGTTGATGATTTCCATGGCATCTGGGGTCGATACGTCCTCCATGCCAGAGATGTCCTCAAATAAGTCAAAAACGACTTCTGTGAAATGACTCTGTGTCAAATTGAACCCACACTTCTCACGAATGACGTAGATGAGTCGGTATTGTTCGGCGGGGGAGAGTTGGTCCATAGGTCACCTTTGGTTGATGAGGTGAGGGGACCGTCCCTGAGAATAGATTGGAAGACAACGAGTTGAAATTGGATTCGGCTATATTTTTCGTATGATGGTTCTAACCTGAATTTAGTGAGTTAATGCATGATGCGCTATTCATTGTTTGTTATTTCTGCCTTTGTGCTCACTGCTTGTGGCACCTCAGGCGTTACTAAGAACCCAAATTCAACCTTTACAGTTTCTGCCCAGTATGGTTCTCTTAATGGCAGTTGGGATAGAGCTCAACGGGAAGCTGTTGAAAAAGCTCAACAGCATTGTGATCAGATGGGGCTTCAATACAACTTCATGAACGAATCTAGAAGCGGTGTTGTTGGTTGGTCACCTCAAGTTTCGGCTATCACGTTCAGTTGCTCTCCAAAAATAGCAGAGCTGTTGAAAAATGCTGATGATGAATGTAAGAGTGACTTTTCTACTGTTGAGCTTGACCCAATAAGAAGCAAGGTGGAACTGTTTAGAAAGTCTGCTGAGAGCTCTGTGCCTTTTGATATTGCATCAAACGACAAGTATCCAACTGCACACGAACGTACAGCCATTGGGAAATGGGCGAAATTGCGAGAGATTTGTTTTGAGCGGAATCGCCAAATTACAGATGTCGAAGTTGCAGGATTGACCCCGCTCCAGCAAACATATACGCAGCAGATGCGTGGTTACAGAGACCAAATGCAAGCTCGTGTGGGGGAATTGATAGTCGCTCTTTATCAATCAAAGCTCTCGTACAGCGAGTTCGCTCTAAAGCGTTATGAAATAACTAGAAGCATTACCTCTGCTCAACGAGACTTCAGGGCTTCTACGTTACTCGCTGACAGAGATGCTCAAATGAAAGCTCAACAAATTGCTGAACAGCAAATGCAAAACAATTTGATGGTCTGGTCAACCTACATGCAATCTGTTAACGCACGTCAACCCCAGTTTCAGAATAACGATGTGCGACTTAGAACCAACTGTACAAGTAACCGGATTGGACAAATGGTTACAACAAATTGCAACTGACTCGTTGGTTCTTCCCCTGCGGAAATCCAGACTGGGTTATGACTGGGGTAACCCATTCCACCACCTGTATGTGTGGAACTACTGGATGAGGGGAGTGTGATGTCCTCTGCGGAAGAGGTGTGAATGCCACGACACTAAGGTCGCCCGTTGGGAAGCAAGAGTCCTACCATTGAACGACACCCGCAGTGGTGCACATTCTAGGTGAACCGTGCTGTTGGCATCGTGGTGGGTGCTGTGGTTTCTGGTGTGATGTACGACTTGGGTGTCGTGGGTGTGGGATGGTGTTCACCGTCAATTGAATTGACGCTTCAGAACTTGATCCAGATTAAACAACTTATCAGTTTTATTGTTTTTTGAAGGCTTGATATTTATAATTCAGGAATTGATAAGTCTGTGAGGTTTCACATGTCACGTTTGCTAATTGCTGTCACTTTGGTTGTTACTGCGCTGCTTGGTTGTGGCGGAGGTGGAGGTGGTGGAAGTCCTGCAGCAGCTGGATTTTCAGAAAGCTTTGTCTCATCCGCTGCAGCAGGTGAAGTAATCTCGTTCGATGTGAACACTTCTTTGAATACCTATACGTACACGATTTTGAAATCAAGCTATGGGCTTCCTGCTCAACAAACTGGTTCTGGAACTCTAACCTCTAGAAATTCAGATGGCAGCTACAACATTTCCGCATCAGGTGATGGTTTTGTTAGATCAGGCACATTGCTGCCTATAAAAAGCGGTTTGTTATCAGGTTCTGTGAGCATTGATTTTGGAGGTGGTGATGGACCACAAACTACGCCTATTTTCGGAGTGAGTAATCCGGTCACATCACTTGCTCAACTTGCAGGAACCTATAACTGGATTGACGTAAGGTGCGACACCCCTTCATACGGTTTGATGAATAGGGCTGGTAATACCAAGGGGTGTAATTCTGACTATGGAACAATTACTGTCGATACTAACGGTGCTTATTTTGTATGTTTAAGGGCGAATTTAACTACTGATCCAACTTGTGCGACTGGACCTTTTAAGTCACCCGGTGTTGTATCAACTTCCTCTACGCCTGGAGTATTTAACTATTTGAGGACATTCCAAGTGGGGGAACGTCCAGTTGGATCGAGTTCAGGTAGCTTTACGGCATTCGTTGCCCCAAATGGACAGAAGGTTGCCTTCATTGATTTGAGCGATACACAATACGGGTACGGTCAGATGATCATGTCAACTCAAACAACTTTTTCATCTGGAGATGCGGATGGTGACTGGTCTTACAAATCAAATTTTGGTAGCGGTGGATTGCTCAATGTCAATGGTTTAAGTTACTCAAATAATGGACTTGCAGGTGCATTAACAGCCAACTCCCCTTGGCAAGGATTTGTTTCTTGGGCTGATCAATCAGGGATAGGTAATACGGGCTTTGCCATACTTGCAGGTTCAGGGGTCTATGTTTCTCGCATTAGCACACCAACAACCGTCCCCTCAAAAATTTATTATGAGGTCGGTATCAAAAAATAAACTGAATAAATGCTAAATAGTTGAAGGGCTGCCTAGACAGCCCTTTTTCATTTCCCTCGCCAAATCAACCACTGCTTAAAAGTCATCATAGTAGTCATCCTTGGCAATTACTAAAACCATTGCCTTGTTGTCTTCTGTGATGGCGAAACTGTAGAAATCACAACGGTCATGTCGATCTCTGGGAAAGAAGCTCATTGGAGGCGATGATATTCACCGTCGATTTTATTGACGCTTCAGAACTTGACGTGGGTCAATTACCTATGCTGACGCTCTTTCACTTATCAGATAAAGATATAATCTAGCAAGATTGATAAATATGAGGTTTTTGGAATGTATAAAACTCGTGCTTTGATATTTTCAGTTGTTATGTCTGCGGCACTAATCGGATGTGGTGGAGGTGGAGGAGGGAGTGGTTCTAGTTCTACGCAATCATTCACAGGCGTCGCATCAGCGGGAGCCCCGATTACTGATGCGACTATCACGGTACTAAGTTCAAACGGGAACTACACGGTCTTGAGTTCTCCCACCGGGTCAGACGGTTCATTCAGCTTTAGTCTTGATAAAACCCAGTATCCAGGACCATATTTGCTGAAGATCACAAAATCTTCAGGACAATCCAGCGGTAGCTACTATGCTTATGCATCATCCGATGCTACGAGTGGTCTCTTGGTTACACCCATTTCAAACGCCACTTTATCGCTAGCCGCAAATGCCGATTTGAGTTCCCTCTTTGAAAGTGGTGCTTTTACGAGTTTGACTTCAACCAGCATTGGTGGAGCGCTGGATAAGATTTTTGCAGCTAGTACAGGTGTGTTCTCTGCGCTATCCGTGACGGATAAAACCAAATTGCTGAATAACACTAGTTACACAGCAAACGGCGAAGGGCAAGATGCAGCGCTTGATGCGATGAGCATTGAACAGGGGGAAGCTGCAGGGAGTATTTTGATCGGTTCGAAGCTTACAGGCGCTGCTCAGCTTATTGATGCATCGACTTCAGCATCCTCTATTTCCTCTATTGCATCAAGTTCAAACGGTTTAGCTCTTGTTGCGGATATCGGCAAAAAAATTAAAACAGCTAATGAATGTATAAAAAGCGCAATTAACAACGCAACAAGCACATCAGCGTGCATGGATTCAAACTATCTTGGTACCGGTTTGAACGCAGCTGGTTTTGTCAGTTTAATGAGAGATGAGGCTGGTCAAGTTTCAGATGTTGGTTACCCATCTGTTAAATGGTGCCAGTTTGATACGGTTACTTTGAGCTTGAATACTGCAGCGAACCAGCTTTCAAACCAATCAGGTCAGTGTCTTGCTACCTATACAGCTAAAGCTACAGGTGGTGCAGGAGTGATAAACGAGATTTACAAGTTCACACTCAATTCATCTGGAACAGGTGTCAGTACGATCAAAGCTTATGGAAATCAAATGTATTCCAAAGTTGACATTTCTCCGATGATTAAAAAGAAAGTCCGTGTCGACAGCTTTACAACTAATATTGGAGTGACGAGTGGTTATGCATTTGACATTGATACTGCGTTAACTAGAACAAATGCGAACCCTGTCATCAATGCTAATAGCGTTCTTTCTGCGAAGGTTGAGATATTGGACAGAGCTGAAGCAACTGCAGGTAACGGTATTGTATTGGGCACTTTTTATATGGAATGTCAGCAGGGGGCTAGTTGCATTAATAACAATTTAGCGGTTTGCAAAAATTCAAGTGCATCGTGTGCTCAAGGCGTAGACAAAGTTGCCGATAACATTATTAGCGTCGATTCAAGTTTGTCTACTTCAATTGTTAATGCCTTGCAGCAAGGTTTTGTTTATGCAAAGGTAACTGCATACGACAAAGTTTTAAGTGATGGCAGTAAACAAGTGCAATTCACAAAAACAGTTCCTATTGTTGGTATTCCAGTATCTCAGAGTGTGGTTGATCAATTGACTTTCCCGTCACTTTCTAATACATCAATGAATAGTTTGAGAGATTGGGCAGGGGAGTCAAGTTTGTCGCTAGTATTTGACGGGGGGGATTCACGTTTTTCATTGTTAGATCTAGAGTTTGGTGCACAGCCCTCTGCTGGAGTTGACTGGAAATCAAATCCAATTACACGTAGGGCAACAACAGTAGCAATGACTGGTATTACAAACAATGGAACTCCGATCATCGCTGCAAATGCGTCTTCGTGCTCTGCGTTACATAATCAAGCGAATTGGCGTGGGGCAAACATTCTCGCAACTTTTAAGGGCGTCCCAGTGAACGTAAAATACTTTGGATCTTGCAATTCGGGTGATTATTGATTCCAATTGTTTACTATCTCGAAAACATAAAAGAGCTGCCTAGGCAGCTCTTTTTTATTTGCGACGCGAATCAATCACTGTTTGAAAGTCATTAGCATGGTCCAGTCAGCCGTGGGCAGGTCACTACCATAGAACGACACCCGCGCGAGTTCGGATTGTAGGCGTTGAAGAACTGAACTAGCATTTGGCGTGTAGGTTTTTGATAGAGGGGAATACGATGAAGACCATCATCCATGTGTGTATCGCTTTATCCACGGC
>JACCDX011698928.1_pt1 | contig 14341 bp, 21 predicted proteins | sample 7449681 | NCBI WGS metagenome assembly JACCDX01 (sample SAMN15323450, study PRJNA562643) | freshwater metagenome | isolation source: river surface water | place: USA:Blue River Watershed | collected 2017-08-18
AAGAGGGGTATAGCAATAGCCCAGACCACTCCAACAAGGATAAATCCAGTGATTTGACCGCCTGAACCCCAGCCTCCAGCGCCCATCCGGATACCAGCCTCATAGGACATGGGACCAGCAATACCCCCCAAAACAGCCCCCAAAACAGGTCTGCCACGCAACCAAGTCAAGGAACCATTAATAGTAGTGGCAACCAGCACCCACAAAACCCACATCCAGAGCGGCGATAAATAAGGTGACGGCCAGTCATCCTGAAAGTCTAGGTAGCCCAAATGCATGATGAGAGAGTCCGCCACTAACCCAAAGACAAAAGCTTTACATAAGAGGCTTATTTCAGTTTTTGGTGAAGGGGAACGCCAGGCATGAAAGGCAATATAGGCCAAGGTAGCAATAACCGCCCAAAAGACTTGTTTGTTGGCCGCGCCCAGGACGCAGGCAAACCAACCAAGCTGGAAAATTACAAAGTTCCAAAATTTAGCCATCCCCAGCATCCTATGAAAAAAGCCACTGCCGAGGGGCAATGGCTTTTAGATTTGGTGGCGAATCAGGGATTTGAACCCCGGACCTGCGGATTATGATAAAAGATACGCTGTTTAAGTTGTTGATTTACAAGCACTTTATTTTGGTGTGTAGCAAAGTGTGTAGTCAATTTATTCTTTTATTAGATTCTGCATTACCAAAAACTTTATTCTACATATCTAATTTAGTTGTATAGCAAACTAATTTCGTTTACACTTTGTAAATGTTTGAACATTGCCTCTACTTCAACACCACATCACTAGCTCGCAAGTTGGAGCGTGAGTGGAGTTTGGCATTCAAACCATTTAACCTCACTCCTCCTCAAGCCTTTATGTTGCGTGTCATCCTTCAAAAACCTGCCTCTCTTCAAAGTGAGTTGGCTAATGAGATGAATATTTCACGCTCTACAGCAACGAGAACATTGGATGGATTACAAAAACTTGGCTACACAAAGCGTAGCACCTCAGAAAAGGATGGAAGAGAGTCAGAAATTCATCCCACTACTAAAGCATTGAAGATTAAGGATGAATTGAATGTAGCGAGTGGTGAAGTGACTAAGAAGTTTAAGAAGCTACTTGGTAATGATGTTTTTGAAAGAGTTGTTGGAGAGGTAAGAACTGTAAGTGAAGTAATTTAGATTTTTTTTATTTAATTAGTTGTATAGCGAACTATTTGGGAGATGAAGATGCCAATATTAAATGTAAAGATAAGTGGAACAAAGAGTGCTGAAACAACGAAGCAAATAACAGACTTACTATTAGATATAACGACACGCATTCTCAAAAAGAAGAGTGAAGTGACAGCGATAGCTATTGAGTATGTAGATAGAGACTGTTGGATAGTTGGAGGAAAGCTATTAAGCGAGCAAAACAAGAATAGCTTTTACTTTGACATTAAGGTGACAGACGAAACGAACACGAAAGATGAAAAAGCTCAATACATCAAAGAAGCTTTTGAGGGCTTTGAGAAGATATTAGGCAATCTACACGAAGAGAGTTATGTATATGTTGCTGATGTAAGAGCCACTGCTTATGGATATGGAGGCAAGACGCAAGAGTATCGCTATCACCATTAAAACTAAAGGGGCTTCAAGCCCCTTTAGTTATTCAGCATCTTCCTCTGCATCAGTAGTAGGGTTTATAAATTCCTCATATGAACCCAAGTTAGATGATTCAAGCTTGTATTCATTGCTCTTACCATCCACCTTAATAACCCTTACGGAGTCTTTGCCAACCTTACGCAAATCGTCATATGTATATGGACGCTCTTCAACAAATCGCTTTTTAGCTATATCCAAATTTTTATCAATGATTGTGTAAAGCCACTCACACAAATCAGTGTTTGGGTCAGACATCAATGCCTTGTTATTTTCTTGACACACCTTTGCTGATATTACTTTTCCATTAGGTAGCGTCAGCTTGAACTTAACATCTTTAGGTGGAAAAAAATTAGGGTGGGCATCGTGTATAGCCATTGGGATTGGTATATAGGATTCACCAAACTTTCTTTCCCTACCACCTGCGTTCCATTGATTGATGCCTGATTTTTCCTGCACCTCTCTCTTGCTACCACTCTTAGTGCTATACAAAGGAAGGACAACATAATTTGTCTTCAGATGCTCCGTATGTTTTGGCTGAACTGCTTCAATTACCTGTATTGCTTGTTGCTTGGTGGGAGCTAAATTTGTCCACTTCAATATCTTTTGAAAGATGTCATCATATATTTCAAGCGTTATAAGCTCAGAATTTTTATATTCATTCAGTTCAAATTTTTTATAAAGAACATTTTTTGCTACATCGTATCTATATTTAGAGATTCCATCTGTGAAATAGGAATGTCCTTTATCTACCTCTGAAAAGTTCGCTATCTCATTTCCAAACTTGTCAGTTGGTTTAATGCTCTCAATATTGACAAGCCTATATGGCTCTTCGTGTATTAGTGCACCATCATCTGTTCTAACTAAACAATGGTAGATAGACTTATTCAAGTCAACTGCATACTCGTTGGCATCAGAAATAATTCTATTGTTTCTTAGTTCTGAAGCCTTCTTTGCATAGGCGGCGTGATTTAATCCTATGAAGTCGCCTAATGATGCATTCTTTGTGAATTCTGCAACCTTTTCAGACTTTCCTATGTTTATATTGTCAGCAAGGAAGGTTTTAACACCCACCCCTATATCGTTGTGCAAGATTGCGTCAAATGACATATCGCTACGAGATAAGTCTGTAGCCTTTGCACACTCAACATATAGCTTTTCTACAAAGCGTGAGTGAATAAATGCTTTGTTGTTGTCGCTATATAAACGAGACATAGATGCCACAGCCTTAAGTAGGTTGGCATACTTTTCAACATCAAAGTCAAATTTGGCATCAGCCATTATTTACAAAACCTTAACGATTTGTTTTGCTATCTTTGTTATTAGTGGAACAGTGACGCTATTTCCAAATTGATGATACAGCTTACTATTTGCCAACTTGGGTAATTTGAAGTTTTTAGGAAATCCTTGAAAGTTAGCTGTTTCTCGTGGTGTAAGCTTGCGAATGCCAAAATCATCTTTAACTAGTGGCACATTGTGTCCACCTGTGCCCATATTAGCTGTCAAAGTTGGACAGGCATTACTCTTGTTCTCACGCACATACTGTCGCCTCCATTGATATATGGTGTCACGCGACTTAACAGACTTTTGAATTTCAGCAAAACAATCGTAGCGATTGTCGTAATAAAATTCTTTTGAGACTTGTTCAGCTTCCAAGCAATCGTGTATTGTTTTTGTCAGCTTTACCTCAGATGGAAATGTAAATTTCCTAAGTTTCGCTTCATCCCTAAACCCAACTAGGAAGACACGCTCTCTATTTTGAGGAACATTTGCGTGTTCCATACTATTAAGAACTTTGTGTGTTGTGAAGTATCCACAGTCTTCAAGTGATTTCTTCATAAAAGCAAAGGTTTCACCTTTGTCGTGATTAAGCATCCCTTTAACATTTTCTAATAGGAATGCATCAGGCGTTCTTTCTTTTAGAATTTTAAGAATTGAGAGAAATACATCTCCACCACGCTCATCCTTCAAGCCTTTTCTTAAACCTGCAATGCTATATGGCTGACAAGGAAATCCTGCAACGAGAATATTGTGTTCAGGAACAATTTTTTTAGTGAGCGTAAGGATGTCGTTGTGATAGGCGTGGTTAGAGTTGCCTTTGAAATTTGCCTTATAAGTTGTTAGGGCATCTTCGTTTATTTCACAAGTCAAAACGCACTCTGCACCTGCATCCTCAAATGCAATACGCATTCCACCAATTCCTGCAAATAAATCTATAAATTTAAGGCTCATCTGTTAATTTCTATTGTTAGTTTTACTTTGTAATATTACTTGGGAAATGAGTTTGTAGCTGACGCATTTATAAAAGCCTTGGCTCTTTTGTAATGCCTATTAGCCAAAACTGTAAGTGTCGCCCTTATATCTACAGTCATAGGTGTTTTTTTGTTCAGAATAGCTTTTTCTCTCTTTGCATAAGGAAGCTCAGCAAGGATTGCTATATCTGCCCAAACCATTTTTTTGCCATTATTTGACTGCTCCTTAAGGGTGTAAATTTTATATGCGGCACTTAACGCCTCAATACTCCACCTACTACCCAAACGATATATTGCGTCACTCTCCACAACACTTACACCTCTTTGCCCCTTTTCAACCCTCTTCAGCACCAGTTGTGTAAAACTTTTTTTCAAACTTCGTTGTGCCCAATTGAGAGGCACAACCAAGTTAATCACTTCATTGCTATTAAATGGAGCTATCTCTTCTAAATTATTTGCAACCATCATTCTGTAGCCCTTTTTTGGCTCAGAAAATAAATGGGCTTTATTTGTCCACCACTCTTTGAAATTCACTTCATAGATATCACCAAAATCTTTATACAAACTTGATAACTTGCCCTTTCCATTTGCCTTACAAGTTGCTTGGTAGTCTGCATTTAGCCTTAAAAACATAAACCACCAATAGTAGGGAGAATTAACCACAGTAGATGGTGGATTCTTTTCGTCAAATATCTTTCCCCTTCCACCAAATGTTGGATAACTTTGAGTGGAAAAAATTAGCCTCTCTTTTTTCGCTTGCTTTTCGCCTGTTTTCATAATCTAAATACTAACACTTTAATACCTTAATAGAAGTGTAATTGTTGTGATAAATGCAATTGAGTAATAATTGTTTTATGTCTTCTTCAACTGCGTTTGATTTCATATAAACCATATAGAAGAAGGCTTACAGTCTGAATTAGTTAATATATTTTACTAACACTTTAATAGTTTTATAAAAGTGAATGAGTAAGAAAAAGACTATTTTTGGCATACTAATAATACTCAGCAATAACGCTGATTTATGAAAGGTAATACAAATGAAAACAGTAGAAAAGCAGTTAGACACAGTGGATAAATTGGTTGAAATCGTTTTTGCCCCTCAAACCAAAAATGGTGCAGATTATTACGAAAGAATTGTGGAAATCATAAATTTCTTAGATTCCTATTTCGCAATGAATATTTGCCCACAAGACGCAAGCGAAATGACTTTGAATCAACTTAAAGCCATTCTTCAGCAATTTATTGATGTTTACAGTGAACTTCCCCCCACAAGAGAGTCAGCTGTATATAGACAACAATCATTGAATGCTTAAGGAGAAATACAGTCAGCAGAGTCTGCTGACTTTTCTCTGACTTTACTTACATCAAACTAATTTTTAAGGAATTTATATGAAGAACACTCTTAACAAACTAGAAAACGAACTCAGCTCACTACTTGCAGAAATGCACTCAGACAAGGTTCAATTATTTCAAGTGGCATTTGATATTGGGAAATATATTGGAAATAACTATATAAACGACTATGAATGCAAGCCAATAACAGACTATCAAAATATGGTGGAAAGAAATACTTTCAGAATTGAGCTTGAGAAAAAAGTGGGGGACTACATTGAACAATTGGTGCTGTTTTCATTCAAACACTACTTCAATGAAGTGGGAGATGAATTTCAATTGGTAGATAAGGGCAGGCTCATAAAAAGCGATATGTGGAGCTATGAAATTGCTATGAAGACTGGAATTGCCATATTAGAAACAGAGGTGGATGAGAGCAATGACAAAGATTTTAAGTTGTCTCTTCAGGCTACAGGTTGGCTAAGCACAATATTTAAAAGGTATTCACTACCTACCAACTTCCTCATCTATCTTCAAAATAGGAGTGGTGAATATTATGAAGGTTTTTGTGATGCCAATGAAATTGAGCACAAGCTTTATGGTGCCTGCATTCAAAGTTATAAATTTCGACAGTTGAACGATAAACAACTAATGAGCTTTGTTGAGGAAATGGAAAATCAAATGACTTTCATTACCTTAGCATTGCCTGCGTAATTAAACTAATTCAACAGCCTTACGCTTCATATCATCATTTACATCAATGTAGGCTTGCGTTGTGCCAATGTTCTTGTGCCCTGCCAAGCTCATAAGCACACGCACACCTACACCTTTACTTGCTAAGTTAGTAATAAAGGTTCTGCGTCCACTATGGCTTGAACCACCTTCAATTCCTGCTCGCTTGTAGAGAAAATGGAAAAACTGTGTTGCCGTATTTGCATTCATTCCATCGCTATCACGCTTTTGGCTATAAAAGAACTTTTGGTTTGGGTTTGATGGCTTATAAAGCTTTATATATAGCTCTAACTCTTTGCGTAGCTTTTCACTAACAAATACAACGCGAGCTTCATTGCCTTTTGTTTGCTCTGCTCTCAGCCTTATCTCGTTGCGAATACTACCTTCAGCATCTACTACATCGCTGTATCTCAAACTACTAAGCTCTCCAACCCTCATACCACTCAAATAAGTTGTCATCAGCATCGCTCTGTTGCGTGAGCTGTGCTTGCGTGTAGCGATGTAATCAAGCACTCTCCGTATTTCCACTTGTGTAAGTGTTTTTGCTTGTTTTGACATAGTTTCTTTTCCTAACCAAAGTTTTGCTATGTCGTAAGTATGTTTTCTTACTATTAGTTTTCCTACCTTTTTCAGACTGTTAAGCGACAAATTAGAATCCTTCCAATAATCAATGAGATACGCTATCTAAGTAGCAAAATATAAGGAAATGTGACTTTCCTTATATTGAAATATTTAGCTAATTTGTCGTCTATCTCCCACAGAATTGGGAAGACTTGCGTATAGCGTCTACACGCTGTTTGAGCACCTCTCTGCTGTAATGCTATTTGCTGTCGCTTACTATGCGTTTATAGCGTGGATTTGAGCTGTGTAATTAACTACTCGCTCTTTTGAGCATAGTGAACAATAAAGAGCTAATTGCCACAAACACCATAACAATAAAACTAAACACTACGCTAATAATTGTCCAAGCCAATAGCCAATGTCTCTGTAAAGTAAATTCAATGGGTGAATTAGGCAACTCAGCATCAAAAAGCATAGCCACTGAAGCCCAAATCATCATCAATATAAAAACAATGAGCGAGGCTATTAAGCCGTTTTTTAGATGTTTTTTCATTTTGACTCTTTCATATTGCCATCTGCTGAGAGCCATTGGTTTTGAAACCAAATATAAGAATTTCCAAATGACGAAATGATTTAGCCATTTATGAAATTAAGCCATCCAATATCTTTTCCACAAAGGCTATAGGAAGCATATGTCCTGCATTAGGAACAATATTTACTCTGATATCTAACAATGCTCCTAAGCTCTCTACATTCTTTGGATTGCTTTGCCAATCTTGTTCGCCTACATAAATTTCACAATTAGTGGGTTTTGGAAATTTCTCAGCCTTAGCAAGCTCATAAAGCTTTCCTGCACGAGGGGGCACAAAGGTGGTTAAAGTTTCCTCGTTTGAAAACTCACCAATAATTGGAGATAACAAAATTACTCTACCAATATATGGTTTCATTATTGCTTGTGCATTTAGGAACAAATAGGCACCAAATGAATTGGCAATTACACAACAATCTTTATCCCAAAAATGAGTAGTTAAATCTTTTGCAATAAGCTCAACTTGAAGCTGAAAGTCATACTTTCTGAAGTCGCCATATAACTCCCTACCTTTTACATTAAAACCCTTGTCCAATAAGCCTCTTCCCAAGCCTTTGTCTAAGCGTCCACCCATTCCCGTAAGGTAGTAAATAGTTTTATTCATTCTCTAATTAAATCAATTATTCAAAAGTGACTGAAATCTTATAAATTTGTTCTTTCATTGCTTTGTCATTTAGACGTTCACCAATTTTTTTGTCATTACAAGCAATTTCTACTTTCAAACTTAACTCTTTATTGGAATTTAGTGCGTAAACAATTCCATTGAAATACTCCATACTTTCCACTTGCCAATAAATGAATGCCTTGTTATCAGTGATTGATATTTCGTGTGGGGTTGAATTCTCAGCCATCCACTCTTGTCTTCCATAGCAAATCACTAATTGAGCACTTGAATTAGAAAATAACTTATGTGTATTTGGTTCTTTTTCGTTTAACCAACCAACCTCCACATATGACATATCAAATATATCCAAATAAGCTGATTGTCCTTCCCACTTATCCAAAAACCTTTTGGTTTTTGACTCAAATGCGATACCGTAATTGCCACTGCTTTTTAGTTGTTTTTTGAAATAGACAGCAACACAAGCCATATCTCCTACTACATAGCTTTCTGTTAAATCTATGATTTGTCTTACAGTCATTCATTACTCTTAAGTTGCTTTGGTATGTTTAGTCTATCAGCTTTGATGTTTTGCTATTTTTTAATAAAGCTTCGCTAATTAAAGCTTCATACAGCTTTAATTGCTATCAGCAAGAGACAACTTAAGTCAGTAATGCTGTATTACGCTAAATCCCACAGAATATTGTCTGTGTCTTTCATTCCCAATTCTTTTGTTAAGTATTGCCCCATCCAACCACTATCGCCTGCAATGTCAACTTTGTGCTGTTCGTTAAATTCAACAATACTTAATTTCGCTTTTCTAACAAAGCTATCAATTTCGTTCCATTTCACATAATTAGGCAAGCCACCAATTGCCATATGTATATGTAAATTCTTATGCGTTCTTTCACCTTCAATCACAACCAAATACATCAAACTCATTCCATAAATCTTTGCACCCCTACAACCAAAAATTTGCCTGTTTAGCTTGTGCTGAAAGTGTGTGGCAATTCGTCTAATGTCATCTTTATCAATCTTCTTAAAGTAAGTGCCTTTATCGTTTTTAACTTCAATAAATTGCTTTAAGGTAAGAGTTAAAGCAATTGGATAGTCTTTATGAATGCTATTAAGCCAATTGCGTGCAGCCTCCTTTTGAGTAGGCTGAGCATTTGGTGAAAAAGCTGTTTTTTGTCTTATTTGTTCAATGTTCATATCTTTATTTATCAATACCTAATAAAAGGTGAAAATAAAGTGTTTTTTCTTATATAAATCAGATACTTACGAGGGTATCGTTTTAAGCCATTTGTGGCATATGAATGCTATTTGTAAGTGGATACCTTTTACCCTTACCCCCTCCCTATTAAAACCATACTTAATTAGCTTTTTGCTTATCTATTCGTAGGTTGTTTGGACAAATAGAGGTTGTCCTTGTTGGTTTTCAGGTAATAAATTTAGTGTGCCCATTAACCTAAAGGAGAAAAATATGAGCACATTAAATAGCCTTAAATTGGTTGTTAGCAAAAAGCATCAATCAGTTGCACCTATTGTTATGCGACGCAATAAATTATGTGCAAAGCTACACGAACAGATTGAACTTTGTGAAGCACAAAAAGCAGGAAATACTTTTGCACCTAAAAAACTCAAAACATATACAAATAAACAAACAGGCGAGCGAATGACTGTTGAAACAGTTAAGCGTGTGCGTGAATGGTTTTGGATTGGAGATACAGGAAAGATTAACTTAGCAATCAAATATGGTGCAAAAACTCTACCACTCAATAAAAAAGGTGCTAACGCAATTGAATTAACAAATGGGGATGAGCTTATTTCAACACTCAAGTCTTTGAAGCTTGCTGTATTAAATGGAGAGCTTGATGATGCAATAAATGATATGAGCTTGGCAACGAAACAAGCCTTTGGAAAGTAAGGAACTTACACGCCCCATTAAATATGCGTATGGGGCGTGTAAATGTAAGAAAAAATAAATATGTTTATGCTGATTAAAGAAATTGCCACCATCAAACCCTTAACACCTGAAAAGGCTCGCATCAAAGCATTGCAAACTCAAAAGGACAATGTCAGCAAGCAATTAAAAGCTGAAAGGGATAGGCAAAAGATAGCAAAAGCACAAAAAAGCCTTAATTCAGCACTACACCCACAGTAGCATTACTACTAAGGCAATCTTTACCTAAATTCCGTATCATCTACGGTATGGAACAGAAAGAAAGAATTATTAAGAAGTATGCAAGTAGGAGGTTATATGACACCTTTGACAGCGAATACATTGCCTTCAAAGAGTTGCAGAACCTTATTGTTAAAGGCATACCCTTAAAAATCATTGATGCCAAAACCAAAGAGGATGTGACTCGCCCTGTAATTGTTAGCCTCGTGTTAGAAAATTCAGATTTGTTTAGTCAATTCTCAGACGAATTTCTTAAACAAATTATTCGCTTATATGGCTACAGCGTAGAACAAAGAGAAATGTTCAGCGACTACATACAAAAATCATTGGAAACATTTGTTGGTTCAAATACCAAGTTTCCCAACCCCTTAAGCACTGATGCACTTGCTTATCTAAGCGATTTAGGAAAAGAACATCAAAAGTTAACTGAAAATTTTATGAACGAACTTTTGAAGTTTGGCAAACAAACTTAATTTAGGTTGAGTGCGAGCACGGGAGCCTATTGGACCGTTGTGCCTTAAGTAAGTATCCATCTCATCTTGTAATTGTTCTGCTTGCTTTATTTCTTCTTCAGTTCTTTCTCTATAAAACCATTTTGCATATTCCTCAAGTGTCTGAGGATTTCTGCCTGCTTCAAGCTCAAACTTCCTATGCACTTCATAGCAACTAATTAAAAACTCTTCATCTGCTTTTGCAAACACATCAGCAAGGACATCTTTAGGAATCTCAGTTTCTGCTTTAGTGTTTTGATTGAGGCTATGCACAAACTCATCAGCGAAATTAAGTGAAATTTGCTTTAACTCTTCCTTCTTCATAACTACATTCCTTTTGGACTGCTTGGAAATAGTGGACTTGTAGGAAATGTTGGTGCTGATGGTGCATTCATTGGTGCTTGTTGAAATGGCTGAGGCTGAATAGGCTGTGGTGATTGTGCTGTCCCCATTGGCATCCCGTTAGCATTTGAATAGTAAGTTGTATTACCACTTTGTTGTGCCGTCCCTACAGGCATTCCATTGGCATTTGAATAGTAAGTTGTATTACCTACTCTCTGCCCTGTTCCCAACGGCATTCCATTAGCGTCTGAGTAGTAAGTGGTTTGAGCAATTCCAGCTGATGTGACAAATAAAAATATTAGTAGAAAATATTTCATAGCAACTCCTTCGTTTAGGCTACAGCCTGCAGAAAAATACTACTTAGATTTACCTTTAGCTTTCTTTGCCTTACTTTCATCATACCTATATTTTTCATCTACTACTGCATCTGCTTGAATTAAATGCCAACTTTCTTCATCGCTTAACTGATGAGTAGCTTTGATAATCTCTATGTGCTCATAGTGCTTATCTAACATTGATGTGCTCGTTCCCATCACCTTCTTAAGCAATGTAGGCTGAACCTTGTCATAAAGCAATTTTATTGTTGCGTATGTGTGTCGCAGACTGTATGGCTGTCGCTCTTTGCCTGAAGCTGGATGAACTAATAGATTGTGCTCTTTCAAATAGCTACGGAATAACTTAACAAAGCTGGTAGGAGCAATGAATTTTGGCTTCTTACCAAGCTTGGCATCCTCTTTGTTTATAAATTCTTTATATCTAAATATGTAGTCCTGTCCGTGCTTTTCAATTACTTCTTTTACAGTTAAACCATAATTTCTTTGAGCAATCCTGCTTAATGCCCAATATGTTGTGTTGTTTCCAACTGCAAGCCTTCCACCTTTCTTAGATGTTTTTCCTGTTAGTATTGAAAGTAAAACTTTGATGGTTATCTTAGATAGAGCCTCGTCCTCTCCGTGCTGCTCTTCTTCAGTAGGTTCTAATTTTTTTCCAGTTTGCTTAACGATTGGTGTGAATTGAACTTGAACCTGTGCCCACTTTAAGTCTAATAATTCTTTGCCTGGACGAGCACCTGTATTAAGCAATACCTCTACATATTCTTTTAACAAAGCTCTTAGCTCTTTTGTGTCTGCTCTACCTCTTTCAATCCACGCATCAAAATTTCCTCGCAATGCCTTAACTTCTTCAATAGTAAATTCACTGCGTCTTACTGCCTCTTTACCTTTTGCCACTAATTTAGGTTTATTTGAAGCAACCATATAGCCTCTGTATATGGCTTCATCAAATACTTTGTTTAATGCAGAGTTATGAGTAAGTAGGGTGCTTTTCGCAGGCTCCTTCTCCATTCTCTCTATTCGCTTTTGATTTAAGACTTCCAAAGCCTCGTAATCAATGTTGTCTACCTTGTATTTGCCTAATATGGGTATTAGGTAATTTTCGATGGCAAGTATGTAATCCCTGTTAGATGCCTTGTTATTGCCATTGGCAATTTCTTTCTGCAAGTTCTTAACAACAATCCTTGCCACATCCCTAAAAAGTCTCGTAATGGGTGTGAAGTTATTTTCTTTGCGTATCTGAGCCTCTAAATAGAGCTTTTTAGCCTTTTCTTTAGCTTTCTTAAGCTCACGCTCACCTGTAGTCGTTCGTTGCCATATGCCCCCTATACGGTAGCGACATTGCCAAATGCTACTTCTCTCCCTTAAAGCGACTACAAGCTCGCCTTCAGTGATGATGTGTGTGGTTTCTTTTTTGGCTGACACAGTAAATTTTTGAGTATTTTCAGTAGCTTACAGCTTGCTGAAAAATCTGTCAAAAAGTGTGTAGTAGGTGTGTAGTGCAGAAAATAGAAAAGGGTTAGAAGCAAATCGCCCGCTAACCCTTTTACTTACAGCATTGTTTGGTGGCGAATCAGGGATTTGAACCCCGGACCTGCGGATTATGATTCCGTCGCTCTAACCAGCTGAGCTAATTCGCCGAACTCGTTATTGTAAATGATCAGAGCCCGTCTGTCTAAAGGAAGTGGGCTCCAAAGCCCTAAACCTCACATCGACCCCTATTTAATCTGGAATACGCTCATAGCCTCATCCCGACCATAAAGGACATTAAATTCAATTTTCTTGGCTAAAAAGAGCTTTTTGAGCACTTCATCTTTATTTTCAAAAACAATGGCTGTTTGCTCAGGGTAGTGAGAAAAGGGATCGCTAGTGACGTCTACCGCGACCCCATCAATCTTGATTTGCTTAATAGATCTTTTATAAAACTTATCAGGACGTATAAAAATGAGGCGCTTTACATACTTATCGAGCACTAGCTTCTGACCCTGATCATTGGTCTTGTAGTAGTAGATCAGCTCTTCCTTGCCATTGGTAGTCATGTCACGCTCTTCATCCCACTTGGAATAAACGCTTTGACTCACCATGGCAGAAAAAATCAGCACTGCCAGTTGACTAAGCGTGGCAACTATTTTTAGTTTAGGAAAATTCATCATGGGTTCATATTAGCCTAAGGCGCCTACCAAAATCAGAAGGCGTAATATTCCCAAATGAACATACTCCTTTCCCGACTTCGAAGCGCTCTTCTGTTGAGCCTCTGTTTTCCGGTTTGTGCATCTGCAGCCCAAATCTTTGTTACCAACTACCCATCAGAGGCGAACGCCAAAGTCTTTGTCACCAAATATCAATCAGAGGCAAACTGCATTGTTTACGACACCCAATACTCAAGTGACAACGAACCCGGCGTTTGGTTCTACACAAAGTACAAAAGCGATGCCCGCGCAGTGATTTATTACACGCAATATAAGTCTGATGCAGATCTTATTGTGTATTTCACTAAATATAAAAGTGATGCCCGCTGCCGTTACTAATAAACACCTCTTACCCCCAAACCCCATGAGACTCCTCTCAATATCCGCCGGCAAAGTAGCTCCTTTATTTGGCAACCATCACCCCGACTACAAATCCGTTGCCTCGGCAATTCGGAAGAAAGTGGTAAGTGATATAGAACATCCCACTCCTGTCGAAATTATTGCACTTGGCGTTAAAGATGATGAGCAGGCAGACTTATCAGTACACGGTGGCATTGAAAAAGCCATCTATGTTTATCCAGCAGAACATTACGCGTTTTGGAATGAACTACTGACTCGTGAGACCAAACAGCCCGTTCATTTGGAGCATGGGGCTATTGGCGAAAATTTCACAATAGAAGGCCTGCTAGAAACTGAGGTGTTTGTTGGCGATCGACTACGAATTGGGGAATTAGAATTTTCAGTCGTTAAGCTCCGGGAACCCTGCTTTAAATTCAACGCTGCCATGCGTTACAAAGGTGCTGCAAAAGCAATGCTGCAGTCTGGCTTTAGTGGCTGGTATTTGCGAGTTTTAAAAGCTGGTGCCCTTTCCGCTGGAGCCTCAATTACTGTCCTTCCTGGCTCGAGATCTACGTCTATCGCCGAGCAAAATAAAAAGCTCTTAAATAATCGAAATCAAAAAGATTTATGGGAATAAAAAAACCCGACCATTTCTGATCGGGTTTCTTATTTATTGCAGACTAAAGAAGCTTAGTCACGTGCGTAGATATCTACGTCTTTGGTTTCTTTAACAAACAGTGTACCGATTACCAATGTCATCGCAGCGATGATGATTGGGTACCAG
>JACCDX011111576.1_pt1 | contig 14338 bp, 11 predicted proteins | sample 7449681 | NCBI WGS metagenome assembly JACCDX01 (sample SAMN15323450, study PRJNA562643) | freshwater metagenome | isolation source: river surface water | place: USA:Blue River Watershed | collected 2017-08-18
AGAGCTTCACGCGCGCCCTCAACGCTGACCGCGTCTACACCGGCCCGAATGGCGGCGAAGTCAAGCTGCACGGCCGCTCGCTGATGTTCGTGCGTAACGTGGGCCACCTGATGACCAACCCGGCCATCCTGTGGGGCGCCGAAGGCAAAGAAATCCCCGAAGGCATCATGGACGCCATGATCACCACCACGATCGCCCTGCACGACCTGCAAGGCCGTGGCCAGATCAACGGTGAAGCCATCCGCAACTCGCGCACCGGCTCGGTCTACATCGTGAAGCCCAAGATGCACGGCCCAACCGAAGTGGCCTTCGCCGCCGAGCTGTTCGGCCGCGTCGAACAGGTGCTGGGCCTGCCGGACAGCACCGTCAAGCTGGGCATCATGGACGAAGAGCGCCGCACCAGCGTCAACCTGAAGGCTTGCATTGCCGCCGCCAAGAGCCGGGTGGCCTTCATCAACACCGGCTTCCTGGACCGCACCGGCGACGAGATGCACACCGCCATGCTGGCCGGCCCGATGATGCGCAAGGGCGACATCAAGAACAGCGCCTGGATCGCCGCTTACGAGCGCCGCAACGTGCTGATCGGCTTGCAATGTGGCCTGCGTGGTCGCGCCCAGATCGGCAAGGGCATGTGGGCCATGCCCGACCTGATGGCCGGCATGCTGGAGCAGAAGATCGCCCACCCCAAGGCCGGTGCCAACACCGCCTGGACGCCTTCGCCCACCGCCGCCACGCTGCACGCCACCCACTACCACCAGGTGAGCGTGGCCGCCATCCAGGCCGAGATCGAGCAAACCGGCGAATCGCCCGAAACCCTGCTCGACAAGCTGCTGACCATCCCCGTGGTGGCCCAAGCCAACTGGTCAGACGCCGACAAGCAGCAAGAACTGGACAACAACATCCAGGGCATCCTGGGCTATGTGGTGCGCTGGATCGACCAGGGCGTGGGCTGCTCCAAGGTGCCCGACATCCACAACGTGGGCCTGATGGAAGACCGCGCCACGCTGCGCATCTCCAGCCAGCACGTGGCCAACTGGCTGCACCATGGCGTGGTGACCGAAGCCCAAGTGCGCGACACCTTCGCCCGCATGGCTGCGGTGGTGGACAAGCAGAACGCCGGTGACGCCGCCTACGAAAGCCTGGTCGCCAACCCCAACGGTGCCGCCTTCCAGGCTGCGCTGGATCTGGTCTTCAAGGGCAAAGAGCAACCGTCGGGCTACACCGAGCCGCTGCTGCACGCCTGGCGTCTGAAGAAGAAGGCCCAGGCCTGATCTTTGGCTTGGCCAAGCTGAACCGGTCGCAAGATCGGCCCCTGAAAGCGCCCTGCGGGGCGCTTTTTTCATGGGGCTGATCCCGACAAATGCGACCAGCCGCGGGGGTATCCACCGATACAGCGCCACGTGGCGCTCTCAACAATGGTCCTTGAGCCGACATCAACGTGGCTCGACACATCATTGAACATCAGGAGGACTTCATGAACATGGTTCGCACCATGGTCGCTGCTGCCGCATGCGCATGCACCGCCCATTCGGCCCAAGCCGCCAACACACTCGCCGTCTCGCTGGAAGGCACGATCACCTCGCTCATGGCCGTGACCGAGGTCAAGGGCTACAACTGCTCGCAATACAACCCCTGCAATCCGTCCACCCCATCGTCGGTCGTGTACGACACCTTCGGCCCCCTGTCGAAAGGCCAACGCTTCAAGATGGAGTTGCTGCTGGATGCCGGCACGGGCCAAGCCCTGACGGGTGCGTTCGCCACAGCCGACAACAAAGGCATCTGGGGCGGGGCCGACAACTATGGCCTGAGCACCACCAGCCTCGGTGGGCTCAGCTGGAGCTACTACATGAAGGTTGCGGGCACGGCCGGACCCGCATGGTTGACGCCCACGCTGACTTGGCAGTCGACGCCCGAAGGCCGCCTACTCAAACTCGGCGATGCCCTGCAAGCGGGAGCCCTCTCCTCGCTGAGCGGATCCGCGCAGTTCGACAGCTGCCGCATGATCCAGAACTACTGGGGGTCAGCATGCAGCGGCACGCTCGGCCTCTCGTTCGACAAGGTCTTGATCAATGGGCAAGCCCTGGGCGCGGTGCCCGAGCCCTCCAGTTGGGCGCTGATGGGGCTGGGGCTGATGGCCTTGGCTGGGGCCGTGCGCGGCCGGCAGCTGGCCCCACGCGCGCGCCTCAACGTGTCTTCTGGCCGCTGAAGTGATGGGTCGTGACGCAGGGCTGTTGCGCCCCCGCGTCACCCAGCCACCGAACAAGGGTGAAACGTTTAGAGACATGTCGCAATCTTCAGCAACGTGACCCCATAAAATGGGGTGCAGCAGGCTCGCCTTGGGCGCTGCATCTCAACCAGACGAGAACACGGAGTTAATTGGAATGAAAAAGATTGCCCTGAGCGCTGTCATCGCCGCCGTCACCCTGATGTCGGGCTGCTCGACCATCTTCAACGAGAAGACCCAGACCGTGAACGTGAAGGCCTCGAACGGCCAGTCCATCAAGGGCGTGGTGGACGGCACGCCGTTCCAAACCCCGGGCGCCGTGTCCGTGCTGCGCACCAAGGCGTCGAAGGTCTTCAATGTCGAAACCGAAGGCTGCGCCAAGCAAACCGAGCTGCAGAGCAAGGTCGACATCAAGTTCTTCGGCAACATCGTCACCGGCGGCCTGCTGGGCTCGACCACCGACTACTCGACCGAGAAGATGTGGCGCTACGACGATACCGTCGTGATCTCCTGCAACAACTGATGCTCGAGCGCCTGATGGCGACACGAAGCGGCCTGCGGGCCGCTTTTTTTGCGCTGTGCGTCATGCTGGTGGCCCTGCTGGGTGGCCACGCTGCCCCGGCCTGGGGCCAGGCCGTGCCCTCCCCGGCAGAGGCCGACCTCGGCACGCTGCAGGCCCATGCCCGCGCCCAGCAGCTGGCCGCATCGCCCACCTGGCACGCGCTCTTGCACCTGCAAGGCGGTCAACCCCAGGTCCGCGATCCGCGCTTCTTGCTGAGTGCGCCGGCGTTTTCGCCGCAGGCCGAGCTCGATGCCACGCTCGCCTTGCTGCACGCGAGCCCCCCCGCCGCAGCCCAGGCTGCGCAATGCCGCTTTCCCGCCCGAGATGCCTGGCTGCGCGCGCAACTGCAACTGCCTGCGGCCGACACCCGACATTGCGAGGCCTGGCAAACCTTTGTGCAACGCGCCCCCATGGCGCGCGTGGCCCTGGTCTTTGCCGCAGAGGTGTTGAGCCAGCCCTCCAGCATGATGGGCCACCTGTTCCTGCGCGCCGACGGTCGCACAGCGCAGGGCCAGGACGTGGCCCATGCGATCTCGTTTTTCACCGATGCGGGCAGCTGGAACCTGCCCAAGCTGTTCTACGACACCATGGTGGTGGGCAGCCGGGGTCACTTCGCCCTCACCCCCTACCGGCAAGCCCGCGAGCACTACGCCGTCGAAGAGCAGCGCACCTTGTGGCAGTTCACCCTCAACCTGACGGACATCGAACGCCAGCGCCTGCAGGCCCACATGGAAGAGCTGCGCCAGGTGAGGCTGACTTATTTCTTTCAAAGCTACAACTGCGCCACCCTGGTGGACCACCTCTTGCGTGTGGCCCGTCCCACGCAGGGCGACGAGCCCGGCAGTTGGACCACCCCGCGCGAGGTGCTCCGCCGTGCTCAGCAACAAGGCCTGATCGCTGACGTGGCGGTCGAGACGCCAGCGCGCTGGCGCATCCGGGCCTTGAGCGAGACGCTGCCTCCCCACCAGGTGCGCGCCGTGGACGCCGCCGTGCGAACCTTGGACCTGACCGCACTGCACGCCGCAGACACGGGCGACGCCACGCAAGATTTCTTGCGCTGGCAGCTGGCCGAAGCCGACCTCAGCTGGCGGCAAGGCGACACCCGCACAGCCCTGCCCGAAGCGGCATCCAAGACCGCCACCTTCCGGCAGGGCGTGCAAGCGATGTCCGCGCGCTTTGCCCACCTTGAGCTCGACGCCAGCGCCAGCCAGCACCCCACGCAGACGCCACCCGAGCGTCAGTGGGGCGTGGCCTGGCAAGCCCGCGACGGTGAAGGAGGCCTGCTGCTGCGGGCGATGCCGGCCTCGCACCGCCTGGAAGACGACAACCGCAGCCGAGGGGTCGACAGTGGGCTGCGCCTGTTCGAACCCGTGGTGTGGCTGCGCGCTGATCGGGCCCAGGCCAAACTCGCGAGCTTCACGCTCTACAGCATGCGCTCACACCTGCCGCGCGACGCCATCACCGGCGGGCTCTCAGGCACGTTCTACCTGGGCTGGTCACCGCAAGCCTCAGCGCGTCAACCCACGCGGCAAGCTTGGTTGACCGAGGGCAGCATCGGGGCCACCTGGCGCCTGCACGATGACCTCGACGCCTATGGCCTGCTCGGCGGGGGCGTTGGCTGGCGCCAAGGCGCCTATGCCTATGTGCAGCCCGAACTCGGCGTGGTCATCCGCGAGGTGGCCAACCTCAAGAGCTGGGCGCGTGTGCAATGGCTCAGCCGCCCCATGGGCGACGGCCAACCCAGCCTGAGCTGGATCTGGACGCAATCCTGGTCGCCACGGCCGCAATGGAGCGTGCAAGCCGAGTGGCAGGCGGTGCACCAAGACCACCAGGTGTCACGCCGCTGGCAACTGGGTGTCACGCACCTGTACTGACCCACACCTGAACAGCGCGACACTACACTGATCCCCTCACCATCACCGCCGAGAGACCTGCCCATGCATCAGCCCCCACGCGCCACTGCATCACGTCACCTTGTCATGGGGCTGACCCTGGTCACCACGGTGGGTGCGGGGATGCTGTCGGGCTGCGCCACCGAGTCGTCCCAGAGCCTGCCGGTGCAGCAGGTGAGCACCGCCACCCGGCCTTACAGCGGCCCGCGCGCCCCGATCGCCATCGGCAAGTTCGACAACCGCTCCAGCACCATGCGCGGCGTGTTCGCCGAAGGGCCCGATCGCTTGGGCAGCCAGGCCAAGACCATCTTGATCACGCACCTGCAGCAATCCAACCGCTTCAACGTGCTCGACCGCGACAACGCGGCCGAAACCCGGCAAGAGGCGGCACTCAAGGGCGTGACGCAAAAGCTCAAAGGGGCCGACCACGTGATCACCGGCGACGTCACCGAGTTCGGCCGCAAAGAAGTGGGCGATCACCAACTGTTCGGCATCCTGGGGCGTGGCAAGCAGCAAATCGCCTACGCCAAGGTCAGCCTCAACGTGGTCAACATCGAGACGGGTGAGGTGGTCTACTCGGTGCAAGGCGCGGGCGAGTTCAGCCTGTCCAACCGTGAGGTGGTGGGCTTTGGCGGCACCGCCGGCTACGACGCGACGCTCAACGGCAAGGTGCTCGATCTGGCCATCCGCGAGGCCGTCAACCGCCTGACCGACGGCATCGACAGCGGCGCTTGGCAACCGGCCGCGCGCTGACGATGCGCGGCCCCGCACCCCGCCTGTTGCTGGGCGTGGCCCTGGCCGGCCTGGCGGCGGGCTGCCAGACACCCCCCGGCCCCCTGTACGACTGGGGCCCTTACCAGCCTGCGCTGTACGAGCAGTTCAAAGGCGGCGGCAATGGACCCGAGGCCCAGATTGGCCAGCTGGAAGCCCACCTGGCGGTGGCCGCCAGCCGAGGTCGTGCCGTGCCCCCGGGCTACCGCGCCCATCTGGGCTACCTGCACCTGATGGCGGGCCACAACGACCAGGCCGCGCGCTATTGGCGCGAAGAAAAGCAGGCCTTCCCCGAGTCGCGCGTGTTCATGGACTTCCTGCTCGCCAACCTGCGCAAACAGGAGGCCCAGCCATGAACGCGCGTGGCTGGGTGCTGATGGTGCTCGCTGCGGCCTTGAGCCTGTTGGCGGGCTGCTCGACGGCACCACGGGGCATGGACTACGCGGCCTTCATCTCCGCGCGGCCTGCATCGATCGTGGTGCTGCCGCCGCTCAACGAGTCGCCCGACGTGAGCGCCACGCCCAGCGTGCTGGCGCAAAGCACCGCGCCCCTGGCCGAGTCGGGCTACTACGTGGTGCCCGTGGGCGTGATGATGGAGGCCTTCCGCCAAAACGGCCTGACCGAATCCCACGACATCCACGAGGTCTCGCACGGCAAGCTGCGCGAGATTTTTGGCGCCGATGCGGCGCTCTACATCACCGTCACCGATTACGGCACGCAGTACACCGTGTTCGACAGCGTGGCGCGTGTGTCGGCCCGGGCGGTGCTGGTGGACTTGCGCAGCGGCCAAACCCTCTGGTCAGGGTCGGCCACGGCGCACAACAACGAGGGCCGCAACAACAGCAACCAGGGGCTGCTGGGTGCGGTGATCGGAGCCGTGGTCAGGCAGGTGATCAACTCGGTCACCGATGCGGCCCACCCGGTGGCCGGCGTCACGGCCAACCGGCTGCTGCGGGCCGGACGCCAAGACGGCATCCTGTGGGGACCGCGCGCCCCACTCTACGGGCAGGACACCCCCGCCCCGCAGCGCTGATGCGGCATCACGCCGGCATCAAAAGCCCATCTGCAGGCCGATGCCAAACATGTGGGCCGAGCCCGACTCGTAGCCCGAGTCGTAGCTCGTGTAGTCGAAATTGCCCGTCAGCTGGATCTGGCGGTTGAGCGCGAACTCCAGGCCCAGGCCCAGGTGGGGGTTGAGCCCCGAGTCCGACGCGTTGACCAGCGGGCCTTGCGACTTGGCGCTGGTGTAGGCCAGGCCCAGGCGACCCACCACCGACAGCTGGCTGGCCAGTTGCCCACGGGCGGCCAGGTCGAAGGTCACGGCCGACACACTCACCGTGCGGCGGGTCAGCGAGGTGAAGTTCACGCTGGCCTCGCCAAAGTCGATGTACGACACCTCGAAGGCCGCGCGCGGGATGGGCAGGCCACGCAGGTCAAAGCCAGCGTACAGCTTGAAGGCTGTGTCGCCCCCGTCGCAGCTGGTGGACAGGCGGCAGTCGGCTTCGATCTCGCTGGGGCCCAGGGCCAAGCCCAGGTAGGCATCGTTGGCAGGAGCGGCTTGGGTGGCGGTAGAGCACAGGGCGAGCGAGGCCACGCACAGGGCGGCCAGACGGTGGGAAATGCGCATTCGAGTTGTCCTGTCAGCAGGGATGAGGGGTACCGAGCCTCGGTGCGAACTGGAGAGGAGATCAACGAGGCGGGGCCGATCATGCCCTTGCGGACACCCCTGCATCCCCCGTGGTCTGGGGGCTTGATTGCCATCAATTCCGTAACGGCTGTGGGCAGATGTATCCGTCGTCGACAGGCGACACCATTTACCCCCTCACAGGGGCAAAGCTTCCACACATCGAAACGCCGTGCCTAGAATGGGTCAGAGGTCAGGCAGGTGCCCGGCCCGCTTACAACATTGCCCCAAAGTTAGGAGTCTTCAATGAAAAAGATCGTGATCGCCGCTCTGGCCACCGTCGCCGCTGCTTCGTCCATGGCTGCCGCCAACAACGTGGGTTCGTGCGGCCTGGGTTCCAAGCTGTTTGAAGGCAAGTCGGGCCTGGTGCCCCAAGTTGCTGCCGTGACCACCAACGGCACCTCGGGCAACCAAACCTTCGGCATCACCTCCGGCACCCTGGGTTGCACCCAAGACGGCGTGGTGACCTCGAACTGGAAGGTGTCGATGTACATCGACGGCAACCGCGTGGCCCTGGCCCGTGACGCCGCTGCCGGTCAAGGCGAAAGCCTCGACACCCTGGTGTCGGTGATGGGCGTCAAGGCCGATGACCGCGCCGCTTTCGTGGCCGCCATCAAGACCAACTTCGGCGCCGTGTTCGCCAACGACCAGGTTGCCGCCAACCTGAAGTCGGTGCTGGCTGCCAACACCCAGCTGGCTGGCTACGCTGCCACCATCTGATGGGTCACGGGCCGGCGCTCGCCGGCCTGACCTGCGTGCCTGCCGCGCGCCTTGCCGCGGCGGTGCCCTCCACATGCCCAGCCCACGCTGGGCATGTTGCTTTGTGCCCCCACCATGTCCAAGCGTTTGTTGCAGCGGGTCGCGGCCTGCCTGAGCCTGTCTTTGTCCGTCGCGGCCTGGGCCGAAACGCCGCCCATGCCAGCGCCGCCAGCACCGGCGCCGCCCGCCCCACAGGTCGCGGCCGACACCCAGGCCTACATCCACAGCCTGCAAGCCCAGGCGCGGCAGCGCCAGCTGGCGGGCAGCGACGCCTGGCGCGCCCTGCTCCACATCGCCCAGCAGCCACTGACCCGGCAAAACCGCAGCCTCGCAGACGACCCAGGCTTCTTCCTGAGCCCGCAAGGCCGCACCGATGCCCAGGCCGAGCTCGACGCCACGCTCGCCGCGCTGGCCGATGAGCGCCCCATCCACGCGCTGGACCAACCCGCTGCCTGTCGCTTCATCGCCCGCGCCCAGTGGCTGCGCGAGGCCCTGCAGGTCGACGCCCAGCGGCTGCCCGAGCCCGACTGCGCCCGCTACCGCCAATGGCGCCAGGGCATCGCCGCCCGCACCGTGGTGCTGGTGTTCCCCTCGGCCTTCATCAACAGCCCGGCCTCGATGTACGGGCACACCTTCCTGCGGCTGGATCCTGCGGGCCACCAAGGCCCGGGTGGCAGTGTCAACCCGCTGCTGTCGTACTCGATCAACTACGCGGCCAACGGCACCGAGAGCGACGGCATCGCCTTCGCCATCCGGGGCCTCACTGGCCTGTACGAGGGCACGTTTTCCACAGCGCCCTATTACACCAAGCTCACCGAATACAGCGACCTTGAAAACCGCGACGTGTGGGAGTACGAGCTGGACCTGACCGAGGCCGAGGTGGACCGCCTGATGGCCCACACCTGGGAGCTGGGGCCCACACGCTTTGACTACTACTTCTTCGACGAGAACTGCGCTTACCACCTGCTGTCGCTGCTGGACGTGGCCCGCCCGGGCCTGCGCCTGACCGAGCAGTTCGTCTGGCGCGCCATCCCCATCGACACGGTGCGGGCCGTGCAGCAACAACCTGGGCTGGTGCGTGCCATTCACCACCGTGCGGCCAACAGCACCGAGCTGCGCGCCCGCGTCGAGCGGCTGGGCCCCGCGCTCACCGGCGAGGCCCACCGCCTGGCCCACACGGCGCAACAGGGTGCACTGCCCCCCCAGGCGCTGGCGCCGCTGGCTGCCGTCACGCCCGGCCAGCAGGCCCTGGTGCTGGAAACCGCCGAGCGCCTGGTGGCCTACAACGCCACACGATCGGCCCAGAGCCAGCACGACGCGGTGCAGGCCGCCCGCATGCGGCTGCTGGCGGTGCGCGCGGGCCTGCCGGCGGGCGATGCGGTGGTGGCGCCCCGGCCCGAGGCCAGCCCAACCGATGGCCACGACACCATCCGCGCCGATGTGCAGCAAGGCCAGCGCAATGGCCACGCCCAGACGCTGCTGCAAATCCGCCCGGCCTACCACGACCTGATGGACCCCGAGCGCGGCTACCAACGCGGCGCGGCCATCGAGTTCTTCAACCTGATGCTGGGCAAGCGGGGCGACCGCCCGTGGGAGCTCGAGCGCTTCATGCCGGTGGCGATCACCTCGCTGGCCCCGCACGAGCCCTGGCTGGATGCGGCCTCGTGGCGCATCGAAGGTGGCGTGGTGCGCACGGCTTTTGGGCGGCGCACGGCCCACGGCGAAGACCGCCCACTGGCCGGCAGCCTGCACGGCGGCCCAGGCCGCAGCTGGGACCTGGCGTGGGGCCGCTCACAGCGTGCGCTGGTTTATGGCTTCGTGGACAACCAGCTGTGGTGGGACCGCAGCCTGCAGCGCCGCCCCTTTGCCATCGGCTCGGGCCTGGCCGTGGGCGCGCTCATCGACCTGAGCGCGCGCTGGCGTGTGCAGACCGAGGGCTTTGCCCGCGCCTACCTGGGCGGCGCCGTGCAAGAGCATGGCGCCCTGTGGCGCACGCGCTGGCAACTCGACCGCGCCTGGAACCTCACGGGCGAATGCCAATGGCAGTGGCGCCAGCAAGATGGCCTGGCGCTGCAGGCCGACCGCCAGTGCACGGCGGGGCTGCAACGCTATTTCTGAGCAGACTCAGAAGCGCAGGCCCACGCCGGCCGAGTAGAACTTGACGTGCGGCAGCTCGCCGCCCACGCGCAGGCGCGACATGTCGGCGTTGACCATGAAGGTCGCGTCCTTGTTGATCGGGTACTCCAGGCCCAGGCCGTAGATCGGCGTGGTGGTGTGGCGGTCGGCGGTCTGCTTGGCCGCGCCACTTTCCTGCGTCTCGACGCGGGCCACGTTGTAGGCCAAGCCCAAGCGCGCCACCCAGGTCAGGCCGCCCAGCGTGGGGGCCCGCCACACCGACATCGCCGACAGGCCCGCTGCCGCGACCTGGCCTTGGGCCGAGGGCGACACACCCGCAGCGGTGCGGAACTTGGTGGTGCCGTAATCGGTGAGGGCCAGCTCGGTCGACCAGACCGGCCCCCAGCGACGGCCCACACCCAGACGCAAGCCCACGGGGTTGCGGCCAAATTCGTACTGGCGGCTCTGGTTCTGGTGTTTGATCGGGTCCAGCGCATCCGAGCGCACCTGACCCAGCAGGCCGTAGGCGTAGTAGCGGCGACCGGTCTTGGCCCAGGCGTCGCGGGCATCGCTGCCCAGGTCAGACAGTGCACCGCCCACCCAGGCGGCGGCAGCCAGGGAATCGAAGGTGTAGCTCGCGCCCAGGCTGTAGAGCATCACGCGGCCGCTGCCGCCGACATCCAACTCGGCTGAGCGGGTGGCGTCCACCCCGGCCACCAGGGCCAACTCTGGCGACAGGTGCCAGCGTGCGGCCGCACCCACCAGCGGCCGCCAATCGGTGGCGGTCTCGTTGGTGAAGAAGGCGCTGTTGTAAGTGGAGCGGGTGGTCACACGGGCCAGGCCACCGCGCAGCAGCAGCGAGACATCAGGCAGCCCGGTCTTGAGGCGGAAGGCCCCGCCCAGGTAGCCCGCATGGGTGCGCACGCGCGCCGTCACCACATCCGAGAAAAAGGGGATGAAGCTGGCCTGCACCTCGCCCAGGTCGAAACCACCGGCTTCGACGCTCAGCTCGGGCGTCAACTGCAGGCCCACCAGCAGCTTGCCGCCTGTCGAGGTCTTGTCGCAGCTCAACATGCCCTCGCAGTCGACCCGTGCGGCTGTCACACCCAGGCCCCCTTCAACATAGGCCTGCTGCGCCGACGCACTCAGTGTTGCGGCAGCCAGCGCCACCCCCGTCATCCACATCTTGTTCATCTGAACCTCGGTATCCCCATGGGCGCCCGCCAGAGGCTCCCTTGCTCTGCGGACAATCCCACAGTTTACGCAGGCCCACGAACCCGCGCCCCCGAGGATACGCGCCCGCAGCCGTCGCACAATCGGCCCCTCGTGCCCTTGCGCCACCCACCCATTCAGGCCTTGCCCCGTGAACACCCCTTACCCGCACCTGCTGTCGCCCCTGGACCTGGGGTTCACCACGCTGCGCAACCGCGTGCTGATGGGCTCGATGCACACCGGCTTGGAAGACGGGCGCGACCTGGGCCGGCTGGCGGCTTACTTCCGCGAACGCGCCGAAGGTGGCGTGGGCCTGATGGTGACCGGCGGCTTCGCGCCCAATGTGACCGGCTGGGTCAAGCCGTTTGCGGGCCGGCTGGCCAATGCGCGCGGCGTGCTGCGCCACCAGGTGGTGACCGATGCGGTGCACCACGCCGGCGGCAAGATCGCCCTGCAGATCTTGCACGCGGGCCGCTATGCCTACCACCCATTGGCGGTGGCACCCTCGCGCATCAAGTCGCCCATCTCGATGTTCACGCCGTTTGAGCTGTCGGCACGCGGCGTGCAGCGGCAGATCGATGCCTTCGTGCGCTGTGCCGAGTTGGCCCGGCTGGCCGGCTACGACGGCGTCGAAGTCATGGGCTCTGAGGGCTACCTGATCAACCAGTTCTTGGCGCCGCACACCAACCACCGGCAAGACGCGTGGGGCGGCAGCTTCGCGCAGCGCATGCGCCTGCCGGTCGAGATCGTGCGCCGCATCCGTCAGGCCGTGGGGCCAGACTTCATCGTCATCTATCGCCTGTCGATGATCGACCTGGTGCCCGGCGCCAGCACCTGGGCCGAGACCACCACGCTGGCCGAGGCCGTGATCGATGCGGGCACCACGCTGCTCAACACTGGCATCGGCTGGCACGAGGCGCGCGTGCCCACCATCGCCACCAGCGTGCCGCGCGCCGCCTTTGCCGAGGTCACCGCACGCATGCGCCAGCACCTGCGCGCTTCAGGCCTCACCACCCCGCTGATCACCTCCAACCGCATCAACACACCTGAAGTGGCCGAGGGCGTGCTGGCGGCCGCACAGGCCGACATGGTGTCGATGGCGCGCCCACTGCTGGCCGATCCGCATTTCGTGCGCAAGGCCGCCGAGGGCCGCGCTGCCGACATCAACACCTGCATCGCCTGCAACCAGGCCTGCCTGGACCACATCTTCAAGAACCAGCTCACCAGCTGCCTGGTCAACCCCCGCGCCTGCCACGAGACCGAGCTCATCGCCCAGCCCATGCGGCAAGCCCAGCGCATCGCCGTGGTGGGCGCCGGCCCGGCTGGCCTGACCGCTGCGGCCGAGCTGGCTGAGCGCGGCCATCAGGTCACGCTGTTCGAGGCGGCCGAGCACATCGGCGGGCAGCTCAATCACGCCAAACAGGTGCCAGGCAAGGAAGAGTTCCACGAGATGCTGCGCTACCTGGGCCGGCGGGTGGCGCAAACGGGCGTGACGCTGCGCCTGGGCCAGCGCGTCGAGGCGGCCGACCTGATCAGCTTTGCCCAGGTGGTGGTGGCCACGGGCGTGACCCCGCGCAACCCCGGCATCCCCGGGCAGGATCACCCCAAGGTCTGCACCTACATCGACGTGCTCACGGGCCGCGTGGTGCCGGGTCAGCGTGTGGCCGTGATCGGCGCCGGCGGCATTGGCTTCGATGTGGCCGCGTACCTGGTGCACCAGGGTGCGTCCACGGCTTTGAGCCTGCCCGACTGGCAGCGCGAGTGGGGCGTGGGCGACCCTTCACGCACCCCTGGAGGGTTGCTGCCTGAGGGGCCGCAGCCCACGCCGCCCGCCCGCCAGGTGACGCTGCTGCAGCGCAAGGCCGGCAAGCTGGGCGCGGGCCTGGGCAAAACCACGGGCTGGATCCACCGCGCCAGCCTGCAGATGAAGCAGGTGCACATGCTGGGCGGGGTGAACTACGAGCGCATCGACGACGCCGGCCTGCACATCACCGAGGGGCCGGATCGCCGCCACGCCCGCTGCATCCCCTGCGACCACATCGTGCTGTGCGCCGGCCAGGTCAAGCAAGACGCGCTGGTGGCCGCGCTGCAGGCCTTGCCGGGGGCGCCGCAGGTGCACGTGATCGGCGGGGCCGCCGAGGCGGGCGAACTCGACGCCAAACGGGCGATTGACCAGGCTGTGCGCTTGGCGCTGCGGGTGTGAGGCGAGCTCGGTGGCACACCGCCTGGCGCGAATCATCAAACCACTTTCGTCAAACGGGAGACCGTTACATTTCGCGACAGGGCAAACCCGAAAAGCGGACATCACCCGTTCCAAGTTAAGCTGATTGCGTCATCAATGATCGAAACGATCAAAGATGATCATAGAAGTCAAACCCACGGGAGGCCTGCTCGCCAAAGAGCGAGTTGGGCACACATCAACTTTTCAGGGAGCGCCACATGGCCATTCTCAAGAGCACCGGTACGTCCAGAAACGACCTCATCGACCGCCGCAAGGCCACCACCCAGAACCACCAGATCGACGGTGGCGCGGGCCATGACACGCTGTATGGCAGCGTCCTGGCCGACACCCTGCTGGGTGGCTTGGGCAACGACAAGTTGGACGGCGGCGGCGGTGCCGACATCCTCGACGGCGGCGCAGGCAACGACACGCTGAGCGGCGGCGCCGGCAATGACCGGCTGGTCATCAGCACCGGCAACGACGTGCTGATCGGTGGCGCGGGCAGCGACACCTACGCCCTCACCGCCCTGACCCAGGGCGCCCGGGTCACCATCGACGACAGCGCCGTCGCCGCTGGCGAGGTCAACAGCCTGGTCATCACCGATGGCAGCGCCGCCGGTGACCTGTGGTTCACCAAGTCGGGCAATGACCTGCGCATCGACAACCTCTCGCGCGACGAGACCATCACCGTCAAGAACTGGTTCACCAACCCCGCCAGCCTGACGGTCTCGCGCGGCAACGCCGACGGCAGCGGCCTGTTCACCCTGGACGCCAAGCGCCTGCAAGACGTGGCCAGCCTGACCTCGGCCGTGGCGCCTGGCTCGCGCAGCCTGTCGCAGGTCTCCAGTGGCGAGCAGGAGTTCATGAAGGCGGCCTACCAGACGCTGTGGCAACCCCC
>JACCDX011790048.1_pt1 | contig 14338 bp, 12 predicted proteins | sample 7449681 | NCBI WGS metagenome assembly JACCDX01 (sample SAMN15323450, study PRJNA562643) | freshwater metagenome | isolation source: river surface water | place: USA:Blue River Watershed | collected 2017-08-18
ACCGCGATGCACGTACCGACCCCGAGATACTTAAAACAAGAAAGCTCGACAAGCATGTCCAACGAGGCAAGCGTTGTACTGCCCGCGCTGGTCCGCATGGGACTGGCCGATGCGGAAGACCAACCCGATATCGTCCCCCTGACTGGTGGCGTTTCTTCACTGATCGTTCGTGTTGATACGCGTAACGGGCCCTTGTGCATCAAACAGGCGCTGCCCGAATTGAAGGTCGCATCTCACTGGAGCGCACCGCTGGCGCGCAATCATGCCGAGCTGGCCTGGATACGTGAGGTGGCCCGCAACCTGCCCGATGCCGTGCCGAAGATTCTCGGAGAAGATGCCCAGTCTTATTGTTTCGCCATGCAGTGGTTGGCACCGGAGCAGCATCCGGTCTGGAAGAACCAGCTGCGCGATGGTGATGCCCGGCCCGCATTCGCCGCGCAGGTCGCGCGTCATCTGGCGCTGATTCATTCGACGACCGCGGCTCAGCCTGCGTTGGCCGAGCGATTCGCTTATGACCAGAATTTTTTCGAGCTGCGGCTGGATCCGTATTTCGGCGCCACCGCGAAGGTGCATACCGACTGCGCGAGCGTGCTGCAGGATTTGATCACGCAGACAGCAGCGAACCGCCTGACACTGGTGCACGGCGATATCAGCCCCAAAAACATACTGGCCGGACCCGCGGGGCCGATTTTTCTCGATGCCGAATGCGCAGTGTATGGCGACCCGGCATTCGACGCCGCGTTTTGCCTCACCCACCTGATCGCCAAATGCCTGTGGCGTCCCGCATCAACCGATGATTATCTGGCTTGTTTTGATGCCTTCACGCACCACTACGTCGCGGGTGTGAACTGGGAGAGCGCCGAGGCCATCGAGGCACGCACATCGCGGCTGCTCGCGGCTATTTTGCTCGCGCGCGTGGATGGAAAATCACCCCTGGAATATCTGACAGATACCGACCGGCAGCGTCTGCGTACTTTCGCACGTCGCTGGTTGTTGTCACCCGCAACCCGGCTCGCTGAAATGCGCGCCGCATGGAAAGAGGAACTCGCTGTATGAGCACACGGATTCAATCATTACAGGCTCGCCGCATCTGGGATTCGCGCGGCCGACCCACGGTCGAGGTCGATGTTCATCTGAAAAATGGCGCGATGGGTCGCGGCATTGCACCGGCAGGCGCTTCCACCGGCAGCAACGAAGCGATCGAGCTGCGGGATGGCGGTACGGCTTTCGGTGGCTATGACGTGCAAAAGGCATTGGCCAATGTGAGGCTCGAGATAGCACCGGCTTTGATTGGCAGCGATGCGCTGGATCAGCGTGGCGTTGATGAAAAACTGATTGCATTGGATGGCACACCGAACAAAGGGCGGCTGGGTGGCAATGCATTGATTGCGACCTCGATGGCGGTCTTGCACGCGGCAGCAGCGTCGCAGCAACTGCCGCTTTGGCGTTACCTTGCCGGCGATCAGCCCGTGCTGCTGCCGCTGCCCGAGATTCAGATATTTGGTGGCGGCGCGCATGCCGGTCGGCGCATCGATATTCAGGATTTGCTCGTCATGCCGGTCGGCGCGCACAGCATGGATGAGGCACTGGCGATGGTCGCCAACGTGTATCGCGCCGCAGGTGATCTGATGGCCGATGCTGGTCGCCGTGCTGGTGTAGCGGATGAGGGTGGCTGGTGGCCGGATTTCGCGAGCAATGAAGAAGCGCTGCAAATGCTGACACGTTCTATCGAGAAGGCAGGTTACGGGAATGGCGAGGTCATGATCTCGCTCGATATCGCCGCCTCCGAATTCGGCAGTGGCGGCGTCTATCGCCCCGGCCTGGAGGGCCGATCGTATCAGCGCGACGAATGGATCGCCGTGCTGATCGACTGGCTGGCGAAATATCCGATTCTCTCCATTGAGGACCCGGTAGCGGAAGATGACACCGAAGGCATGATTGCCTTCACTCGGGCTGCGGGTTCGAAAGTGCAGGTGATCGGCGACGATTATCTGGTCACGAACGCCGCGCGCGTGCGTGAGGCTGCGGCGAATAAGGCCTGTAATGCAGTGCTGATTAAACCGAATCAAGCGGGTACGATCAGCGAGACCGTCGATGCCTTGCAAGCGGCCAGGGACTGCGGTTTTTCAACGATAGTGTCTGCACGCTCGGGTGAGTCGGAAGATGTGATGATCTCGCATTTGTCCGTGGGATGGAATGCGGGACAGCTGAAGGTCGGCTCATTCGCTCGCAGCGAGCGGATGGCGAAGTGGAATGAGCTGCTGCGGATCGAGGAAGCGCTCGGTGCCTCGGCTGTTTATGCCGGTCGCGGTGCGTTACCTGTGTAGCTTGATCAGCTGCCGAACGTCGTTCCCTCATCCAGCGGATACACCGGACGCCGGATATTTTTGAATGGGAACAGCGCATAGTTCGAACTGGTCGGTCCGCCCTGATCAGCGTCGCATTCGACCAGTGCCTTCGCTAGTGCGCCGAACACAGGGCGCGCATACATCCGCGATTTGAGCAGCAGGTAGTCATAACGCGCAGGATCCAGTCCGACGCATTCAAAAATGCCGATGTCATACGGTTCCATCCGACGTTCGGTGATCACGATCAGCGCATCAATGGTGTCAAACAGCACGGTCCTGCCCATGCTTACTTTGGCACCGGTGTAGATCGGTCCTTTGACCCTGAACTCGCCATCACTTTTCGCGCGCACCATACCGGTCAGGCGTACCGGTTTTTTTGTGATTCCTTGCTGCGTGAGCGGGATGTGATTACCGATATCGGCACCGACGACGTCAGTCGCTCGCATTTTCCACAGGCGCTGCACTGCTTGCGGATCGCAGATCGGGCCGACGACAATCGGCGTCAGGTGCGCTTTCAGTGCGGCCTGCAGCACATCCATCGTGTCGCAGGTGCCGCCCGACATCACATTGTCGCTATGATCCAGCAGCAGCACCGGCCCGTTGCCGGGTTCGGCGTGCAGTGCCTTTGCTTTCGCCATCGATTCGCTGAGGGCCTCGCTGCGATAAACAAAACCCTCGCGGTCGCGCCAGATCTGCTGCGCGATGTCGTTGGCCACATCCTCGGCCAGCGCTTTGTCATTGTCAGTCACTACAATCACCGACATGCCCGCATCGTTAAAATCAGCGAGCGAGAAGCCAGCCATGATCGATACGGCCAGCACGCCCGGTTCCTGTTCTGCACGCCGCGCGGCTTCAACAGCGCGCCGCATGGCGCCTTCATTGGTATTGCTGCGCAGGGTATGTGACAGTAGCGGCAACTGCGCAAAGCGCGTGATCGGACGCGTTTTGCCTGCAAGCCAGTCCATCATCAGCCGGCCCGCGTGCTCGCCCGTGTCGGCCATGTCAATATGCGGATAGGTTTTGAAGCTGACGATGATGTCGGCGTTGTCAACCATCGCGGGTGTCACATTGCCATGAAGGTCGAGTGCGACGGCGATCGGTGTATCGGGTGCGATCGCGCGTATTGCTTTCAGTAGTTCGCCCTCGCCATCGGCTGCATTCTCGGCGACCAGTGCACCGTGCAGATCGAGCAGGATCGCATCCGGTTGTTGGCGCACACCATCGAGGATGGTCTCAAGCAAATGACTGTATGCATCGGCAGCAACGGTGCCGCTGGGGTTGGCGGTCGCGGAGAGGGGCGTGATCAGCGTGGTATCGGGTAGGGCTTGAACGATGCGGATGAACGCACCCATCGCGGTATGCGCATCACGTTGTTCGTTTAAGGCATCTTCGCCGTAACGCGGCTCGAAATCCGTCAGCGATGTAGCGACGGGCGAGAAGGTGTTGGTTTCGTGATTGAAGCGGGCGATCAGGAATTTCATGGCTGACGGAGCGAGCGTTTCAGTATCTTACCGTTCGCGTTGCGGGGCAGCGGATGATCGGTGAAATGAACCTGCTCAGGTACCTTGTAATCTGCAAGGCGCGCCGCGCAGTGCGCGCGCACCGCCTCAGGATCCGTCGTCGATGCGGGGGCGTCGGGCACGTCGGGCGCATACAGGTAAGCATGTACACGCTCGCCGAGCACCGGGCAGGGGTGACCGACGACGGCGGCCTCAACCACGCCGGGCACCGACATCAACGCGTTTTCCACTTCAACGGAATAAATCTTGAATCCGCCCCGGTTGATCATGTCCTTGATGCGATCAAAGATACGCACCAGCCCCTGTTCATCTACCGAGCCCAGGTCACCGGAGCGCCAGTAGCCATCGGCAAAGCCTTTGGCGGTCGCTTCCGGGTTGTCCCAATAGCCCGGCACGACCATCGGGCCGCCGATCCATAATTCACCGGACTCGCCGGTTGGCACCGGCTGGCCGTTCTCATTCATTACGCGAATGTCCCCGCAGGGCACGGCAATGCCAACGCTGTCGTTGTGAATGGCCGAGAGTCCGAGCGGCATGATGGTGGCCGGTGAGGTCACCTCAGTCGATCCGTAGCAGTTCACCAGTGTCAGCCCTGGCACCGCCTCGGCCAGCGCCTGAACGGTGGGCACCGGCATGGGTGCGCCACCATAACCGCCGACGCGCCAGTGACTCAAATCCAGCGTGCGGAATGCTGGTTGCAGCAGGCACAGTTGATACATCGCTGGCACCATCAGCGAATAAGTAATGCGCTCACGTGCCGCGAGTTCAACAAAGGACGCGGCCTTGAACTCGGGCACGATCACTAGTGTGCCGCCGACATGCACTATCACGGCAATCAGTGCGATCAGTCCCGTCACATGACTGGCGGGAACCGCGAGCGCAGCACGGTCGTCGTGCGTGAGCTTGAACGCAATCTGAAAATGGATCACCGAATGCGCGATATTGAAATGCGTCAGCATCGCGCCTTTGGGATTGCCGGTGGTACCTGAGGTATACAAAATGCAGGCGCAGGCTTCTTCATCCACGATGGCTGCCGGTACATCGGGGCCGTCAATGGAAGACAGTGTGTCGCTCGTGGTTTCACTGCTAGTTCTGCTGGTCGATTTGCCGGTGGCATCGCTGATGCCAGTTGAAATCCTCAGCCGCAACGCCGGTGCGCTGGCCGGGTCAGGCAGGCGCTCGGCGAGATCGTCATCGAAAATAATGCCTGCCGCACCGCACTGACGGAGGATGTAAGCCAGTCCCGGGCCTTGCTCGCGCGTGCCGACCGGCACAGCAACGACGCCGAGTTTTTGCAGCGCGAACAGCACGGATACAAATTCGGCACGATTACTGATGAACATGACCACACGCTCACCGGTTTGTAGTCCGCGCGCAGCCAGTCCGTTGGCGATACGATTGATTTCGGTATCGAGCTGACGATAAGTCCAGCGCTGCTCATTGCAGGCCAGTGCTTCGTTGTCCGGGTGCATGGCCACCGCGTGCAGGAACATCGCATAAAACGAGGCAGGACGATCGGTGAAACAGCGCAGCGACCGGCCATCAAAGTGGGTCTCGGTGCGCATGTCGGGCAGGGTAATGTGCTGATGCCAGTCGATCATACAAAACTTCGGTGATAAAGCAGAGTTATGGGCATCAGGCGGTGGCCAGATTGGCACCGCGTTCAATCACGATCTCGGCATCCAGCAGACTGCGCGAGTGATTCAGATCCGACTGGGCAATCAGCACTGAGAGTTCGCTGCCGCGCAAACCGGCAATCACTTCCGACAGGCGTGCTGAAAGCGCAGGTGCTACGCCTTCGAAGGGCTCATCGAGCAGCAGCAGTCGCGTGCCAATCGCCATCGCGCGTGCCAGTGCAACGAGTTTTTGCTGGCCACCCGAGAGCAGCAGCGCGCGTCGTTCACGCATATCGCGCAATTCCGGCAGTACGTCGTAGACGAAACCCAGTCGCGGCGCGGTGTCGGCCACTTTCGATGCCCAAAGCGGTACCAGAATATTTTCTTCGACCGTCAGCTCGGGTACCAGTCCGCGATCTTCGGGCATGTAGCCGATGCCGAGTCCGGCGCGTGCATGGCGCGGCAGCGCTGACAAATCCTGGCCATTGAAGCGAATCGAACCGCCCGTCAGTGGCAAATGACCCATGATCGCGCGCAGCGTGGTGGTTTTGCCGGCGCCATTGCGGCCGATCAGGCCGACCATCTGGCCCTGAGTCAGCTGCAGCGACAATCCGCGCAGTACTTGCGCCGATTGTATCGATACGGCGATGTCGGTTATCTCAAGCATGATCTTCTGCTTCCCTGAAGTCGCCGGTGACATAGCGCTTCACATCGGCCATCGCCAGCGCTTTCTCAGGCGAATCGTCAGCAATGATGCGGCCGCTGTAAAAAGCGACCACGCGATCTGCGTAGCGCGCGACGATGTCCATGTCGTGCTCGACGAAGAGCACGGTCACACGCTGCTCATTGAGTGCTCGCATGACTGTATCCATCATCGGAAATTTTTCATCGGCAGAGACGCCCGACGTTGGTTCATCCAGCAGCAGTACCTTGGGTTGCCGCGTCAGCGCCATCGCAATGTCGAGCAGTTTACGCACGCCGCCGGGCAGTTCGCCGACCAGACGGTCTTCATGCGCGGCGAGATCGAAACGCTCCAGCATCCTGCGTGCGGCCTCAATGGCAGCCGGACTTTTTGCCGGGCGCCAGAACGACAGCGTACCCTGCTGCGAGGCGATGGCCACCAGCATGTTGTCCAGCACCGAAAGTTCTTTGTAGAGCTGCGGAATCTGGAAAGAACGGGCAACGCCCATGCGCGCGATTTGTCGCGGTGACAGCCCGACGATATTGTCGCCGTCGAGCAGAATTTGGCCTGCATCCGGCTGAATGTAACCGGTTAGCATATTGACGAAGGTGGTTTTACCTGCGCCGTTGCTGCCGATCAGACTGACTTTCTGACCCGCGGGAATATCGAGTTGTATGTCAGCCGCGGCGGTGACGGCACCAAAGTTTTTTTGCACTCCACGCGCGATGATGGCGGATCGTTGCTGTGTCATGACTGACCTCTCTGGGCTGTCTTTGATGCATAGCGCGCAGTCCACAAAGACCCGATACCGCTGGGAAGAAAACGAATCACGGCCAGCAGGAACAGGCCCAGCACCAGTTGCCAGCTGTTCGGGAAATACGAGCTGGAGAATGACCTGACAATTTCCAGAACCGTCGAGGCGACAAACGCTGCCAGCACGCTGTGGTGTCCGGCGAGAATGGCGACGAACACGAAATCACCCGAGCGTGTCCAGTAGCTGAACTCCGGTTCGACGTGGCCCAGCGCCATGACGGCCAGTGCGCCACCCAGACCACCGCAAAAGGCGGCGATCACGAAATTAGTCGCAATCAGTGAGCGCACGGAGCTGCCCAGATATTCGACCCGTATTTCATTGTCGCGCGCAGCGAGCGCCACCAGTCCGCGGGTGGAATCAAAGTAGATGCGCATGGCGATGCCGATGATGCCCGCGAGCGTGACGGTGACAGCGTAGTTGGCGTAGCTGCTCCAGTTGTCGCCGGGACGCATGCCGAAAAAGCTGGCACGACCCATGTTGAAACCATCGGAGCCGCCCAGCGATTCGGACTTGACCAGCAACCCATAAAGTACCATCGACAGTGCCAGTGACAGCATCGCGAAAAAGATGCCGCGATAGCGTGCGATCAGCCAGGCGAAGGGCGCTGCGACCAGTGCTGCGAGCAGTCCGCCCGCAATCGCCAGTGTGACGGCATCGGTGATGCCCAGCCGGCCGAAGGCGAGCGCGGCGGTGTAGCCGCCAATCGCAAACACCAGCCCCTGCCCAAAGGATACGACGCCGCTGCGCATCAGCAGTGCGATACCGAGCGACACCAGACCATTGGCGGCCGACATGGTGACCAGAAAAGTCAGCCAGCGCGGCATCGCTGTACCTGCCAGCAGCAGCAACACGATGCAAAGCAAACCAGCGGCGAACGTGCGCGAGAGCGCAAAACCTCCCTGCGTCATATCAGATTTTCCTTGCCTGTATGCGCTGGAAGAGTCCTTCAGGCCGGAACATCAGCACGACGGCCATCACCAGATAAATCGAGAAGAGCTCTGCCACCGGCATCAGATGCACGGCGGCCGAGCGGGCAATGCCAACGATTAGTGCGCCGACCGCGGCACCGGGAATGCTGCCCAGGCCGCCGATAATGACCACAGCGAAGGAAACGATGATCACACCCACCGAGACGCCCGGTTGCACCGAAATCATCGGGGCGGTGAGTGCGCCGCCGAGCGCAGCCAGAAAAATACCGGCAGCGAACGCGAGTGTGTAAATGCGCGAGACGTTCACGCCCATGCTGGAGGCGACTTCTTCACTGTGAATGACCGCCAGCACCAGCTTGCCGATACGCGTGCGGTTCAGTCCCCACCAGACGCCGTAGCCCACCACAACGGCCACCAGCACCAGCATGAAGTCATAGCCTACGTAGGAAAGGTTACCGAGCTCAATCGTGCCGAACAACATATAAGGCTCGGATACATACAGCGGATTGACACCCCAGACCAGCTTGGTGACGTCTTCGAGTATGAGAAACAGCGCGAAGGTCACCAGCACCAGCAGCACCTCGTCGCGACCATAAAACACCCGCAACAAACCCCGCTCACACAAGGGCGCAACCAGCGCAGCGACGGTGACTGCTGCCAGCAGCATCGCCACGATGGACAGCTCGGGCGCCAGCTGCATGCTGGCAAACCATCCCACCAGACTCGCTGCTGCATACGCACCCAGCGCATAGAAACTGCCATGCGCGACATTAAGGATTTTCAGGATACCGAAAACCAGCGTCAGCCCGAGCGCGACAATAAACAGCCAGGACGCATAGGTGAGGCCATCAATCAGAATCGTCAGTAACAGTGTCATCACAGGCAGGTCACAGGCATCCGGTTAATTGCACTTCGCACCGGGAAAGCCTGCTTTCATCCAGTCTTCCGATTTCATGTTGGCAGGCGGGTTCACGCACTCCGCTGCGAAGCGCTGTATGTCTTCCAGCACGACCAGTTTTTTCGATGCATCCCACTTGGTCCGTCCGATAGCAGTCGGTTGGATCGCCTGTTGTCCGTTACCGAGCGCCATTTTTACGCGGCCGCCGGGTGCATCCCACTCCGAGCCCTTGAGTGCTGCTGCGATTTGTTCGGTGCTGGGTTTTTTGCCGCCATTGGCGGCCATCGCTTTTTCCACGGCGAGCTTCAACCCCATCAGCGCCTGTGCCATCCGGTAGGGCGCTTGTACCGGGTACACACTCCACTGGCTCTGGTACAGATTCCACCACCAGTCGTTCAATGCTGATTTCGGCGCCAGCATGCCGTAGGCACCGCGCGCGCCGAGCACCACGCCTTCGGGCATTTTCTCGCCGAGCGGTACCAGCACATGATCGGCAGCCGTCAGCACAACCTGCGATTTTTTGAACAGACCGCGCGGCGCCGACTGCAGGATCATCGCCTGCAAATCACCGCCCCACAGGCTGGAGTGGGTGATGTCGGCCGGCTTGGACATTAGCTGCGAAATTTCAGTGCCGTACTGGCCAGCGCCAAATTTCGGCCGCTGATCTGCCTGTACCTTCGCTTCCGGGTAGAGCACGGCCATTGAGAGCGTGAAATCCTTGAGTGAATCGTGACCCCATGCATAGTCCTGGTTAATCAGGTTGATGGTCTCGACTTTGACATTACGACCTTTGAGGTAGCGAGCAGCGGCGACGTTATCCATGGCGCCGTGCGAGGCGGTGCGGAAGACATATTTGTAGCTGCCTTCTTCGAAAATCCGGGGCGTGCCGCAATCGTAGAGCACCAGCATTTTCTTCATTTCTTCGGCAACCGGCGCGACTGCAAGGCAATCACCCGATCCGACATAGCCGACCACCACATCGACATTTTCGCGGTCATACAGATTGCGCAGTTCCTGGACCTGTTTGGTTGCGCCGCCGTTTTCATCGACGTAGACCGGCACGATGTTCATGCCGCCAAAGCCGGGCTTGTTGTAAGGGGCGGGTGCCTTGCCTTTGTTGAAGGCCTCGATCAGGACTTTCGCACCATTGACCGCCGGCACGCCGAAGCTGTCTGCCGCTTGTCCAGAGAGAAAACTCACGATGCCGACCCTGAAATCCTCAGCGGCTGCGCTGCCTGCAAAGCTCAGCGTCATCAGACCGGCGGCTGTCAGTGTTGCGACAGTACGTCGGGCGCTCCCGGAAGTGCAGAAGGGTGTCATGCGGGTCTCCTTGATTGTTTTTTTAGCCGAGACAGTTCCGCTCTGGGAATACCCTGCATCAAGCTGTGATGACACGCAGCAAGTTAGGCAAAGGATTTCGTTAAACGCTCAACTGTTCGGAGAACGGATGATCCAATTTGTTAACTTGTGCCGTCAACCGATATCGATGTTGCGTTGCCGTAAAAATCAGGCGGTCGTTGTTGTCAGCAGGTGTTGCGCTGCAGCAGTGTGGTGTAGCGTCAGGCGTCGGGATTGGGTGTGGACGATGGGGCAGGCGCCGGGGTGGCCGAGGGCGTCGGCGCAGGCGCAGTAGTCGGTGCAGCCGGTGCCGTCTGGGTAGTCGGTGCGGGCGGCAAGGCTTGGGTCGGTATCAGCCGCATCGTGTTCGCGTCGGCAGGTACCTTGACCAGCTGACCTTGCAGATAAAGCTTGTGGTCTACCAGCTGTGCTGAGCGGACATCATAGGGTGGCTTGCCCGCAAAAACCTGCCAGGTCATCGGTTTGAGCGTTAACAGGCTCTCTTTACCTGTGGCGTCGGTGACGCAGAGGCTGCCTTCTTTTGCGCTGATTACGAATAGCCGCAGGTCGGCTTTGTACTGGTAGGCGGGCGACCAGATTTTCGGGTCACCTGTGCCTGCCCTGACCGGACACTGGCTGACAGACTCGCTGACCGCAGCGACTTCGGTGCTTTCTGCCGCGCTGGTTTTGGCGCCGGCAGCGGGTGTTTTGGGCGCCGGTGTGACGTCGGCTTTGCTGGTTTCCGTGACGTAGGCGGGATCGTCGGCTTCCTCGCTAATGTCAGTTTTTGATCCACGCACTTTCGCATAGATGGCAAGCAGGATGGTCAGGGCGATAGCGCCAATCAGTACCAGACGGCGAATTTCCGCATTACGCTCGACCGCAGCGAGGCGAAGATCCGCAGGTTCGATACCTTCCTGAGGCGTGAGCATCGAGGGCGGGGCATCGTCGGGAGCCGGTAGGGTCTGGTCGGCGCCCGGACCGGTGACGATATCGTCATAGGCAAGATCCATCGCACCGGCGTATTTACGCACGGCGAGGAGTTTGTGTGCCGGTGTATAAAAGGGGCGGTCGCCACCTTCTTCAATATGCTTGATCTGATCTCGCGAGAGCGTCACCAATGCAGCGAGCTCGGCGATCGACAGATTCCGCGCCTCCCGCGCCTCCCGCAGCTTATTGCCATCAATGGTGATGGCATCCAGATCAATGCTGGTTTTCATTTTTGAGTACCTGAAAAATCATCCCCACTCGCATCAGGCGAGCCGCCGATAATTCCCATAAGATAACATTTTATGATGACAATCTGACCATGGATCATCCTTTTGTCGCTGGGATGAGGGTGGCCTTTCATTTGAAAAACTGCTCGAAATTTGCGACCGGTACGCCGTAGCCCCGGGCCAGGCGGACCATCGTCCGAAAACCGGGTTCACCGTACGACCCGCTCTCCATTTTTGATACGGTGGGCAGGGAAACACCCGTGGCCGGATCGTTGCCCACCTGGCTGGCCCGGCAGACATCAATCTTGCTCATATGACGAGCCAGCCGCACGGCGGCCAGGTATTCGTGGCAGTGCGTGAAGTCGGTGGGGGAAATTTCAGCCAGCCATTTGCGTGAAATGGCCGCCAGCGATGTGCCTGGCTCAGCCATTTTGGCGCGTGATTCTGTCTCGCTTACTCGCGCTTCCGTATGGGCACGTTCCATGGTTGGATAGCCTTTATATGACAAATGATTGCTTCGAGGAAACTAAGATAGCGCTACGCGGTGCGCTTTACTACTGTACCAAGGGGCAAATGAGCGGATTGTCCGGCGGGCCGGTGGGCTCAGGCGTGGCGGTCCATGATCCGGGCCAGTTCAATGACGTTACTGACCTGCAGCTTTTGCATCATGTGCATCCGATGCAGCTTGACGGTCCGCACGGCGATACCCAGCTGTTCGGCAATGTCGCGGTTCAGTGCACCGGAAATAACCAGTTTGGCAATTTGCAGTTCTCGTGCGGACAGGCGACTGAGGCGGGTGGCAGCACTGTCACGCTGGGCCTCGGATTCTTGATCCAGGCGGACTTTTTGCAGGGCCTCGCTCACGGCATTCAGCAGGTTTTCTTCCTCGAAAGGCTTCACGAGGAAATCGCTGGCCCCGTTTTTCAGCGCTTGCACCGCTTCCGGCGCGCCGCAGCCGCCACTCATGAAAACAATCGGCGTGGATTCGGAGAGCTCGATGAGTCTACGCTGTAACTCAAGCCCGGTCAGCCCCGGCATTTTGACGTCCAGAAGCAGACAGCGCGGGCCAGGGAATTCGGGTTCGGCGCGCTCGAGTTTTTCCAGATAGCTCGCGGCACAGGCATGCGCCTCAGTGGCATAACCTTCGAGGTGCAGCAGCGAGACCAGCGCCTCTCGGATGGCATCATCATCGTCAACAATGGTGATGCGTCCGCGGGAATGGCGCGCAGCATCGCGGGCATCATGAATGGTGACTACCTGCCGTTGAGCGGGTCGTTGCATTGAGGTTTCTCCCAGATCCCTGGAGCGGTTGGCTTTTTGCGCTTATGCCAATTAATTCGTTTGCGCTCTGGCAGGCAGGCGTGTCCCGACCAGCAGCACTGACCCGCTGGTTTTTTCGTAACCGATCGTGAATGGCAGCGGTTGCAGAGTGGTTTTGGCGTTTAAAAAATTACGCAGCCGGACACCCGACGGACTGTCGTGCCAGAGCGGGTGGGGGCGCAGAAATTTGCCATAGCTGTCGACCTGAAAATGACGGGTGAACAACTCGATGTCGAGTCCGGTTTCATCTTGAACCACGCTTTGGGCGTGATCGGTTACCAGGCCTGCCAGAATCGAGAAATAATTTTTCTGCAGCAGATGCGATGCCGATTTGACGAAAATCGTGCCATCCGTGTGTGTGGACAAAAACTGCTGCAGCCGTGGCTCGGCAAGCAGCCCGCTGTTGGACAGATTCATTCGCAGATAATCGACCAGCACCGCTCGCTTGTCGGCGGTCGTGACGTGGAAACGCAGTCCATCCGGCCGGGCCGCTGATGGATTGTCCCGGACTTCAAGTTTGCCGTTCGGGGCAATACTCAGATATTCCATTTTCCCTATGCTGCCGCCGCTCATCAAAATGCTGTAGGCCAGCATTTTGATGAATCGGGGCTTAACGGAATCTTTTCCCTCCAGATCATGGGTCCGGAAATAACCATAGCGCGCGAAATAAGCCTGCGTCTGGCACTCCTTCGCAATCTGAGGAGACGACGTTTCTTTCGCGGGAATGTATTCAGGAATCTGATCGGCGATCAGCGTGAAGTGATCAGCCGAATTGAACAGAGTAATCGGCGTGACGACATCGGCACCGGAAAACACATAGGTCAGTTTCTTTGTGCCGAGCTTGTTCAGATGTTGTGCCGACCATGCCTGCATCGGTGCCAGAAACTTCGACTGATACTCTGTTGCGATTTTCTGGAACGATGGGCATTCGATTTTCGCGGTGCGTGATGCGAGCGCCTGCGCCGGAGAAACAGCTGCAGGTGCTGGCGACACGGCAGCGGGGGCGTTGTCAGCCGCCAGCAGCGGGCTGGCAGGCAGCAGCATCGTCAGATAAATCAGCGCGGAGGAAAACCTGTTCATACCGGATCCAGTCGTTATTGCTTTTGATTTCATGATTCGTGCGACTGGTCAGATGGCCGGGCCAGCGGTTGGTTTGAAGTTACGGTGTCGTTGCCGGGTGCCGCGCAACCGCAAATCTGCGGTTGAGCAGCAGTGGGACGCAGCCCGAGAGCAAAACGGCGACGCTGATCCAGGCACCTGCGCGTGAGTACATCAGGCTGGACCAGAGCAGCCAGGCGGTCGAGGCGATGAATACCAATGGCAAGACCGGGTAGAGGGGAACTTTGAACGGGCGTACGGCATGCGGATCGCGCACCCGCTCCAGAATCAGCGAGACCCCGACCAGCAGCACAAAAAACCAGAAGACCGGCGCGGTGAATTCGACCAGCGCTTTGAAACCCTGACTCGTCATGGCGGCGAACAGAATCAGGCCCGAGGCGATCCCGGCCTGCACAATAATGCTGTTGCGAGGATTGCCGGACGAATGCCATTTGCCCAGCCATGAAAATACGCGGTAATCATTACCCATCGCGTAATTGCTGCGGGCGCCAAAAATAATGGTCGCGTTGATCGAGTTGAGGCAGGAAAAAATCACGA
>JACCDX010858076.1_pt1 | contig 14336 bp, 7 predicted proteins | sample 7449681 | NCBI WGS metagenome assembly JACCDX01 (sample SAMN15323450, study PRJNA562643) | freshwater metagenome | isolation source: river surface water | place: USA:Blue River Watershed | collected 2017-08-18
AAAAGGCTTTTTATACACTGTAGCCGGCCGGCTGTTTCTAAACAATCAGAGGCACCAAAAGGTGCATTTAACATTCAGTAAACACATTGCATCTGGAAATAATGCCTTTAGAGAAGAACGACCAGATTTTAAATTAGAAGAAAAACAGTTTAAAGCACGATTGGAAAAGGCAATTTCTGAATTACCTGAGGGTCAAAGGGAAGTCTTTTTGATGAACCGCATTGATAAGTTGACCTTTGTGGAAATAGCTAACATATTGGGAATCAGTGTTAAAGCAGTTGAAAAACGCATGAGTATTTGTTTACGCACGCTCAAGGATAAAGTTTCTGAACTGAACCTTTATAAAATATAACCCAAGTAGGGTAAATTATTTTGAGGGTGTTGTATTTTGGATGGAGGAAGAATCTGTTGATATATATCTTCGTTGGCTCAATAACGAATTAACATCCGTTGAGTTGGAGTCGTTAGAGAAATCTGGCGATTTGGCGATTTTGGAAGCTATTAAGCTCGAAATAGGAACCTGGGAGCTGCCAGAACCGCAACATTCATACGAAAACTTGCGCACATTGTTAAGCAACAAGCGTTCGAAGAAGGCTAAAATCATTGTATTATTCAAACAGATAAGAGTGGCCGCATCCTTGATGTTGTTGGCTTCACTGAGCATTATCTGTTATTATATCTTCTTGCGAACTGTTTCATTTGAGACAAAAATGGGTGAGACTCAAACCTTGGTGATGCCTGATAACTCTATCATTACATTGCAAGAAAACTCGTCTATTGCTTACAATCCATATAATTGGGAAGAAGACCGAATCTTAAAAATGTCGGGAGTGGTATTATTCGATGTAAGAAGAAAAGGGGATTTTATGGTCAATTTTGATGGCGGAGATGTTGAAGTCAAGGGCACCGTCTTTGAGGTTATTGCTAATAAGGACATCAAATCCGTAAAATGCTTCGAAGGCAAGGTGGCTGTGAATTTTAGTAAGAAAAGTCATGTCTTGTTACCAGGAAATGGTGTAAGCTCGGATAATAAGCGGTTTGACTTTAAAGTCGAAGAATTGTTGGAGGCCGAATATTCTAACTTTGAAAATGCAAAATTGTCAGAAGTCTTGATGGCTTTGAGTCATAAATTTGGATATTCATTCAATACGTCTGTTGATCTTAGTAACAAATATTTTACTGGACGTTTTGATAACACCAATGGTGAAAAGGCTTTGATGATGGTTTTCAATCCCATCGCCATTAGTTTTACTGTTTCTGATAAGCAAGTGACCTTGAAATAACAGATTGCAAGTAAAAGGATGAGAGCTATCTGGTTGGTTTTTTTATTGGTTGCATTGAGGTCCATGACAGGTCAAAACAAGTCATTGATATTGCTTTCTGATGAATTTAAGTCCATACAACAACGATTCAACGTTGTCTTTTCTTTTAACCCAAAGGCAATTGAAGGATTAAAAATCCAAAGCAGAAATTACAATTCGTTAGGAGCTTCTTTATTGTACTTAGATTCTGTTACAGCCTTTAAGTATAATCTCGCGGATGATAAAAACGTTCTTGTTGAATTCAAGGTTCGTGGTAAGAATTTAAAAGTGATTGCTTTTGTGAAGGGACCAGATGATCTTCCAATATCTGACGTAATTGTCATACATCATAAAGAACAAACCTACACTACTACTGATGTAAATGGCAGGTTTGAATTACTTACAGTTTGGCACCCACAGGATAGTTTGCAATTTGAATTCATAGGGTATTGCAAACAGAAAGTTGCCCTAACAGATCTTGAGGCGCACCCTGGGTCTGTTGTTAGATTGAACGAACTAATGGTTAACCTGAGTGGAATAACGATTAGTGGTTATATGACTAACGGCATAAATTATGCGGAAGAAAATCAAAGCATAGTATTAACACCAGATAAGTTGGGATTATTGCCCGCTGAAACAGAAACGGATTTATTTAGCTCTCTGCAAGCGTTGCCCGGCATAAATTCAGCCGATGATAAAGCTGGCAACCTTTCTCTAAGGGGTTCTGATGCGGATAAGGTTCTGATTAGTTTTGATAACATTCCAATTTATCACAGGGGACATTACTTCGGCGCGTTTTCACCCTTTAATACGCAAATGCTTCAAGATGTTTCAGTTCAAAGAAGCGGAATAGCAGGTCCGGAAAATGGAGGAAGAGTTAATGGGCAATTAAATATGAGAACTAAAAACTATGTTCCTGACTCCGCAAGTTATTCTGGAGGATTTGCTACTTCTTATGCCTTCGTTAATCTTTTCACGCCTATAGTTAAAAAGAAGGTAGCGCTATTACTTGGAGCCAGATCATCATACCCTTTCAATTGGAATTCACCAAAGATAGATGCCATTAATGAATTTATTTTTTTAGAATCAGAAGTTTATCCAGCCATAACAGGTGCATCCAGTCAAACAGTACCATCATTTGCTTTTCGTTTTTATGACTTTAATGCTAAGTTGATATACGATATCACTGATAAACAAAAGGTAACTGCAAGTTTTTTAAAGATCAAGGACCATCTTGGGATTAATTTATTCAATTCACCGGCAGCTGCTCAAGTGAGTGATACTGCCGTGTTGAATAATTGGGGATTAAACGTTTCGTTGGCAAGCACTTGGAATCGTAGGGTTTCTACAACGAATGAATTTACGAAGTCGATCTATTTCCAAGATTTTGTCAGCTTCACCTACGGAAGGATTGGCTTACGAATAAAAGAGCGATTTAGTAACACAACAGACAATGTCAAATGGCGCTCAGCGACCACCATTCAGCTAAAAGGGCAGCAAGAAGTAAGAGTAGGGTACGATGGTGAGCTAATCAAACTGATACCCATTCACACCTTGTTACAACCACCAACCCCAGTTTATACAGTTGGTAGACCTGCGCAAGAATTTGTTCATGCTGTTTTTTTCAATTATGGTCTTGCGGGAATCAATCGTAAAATAAACTTGTCAGCAGGTCTTCGATTGAATTACTACACGGGCACTCAAAAATTCTATCCTGAACCACGGCTCCTGATGAATTATCGTTTTTCAAAACAACTCACCATAAAGTCAAGTGTTGGTCAATACTATCAATTTATTAATGTTATACCGGGTTCAAGGGTCAGCACAATAAGTGGCGTTTCAAATTTTAATTGGAATTTGTCAAATAATTCAGACATACCAGTGGTAGAGGGTCGTCAAATTATGGGAGGAGCTATTTTTAACAAAAAAAAGTTAGTGGTTGACTTGGAATGTTATTACAAGGAAGTTAACGAATTGACAGCCTACAATTTTTTTAATTCAAATGATGATACCACCTTTATTCACGGCAGTTACAAAAACCTTGGACTTGATTTGCTAGTAAAAAAATCGGTTAAGAATTTTGAAGGTTGGATTAGTTATAGTTATTCTTTCGCACGCACTCGCTTTGAGACGGTTGAATTTGAATCATTCTGGAATCAACCCCATATTTTCAAAGCGGTTTTGGGGTATCAATGGAAGCAATTTAAAATTTCTATTGGTTGGCGTTATAGGAGCGGAATACCCGCACTTTATGAATATCGAAATGCTTACAATGCTGGTAAAAAATTCGCGCCAGCTGGCACAACGCCTCCAATAGTTAGCAATCCCAACAGAAATTTTTCTGAAGAAAGTGTGCCTTTGTACCTAGATCGCTTCCCTGATTCGCATCAACTGGATGTCTCCGTGAATTACAAATTACAACCTAAATCAAAAAAATTCTTATTTAATTTTGGTGCAACCATTCAAAATGTATACAATAACAAAGCCATTATTGGTCAGATTGAACGGCCTGTCCCCAATCAAAATCTCTTTATTCGGGTGAATAAATACAGTATGGGCTTTGCTCCTAGTTTAATTGTTAGTGTAAATTTTTAAAAAACTTGTAGGGTATTTTTTCGTGAGCGTTTTTAGTAGGTGTTACAACGCAAATCATGAAAAGAGCTTTATTCTGCCTTTTATTTCTACCCTTCTTGAGTTTTGCTCAAGTAGGTCCAAACATTACCAGTTGGAAAATTAACACCACTAATCACATTGGAGTTTACTATTCAACTAATTCCACCAGCGTCATAAGCACAGGTGACACTTCCGAAGTGCAACAGGTATGTTACAATACGGATACAGTTTGGGTAAGGGCAAATATTTTGGCTAGTTACACAATGGGGCCATGGCCTGGCGATCCATTTGTTGTAGATGGTCAAAACAATTCTTACGTTTTTCCTCGAAACCCTGCTTACCCTTCATCCAATCACCCGAGTGTGCCAGTTGGTATGTTAGGAATGGCAGTAAATGGGGTGGCTTTATTTACTGATGGCGATAGTCAATCGTATAGTTCAAGTTTAGGAGCGAATACCATGACAGGCTCTGGTGTGTGGAATACCATTGCCTGGAAAGCGCATTTAAGTGAAATGGATGCGGGAAATGCGCACCCAGACCCAAGCAGTACCTATCACCATCACCATAATCCAATTATGTTGGCCAGTGTTACGAATTCAACAGCCCATTCACCAATCATAGGTTATGCATTCGATGGCAATCCTATTTACGGCCCGTTCGGTTACTCTGTCTCAACAAGTTCAACAAGTCCGATAAAACGAATGACTTCTAGTTGGTCACTTCGAAGTATTTCAACTCGAACGGCCTTGTATACGGGAACTGTCACTTCCCAGGTGGGACCGAATGTTAGTACGCAATTTCCGCTAGGAACGTATATAGAAGATTACGGATATACTGCCAATTCAGGGGACTTAGATTTTTATAATGGTCGGTATTGCGTGACACCTGAATACCCGAATGGCACTTATGCTTATTTTCTGAATACTGATGCTAATGGCAATCCACAGTATCCGAATATGGTCGGACCAAATTTTTATGGCTCAATTTATCTTACAAATTATGGTCCTAATGGGGGCAGCGCATCAGCCCCTAAGATTGGTAAAACCTGTTATACACCTTCGTCCTCTCTTACAGCTACTATAACATCCACCGGCAGTGTATCCTGTTACGGACAATCAACTGGTTCTGCTGTCATCACGGCCTCTGGCGGCTCCACTTCGAAAACTTATTCATGGTTACCTTCTGGTGGAACAACATCAGTAGCAATTAATCTAAGCGCGGGTAATTACACGTGTATTGTTACATCGGGGACATTATCTGTTTCAAAAACCGTTTCCATTTTACAGTCATCTGAAATTACCTACACTGCATCTACAACTAATATCCTGTGTAATGGTGCATCAACCGGCGGGGCTTCATTGCAAGTAAGTGGTGGCTCGCCTGCATACACCTATTCCTGGAGCAATAGCTCCACCAGTCAGAACATAAGCAACCTCACTGCTGGAACATATACTTTTAAAATAACTGATAATAAGGGATGTGTAAAGACTAATTCCGTAACCCTCACTCAACCAACCTCGTCATTAGCGCTTAGTTTTGTTACTTCAGGTGCAACTTGCTCGAGCGGTGGCAGCGTTGATTTAACAGTTACTGGCGGTACCTCACCATATAGTTATTCATGGACTTCTGGCGCAACTTCACAAGATTTGAATAACGTTACTGCTGGGAGCTATTCAGTTACAGTTACAGATGCGGGCGGATGCACAAAAACAGGCGTAACCAGCGTTACCACCTCGGCATCAAGTCCAACGTTAAGCGCTCTTGTAACAAGTGTTATTTGCAACGGAGCATCAACAGGTTCAGTTAACTTAACTGCTACGGGTTCTACGTCTTATTCCTATTTATGGAGCAATAGTGCAACCTCAGAAGATATAACCGGATTAGCTGCGGGGGTTTACACGGTAGCTGTTACAGGAGCCAATGGTTGTATCTCTACATTAACTGCAACAATAGCTCAACCTTCTGCAATAACTACTACAATTACCGGATCAAATATAGCTTGCACAGGAGCTAGCACAGGGTCAATTACATTATTAAGAAGTGGAGGAACTTCTCCCTACACGTATCTTTGGAGTAATAGTTCGACCTCGCAGAATTTAAATGGTGTTCAAGCCGGTAGCTACACCGTAGTTGTTACTGATGCATCAGGGTGCACCAAACAAGCTTCAGTTACGCTCTCTCAACCAGCATCTTCGTTGGTGGTTTCAGCAACTGGAAATAGCATTAATTGTAATGGCGCCTCAACAGGTAGCGCTAGTATGACGGTGACGGGTGGCAATAGTCCCTATAGCTATTTATGGAGTAATAATGCCACAGCTTCATCAATTTCATCGGTGGTTGCAGGAAGCTATACAGGAACAGTAACAGATGCCAATGGTTGTATAAAATCGGCCACTATCGCAATTACTCAGCCAACATCTGGAATGGTTTTGACTTTGAGTTCTTCTAGTGTAGGTTGTAGTAGTGGATCGACTGGTTCAATTGGATTAACCGTAACCGGTGGAACATCACCTTATTCCTACTTATGGAGTAATAGTGCCACCACTCAAAATGCAACTTCACTTGCATCTGGTTCCTATACTGTATTGGTTACTGATGCGGCGGGATGTACAAAAACGGGTACTGCATCAGTCAGTCAATCTACAGCTAGTGCTATTAGCACAACTGTTACAACAGGTAATGTTAAATGTTATGGGCAAACAACGGGAACCGTAAATTTGATATTGGGTGGGGGGACGGCTCCATTCAGTTTTCTTTGGAATAACAGTGCAACTACACGCAGTCTAACCAATCTTGCAGCGGGAAATTACACCGTACTTATTACAGATGCTCAAGGTTGTACAAAAACCCAAACGGTCGCCATTCTCCAACCTACGGCTGCATTGGCAGTAGCTGCGAATGTGACAAGCTTAAACTGTAACGGCGCTTCAACAGGCTCGATTAGTTTAACTGTTACTGGTGGAATTGCCCCATACACTTATTCGTGGAGTACCAGTTCAACCAGCCAGTCTATCACGTCCTTGTCTGCAGGTTCCTATACCGCTCTGGTTACTGATGCTAATACTTGTACTATAAGTACTGTTGGCACAATTTCACAACCTTCAGCAATTTCAATTAACTCCGTAATCACGAATGTAACCTGTTTCGGAAATTCTACTGGGGCAGTTTCTACTACCATCACAGGTGGAACAACGCCTTATACGTATTCATGGTCTAATTCTGCTAGCACTCAAAATATTAGCTCGCTTACTGCTGGTACTTATACATTGAACCTGGTTGATTTTCGTGGATGTATTAAGACCAGTATTGCGACTATCACTCAGCCATCATCTGTTGCAGTTACTGTTAATACAGCTAGTTTAGCTTGTTTTGGTTCAAACACCGGCACTATTGGATTAACAGTGAATGGCGGAACAGCGCCATACACTTATTCGTGGAGCAATAGTGCAACGAGTCAAACCATTGGCTCCCTAGCAGCTGGAAATTACTCTGTATTAGTAACTGATGCGCTTGGCTGTACACGCACTGCCACAACCTCAGTTCTTTCTCCATTGGCTTTGAGTACTACCGTTACTGCCATTAATGTTTTATGTAATGGGGCTTCTACAGGCTCGGTCAACCTAGTGGTAAGCGGAGGAAACACGCCTTATTCATATAATTGGAGCAACAGTAGCACATCACAAAACTTAAATTCAGTGGCAGCGGGTAATTACACAGTAACCGTAACGGATAATAGAGGGTGTGTAAAAACGGCTACTGCCACAATAACACAACCATCAGCAAGCATCTCTATATCGTCGACTCAAAACTCGGTAAATTGTTTTGGTGGAAGCACAGGCACAATTGGTGTTGTAGCTTCTGGGGGCAGCGGACCTTATACGTATTTGTGGAGTAATAGTGTCACTACCCAGACAGTTGGTTCGTTAATTGCTGGCAACTATTCTGTGATTGTTACAGATGCTTCAGGCTGTACACGGACCTACTCCACTCTTATTTTACAATCGGCATCTATAACGCCTGTTGTTACTACAACGAGCATTTCGTGTCTTGGAGGTACCAATGGGTCGGCTAGCTTAACGGTATCGGGCGGAACTGCGCCTTATACCTACTCATGGTCAACAAATGCAAGTGCTTCGACAGTGAGTTCACTGAGCGCAGGCAATTACACTTTTACAGTTACAGATGGTTTGGGTTGTGTTAAATCTGGGACAATTAACATTGCCCAGCCAGGCACTTCTGTTACTGCCAACACGTCTGTAACTAATGTCAGTTGTTTTGGTTCATCCAATGGATCTGTTGGACTAACGGTTAGCGGAGGCACTTCTCCATACACCTATACGTGGAGTACCAATGCCAACAGTCAATCAATTACAGGTTTAGTAGCTGGCACCTATTCTGTAAACATTAAGGATGCGAATGGTTGCCAAAGCGTTAAATCTGCAACGGTCACACAACCAGCATCATTAACAGTGCAGGCTACAACTTTTAGTGTAAATTGTTTTGGTGCTTCAACGGGTTCTATAGCGTTAATTACCACTGGCGGCACCTCCCCGTATACTTATTTATGGAGCAACAGTAGCACGGCTTCTGTACAAACCGGATTATCAGCGGGCAATTTTACGGTTCAGGTAACAGATGCCAATGGTTGCGTTAAAACGCAAACTACCACAGTGTCTCAATCATCTGCTATTTCTGGCACCTTAAACACTACCGCAATAACATGTAATGGTGCGAACAATGGCGCAATTAATTTGGTTGTTTCTGGTGGCACAGGTTCTTATACCTATGTTTGGAACAATAGCGCTACAAGCGCAAGTCTTACCAATTTAGCTGCTGGTAACTATTCTGTTAACATAACGGATGGTTTGGGTTGTATTAAGTCATTAACGGTAGCACTGATCGAACCGTCGCAAATTCAAGGTACGTTAACTATTAAGGATGCTAAATGCTACGGCGCTTCAACGGGCAGTGTAACTGTCTCAGTTCAAGGTGGCACACCAGCCTATACCTATTCGTGGTCGAATGGTGTTACCACAACTTCGCTGACGAATGTGGTTTCAGGAGGGTATACCTTAGTTGTGACCGATAATAACGGGTGTACCAAACAGTTCTCTGCCACAGTTTCCCAACCTTCTTCAATCACAATTACAGGTACAGTTAGCAATGCTACAGCAGGCACCAATGGCTCGGTAAGTTTATCAGTTAATGGTGGTATATCTCCTTACGGGTACACATGGAGCAACGGAAATACTTCGGCAAATCTTTCTGGTGTTGGTCCAGGTACCTATACCGTTTCAGTGGTTGATGGAAATAACTGTCAAGCCCAATCTGTATTTACGGTTGATGCTGGCGTTGGCATTAGAGAAACAACTTTTAAAGGGTTAACGGTTTACCCAAATCCTGTAACAGAAGTGTTGTATTTGGAATGGATGGAGGAGCTTGAATTCAAAAGCTGTTCGTTGTTAGATATGAATGGAAGGGTGGTTTATTCTTCTGATCAGAAAATAAGCCAAATACAGATGTCAGATTACAATAAAGGGATTTATACTTTGCAAATCATTACCGACAAAGGGGTAATAATAGAAAGGGTAATAAGAAACTAGTGTCGGGTATCTAAAATTCATAGGGTAAAGCATAGGTCCGACACTATGTTGTAGCGAAATGGGTGGGGTTATTCTCATTACCGTAGATTAACTCTAAATCGCTGCATTAAGCCAGACTGGGAAACCAGTCTGGTTCTTTTTTTGGTAGGGTATATTGATTTGATCGTGTTATATGAATAAATCTATAGGTATGAAAAAACTAGTACAAGTCTTATTGCTTTCCATTGTCTTTCTGTTTTCCAACAGTTTGTGCCTTAAATCACAAGTTGGGGCGAATATCACATCGTGGAAAATCAATACCACCGGCCAAAAGGGTCAATATTATGCTTCAAATGGCACTACCGTTAACAATTTAAATGACTCTACTGAGGTTCTAAAAGTATGCTACAATGCCGATACGGTGTGGGTAAGAGCTAGCTTGATACCAGGATTTATTATTGGACCTTGGCCGGGTGATCCTTTCATTGCGGCGGCTCAAAACAAATCGTACATTTTCCCGAGAAATCCGGCCTATCCAACTACGAATCATCCGACAAAAAATGTTGGTGCACAAGCTCTATTGATAAATGGGGTGATAGCTTATGATGATGCGGATGGCAAATCGTATAGCACCTCCACAGGTAAAAACGAGAATAATGGTGGGGGCATCTGGAATCAAATCGCTTGGGTGGCTCATATAAGTGAGGTGGACGCTGGCAATGGACACCCAGATCCACATAACACCTATCATAATCACCATAATCCAATAAAATTATGCAGTGTTACCTCTGGAACAGCGCATTCTCCCCTGATTGGATGGGCCTTTGATGGCAATCCTATTTATGGACCGTTTGGTTATTCTACTCCAACGAACACAGCTAGCGCAATTAAACGCATGACTCCTAGTTGGGCCTTAAGAAGCATTTCAACAAGAACGGCACTTTATACAGGTAGTGTTACTAGTCAAGCCGGACCAGTAATAGGCGCGCAGTTCCCATTAGGGACCTATATTGAAGATTATGGTTATACGGCGAACTCAGGTGATTTAGATTTTTACAACGGCCGGTATTGCTATACCCCAGAATTTCCGAATGGAACGTATGCGTATTTTCTTAATACCGATAACAGTGGTAATCCACAGTACCCCAACATGATTGGCCCTAAATATTATGGCTCGATCTTCGCTGCTAATTTCGGTCCAACTGGTGGAAATGCTTCGGCACCAAAAAGTTCAAAGGTATGTTATACCAGTGGTGGAACTGGCACTGTTTCGGCTGTTCCGATGAATGAAAACGGTGAATCGTTGGTAATCTTCCCAAATCCGGCTTCTGATAAATTGACCTTACAATTTGAAGGCGACTTGGAAAGTATATTCATATACAATTCAGAAGGTAAAATTGTATATACAGGACATACATCAACAAATGTTATTGATATCCAGCATTACAGTCCTGGTATATATTTTGTTGTAGCGCGAAGCAATCAACAAACTGAGGTAAGGCAGAGATTTGTTAAACAATAATGTTAGAGGCAAGGGTTATCCCTTGCTGTTGTGGTCCGGTATGAGAAGGTTCCTGTTTTTTATAAATTGTCTTCTAATTGTATTGAATACGAAGGCTTCCACATTATCACGCAAAAGTGGAGATAGCTTAAGGGATATTTCAATTAGTGTAAAAGCTGTTTTTGGGGAACGGGACCTTCTGCTGGATGAGTCGGAATATGTTTTAGATTCGTTTGACACCATTCAGGTTGAACATTTCAAACTCTACATTTCTTCCTTAGAATTGGTTTATTCAAATGGTAAGGTTTACAAGGAAAAGGCATCCTATCACCTAATAAATGCTGAGGAACCTAGCTCAATGCATTTCAACATTAAAGGCGTACCTCGTGGGTCTGTAGTAGCCATTCGTTTTAACATCGGTGTTGACAGCTTAATGAGTGTTTCTGGTGCAATGGCGGGTGATTTAGATCCGAGATGGGGCATGTATTGGGCATGGAACAGTGGGTATATTAACGCTAAACTAGAAGGGGCATGTAGTACCTGTAAAGGCAATCACCACCGGTTTGAATACCACATCGGGGGCTATTCAGGCAAGGAAAATGCACTCAGAAAAGTGTCATTACCCCTGACTTTGTTAATCAATAAATCGAATCACATAACGCTTATTGCTGATGTAGCTACCTGGTTAAGAGGCATGCATATAAGTGATAATTGTAGTATCATGATTCCGGGGGCCGCTGCTATGAAAATGGCTAGTCAATACGCAAAAATGTTTAGAGTTGTTTCGCAATGAAGAAAAGCATCACATTTGTTGCCGCCTTATTTGTTCTGATTTTTGCAAGTGTAGGATTTTCGAATGCATTTAGTAGTGAAAAAATTAATGCAGTAAAGAATGACACATTAAAACTTGTTGTCCCCGAAGGTTGGCCGAAACCCAATTATGATTTTACTAGCAACCCAATTACTCGTCAAACCTTTGAGCTTGGTAGGAAATTGTTCTATGACCCGATTCTGTCAGAAGATAGTACCATATCGTGCTCAAGTTGCCATCTCAATTACACGAATTTCACCCACGTAGATCATAAGGTAAGTCACGGTATTAAAGGCCTTAAGGGCACACGGAACTCTCTCACACTTGTTAACTTGGCTTGGTCAAAGTTTTTTATGTGGGATGGTGGGGTCAACCACATCGAAGTACAGCCCTTAGCACCTATTCAAAGTTCAGTTGAAATGAACAGTTCCTTGAATATTATCCTGCCTAGATTAGAACGTTCGGCTTACTACCGTGAAAAATTTAAAGCGGCTTATGGCAAGGAAAGCAAAATATCGAGTCAAAATTTTTTAAAGGCACTTGCAGGTTTTATGTTGGCGCTTCAATCGTACGATTCTAAATACGATAAAGTTAAGCGTGGCGAACCAAACGTGTCTTTCTCTGAGGCTGAAGCAAGGGGGTATGAGTTATTTAAAGTGCATTGCAATACTTGCCACACGGAACCTTTATTCACAAATAATGGTTTCGAAAACAATGGATTGGAACCGGATAGAATTTATGCGGACGGTGGAAGAATTAAAATAACGGGTAAAACACGCGATTCACTCAAATTTAAAGTACCAAGTCTGCGTAATGTTGAACTATCGTATCATTACATGCATGATGGACGATATGGGAATTTGCAAATGGTACTCTTTCATTATAACCATGCTATTGCCAATACCATCAACCTTTCGCCGCTACTCAAAAAACCGATGAATATGAGTGAGCAGGACAAGAACGATGTAATTGCCTTTCTTAAAACATTAACTGATGAAGGATTTGTTCGGAATCCTGAATTTGGCTATCCCAAGGATTGATTTCTGAATTAAGGTTGCTTAAATCATTTCATTTTTAGTTTAATGAGCTTCGTCCCTGTCCAAGTATAATACACCACCGACGTGCTATCAAATGATTTTTTAGACTGCCCATTTTTATCGGCAACTATCTCCCCCTCGGCATCTAACGCGTATTCTACATCTTCGCTTATCACCACAATTGTATTTAAAGGGTCCATCTTTTTTGGCACCTCCACTGTTCTGAGCCGACCCTCGTAGCTATCAAAAGCGTTGCTTACATCGGCATTGGCCAAATGTATAATTTTGCCATTGCCACATCGATAGGGTAGGTAGGGTGTAACGGAATGGTAATAGGAATATTCGCCTTCTGATTCGCCATGAATCATGGGACGCAATTGCTTGCCGTCATAGTATAAAAATTCGGTGGTGATCTGACCAGGACAAGCATTCATGGCCGTTTCATATTTAAATAAACGAAAGTTGGGCTTATTTTCTTCTTGCTCAAAACCCTTTAACGGAATACTATACACTTCAGTAAAGCTATAGGTGGCTGAACAATGCAAGGTGTAGGATTCGGTTACTTGATGGCCTTTTTCATCCGCTTTTCGTATGGTAACTGTGTTCGATTGAAGGGGATACCGATTAACAAGAAACACCTCGTGTGTGTGATAACTAAGTCCCTTGTTTTGCGGAAGTTCTTCGCCAATGATAAAACCTGTTCTTCCTTCGGCATCTTTAATTTCAACATATTCCGAGCCCACCAGTTGATCTTTATCAATGAACTCTAAAATCTGAAATTCTGAATTAAAGGGAAGTGTAAAACTCACCGTACTTAATGAATCGGCTTTTTCAAATACCCTTGTCTTATCTAAGAAAGTTTGGGCTTCACGATCATAGTTGGAGCAATTAACTGGCACAGGCCGAAAAAGGGTTTTAACCACCGTGTCGGTTTTGGGTGGTGTAGTGGAAGTTGGTGTGTTTGTATTCGAACCATCGGGTCCGTCACAGCTGTTAAACAGCACACCCGCTAAAAGGAAAAGTGTAAATCGTAAAATCATAATTACGTGAATAAGGCGTGAATACACTGTTCTCGCAAAGTCCATACTTGTTCAAAGGAATAAGGAATGGCCTGCGTGTCAATCCATGTTTTTAAATAAGATTGATGAAGGTCAACCTTTTCGGTGGGATATAAATTTGAATGCAATTCTTTTTCTAGTAATAAGTCGGCCTTGAAATGGTCTTCACTCCAACCGATGCCTGTAAAATCAAGCAGTTGGTGCTGAAAATAAAGATAACAATGTGCTTCTGGTATGTAAGCCAATTGAGCGTTTTGTAAAACGGTAGAACACCTTGGTGTATTTAATGGCGTCATTTTAAAAATGCCACAAACAAGCCGGAAATCCTTCCAGCCTTGTTCTTTTACCAATTGCATTAAGAGTTGGTGTTTCGTGCTGCAGGTGCCTTGCTTTTCGTTTAAAACACACAAGGTGTCGGTTGGCGTGGTGTTGC
>JACCDX010210212.1_pt1 | contig 14335 bp, 16 predicted proteins | sample 7449681 | NCBI WGS metagenome assembly JACCDX01 (sample SAMN15323450, study PRJNA562643) | freshwater metagenome | isolation source: river surface water | place: USA:Blue River Watershed | collected 2017-08-18
CAAAAACTGCAACACAGTTTCGTATTTGGGCTACAAAAACTCTTCGCGAACATATCACCAAGGGTTATACGATAAATCGTAAGCGTATACGTACCAACTTAAAAGAATTCTTAAAAACTATTGAATCTATACAAAACCTATTACCAGAGCATATCAAGCTCGATCCAAAGTCTATCCTCGAACTCGTAAAAGAATTTTCAAGCACTTGGATATCTCTAGATGCATACGATAAAGAACTTTTGAAACCAGTAGGCAAGACAAAGAAATCCATAAAATTCGACAGTGAAGAATTGACCCTAGCTATAGCAAATCTACGTAAAGAATTAATCACAAAAGGTGAGGCTACTGACATATTTGCCCAAGAGAGAAGCGTGGGTAGTATCGGAGGTATTGTCGGTAATGTGATGCAATCTTTTGGCGGAAGAGATGTGTATCTGACGCTAGAAGAAAAAGCAGCTCATTTGCTTTATTTTATGGTAAAAAATCATCCTTTTGTTGATGGTAATAAAAGGAGCGGTGCTTTTGCTTTTATTTGGTTTTTGAGAAAGTCAAAAATGAAATCCATGAGTAAAATCAATCCCAATGCATTGACTGCCCTCACATTATTAATCGCTGAGAGTGACCCAAAAAAGAAAGATCTTATGATCGGACTTGTGGTACAAATGTTGAAATAATTTTATGCACGAAGAGGATTTCAAAAATAAATTGAGTGAAGAAGAATACAAAATATTGCGCGAGGGTGGCACCGAGGCGCCTTTTACTGGCAAGGCTATAGAACCTGGAGCCGATGGGCGGTATCATTGCCGTGCTTGTGGGGCTGCGCTTTTTGAGGCAGATGCGAAATTTGATTCGGGTACTGGCTGGCCGAGTTTTGATCAGGCGATAGCAGGAGCGGTCAAAGAAGAGGTGGATACTACTCATGGCATGGTGCGCACGGAGATAAAATGCGCACAGTGTGCTTCGCACTTGGGGCATGTTTTCAACGATGGCCCGACCTCTACAGGGCTCAGGTATTGCACCAATTCTGTGTGTTTTGAATAAAATCAGGTTCGACTCTTTTTGGAAAAGGGGCTATGATACTAATCATGAAAAGCCGAGTCCATACAAATACTAAATACGATGTCATCGTCATAGGCGGAGGGGCTTCGGGCATGATGGCGGCTGGGCGGGCTGGGGCTTTGGGCAAGAAAGTGCTCTTGATAGAAAAAAATAAAACCTTGGGCCAGAAACTCAAAATCACCGGCGGAGGCAGGTGCAATATCACAAATGCTACTTATGATACTCGGGCGCTGCTGGCAAATTATGGCGGAGCAGCGCCGTACCTCTTTTCTCCTTTTTCTCAATTTGGAGTGAAGGAGACTTTTGAATTTTTCGAATCTAGAAAATTGCCCCTAGTGGTAGAAGAGCGCAATCGGGCTTTCCCAAAGAGCATGAAGGCCCTCGATGTGGTGCACACACTGCTCGATTATATGAAAGCAGGCAAGGTGAGTGTGAAGTCTGGCACAGCAGTAGAGAAGATATCACACGAGAAAGGCCGCATCAGCGGAGTCCGCGCAGGGGGTGTGGTGTACGAGGCGGAGAATTATATCTTGGCCACTGGTGGACTCTCGCATCCAGATACTGGTTCTACTGGGGATGGATTTGGCTGGCTTTCGGATTTGGGTCATAAGGTCAAAAAGCCGAGCCCTTCGATAGTACCGGTGCAGGTGTCTGATGCGTGGGTGCATGCACTCGCAGGTAGGGCAGTGGATGGAGTACAGATCACTTTTTTCTTGGATGGCAAAAAAATGCTCGCTAAAAAAGGGCGCATACTCTTCACGCATTTTGGTCTCTCGGGTCCTTTGGTACTCAATACTGCGAAGGATATCAGCGGATGGCTCGCAGGGGGCAAAGTCACAGCTTTTATAGATCTCTATCCTGCGATGGACATAGGCACTCTGGATGCACACCTCACAAAAATATTTGATCAAAATAAAAATAAACTTTTAAAAAATATATTGAAAGACATAGCGCCACTCGGCATGGCGCCAGGACTCGCGCACCTCTTTGGGCGCCTATCGCCTGAGACCAAGGTGCATAGTATACGCAAAGATGAGCGTAGATTTCTAGTAGACCTATTCAAAGCTTTGCCTGTATCTATCACGAATCTGATGGGTTATGATCGGGCAGTGGTGGCTGATGGTGGTGTGCACTTGTATGAAATAGACACGAAGACCATGCGCTCTAAAATAATCTCAAATCTATACATCACTGGAGATCTGCTCGATATCAATCGCCCTTCGGGAGGGTATTCGCTCCAACTCTGTTGGACGACTGGTTTTGTGGCTGGTAGCAATATACAAAATTAGTGTTAAAATATATTATATGAATTTTGAACAAACCCCTGGAGCTAATAAAAATCCAAAGTGGAAATATTATACTAAAATAGGCTTGCTAGCCTTCTCTTCTTTATTTTCAAAATTGAATGCGTCTGCACAAAACTCAAACCAAATTTCGCCACGCGACTCTAGCCATAATATTAATGTTGATATAGGCAAGGGTACTTATGAAGATCCATGGAAATATAAGCTGCCAAAAGCAGAGGAAGATCCGTTAATCGCTCAAGTGAATAGGGCAAACAAAAATCCTGAGCTTATTCAAAAAGCAAGAGAAGAAATGGTGGCAACTGTACGCAAAAAAAGATCAGATGGTGAAAAAAATATTCCAGTAGATAAATTAGCAGAATACAGAGCTCACACTGAAGCGCTTATTTTTGAGATTGTTTCAGGCTCAACGCCAGTTGATATAGACTACGAAAATGGTACTGGTGAATATGCTTCACGTAAAAAAGATCAAGATTAATAATAATTAGTTTTTTTAATAAAAATACTACAGTACAGATACTATGAAGAAAAATATTATTGCTCTACTTTTAGTGCTCATTATCATCGGAGCGGCTGCTACTTATTTTGCTTTTTTATATCCGAAAGAGAATAGTGAGATGCGTGTGATGAATAAACCTGTCTCTATGTGCTATTTTTATGCAAAGAAAACTTCGAGCGGTTTTGAAGATCGTGCATGGCTCCGCATGGATATATCTGGTGATCAAGTAACCGGTGAATACAGAAATCTACCAGCTGAAAGGGATAGCAAGGTGGGTGCTTTTTCAGGTACTGTAGGAGCTTTTGACCCATATATATCAGGCCGTCGAGCTGAAGTGATCTGGAATTCTCTAGCCGAAGGCATGCAGGTAAAAGAAGAACTCATGATAGAATTTGGTGAAGGTAGTGCGGTCGCGCTATTTGGTGAGCTGGTGGAAAAAGGGGACGGGGTCTATGGATATAAAGACAAAACTAAGGTGATTCCAGGATTCTTGATGTCTCAGGTGGATTGTGAGAGCCTAGTGGAGCGTCTGGCTGTCGAGTCCTACATACGGGATAATATCAATGCCTTGGCTGAGCCAGCGACCCTTGGGGGTACTTGGTATGTGCTTGAGACCCAGATGGATACAGCAAACGACGCCGGTGATGTGACCTATGAAGACGGACACATGCAAGAGAAAAATCACTTCTCTTATACCTTTGACCCTGTGACTAGCCAAGTGACTATTGAAAACTTTAATTTTGGTAAATAAAATATGCAACAATTTTTAATTTCTCTAGTTGTGTCTCTCATCTCAATGTTGGCCATAGATGCACTGTGGCTTTCTACAATGGCAAAAACTTTTTACGCAAAACATATAGGTCACCTGATGGCCCCACAAGCAAATCTACTACCTGCTGGTATATTTTATCTGATTTATACCAGTGCCCTGACCATACTGGTCATATTACCTGCGATAGGGCAAGGTGCTACTAATTTACGTGTATTTTTGACTGGAGCTTTGTTTGGTTTTGCAGCATATGCGACTTATGATCTGACGAACCAAGCGACACTCAAGTCTTGGCCTACTGTAGTGAGTCTGGTGGATATGGCTTGGGGTGCTTTACTGACCGGTACTATAGCCTTGATCACATTCATGCTTCTAAAATACCTTTCTTAATATGCAATCACTGACCTCGTTTTATTTAGTACTCTTGTTCATTGTATGGGTATACATGACAGGCTGGTTCGTGTGGTCTATCTTGCGCAAGAGGAATGATGTGGCTGATGTCGCTTGGGGTGTCGGTTTTTTGGTTGTGAGTTTTATATCCGCTTATATCTCTGCTGATATTTTTTTACGTAATTATATAATAATGTTTTTAGTTTCATTGTGGGCTAGTCGTTTGTCTTTGCATATATACGTGCGTAATAAAAATAAACCAGAAGATTATCGCTATCAAGCCTGGAGGCTGTCTTGGGGTAAGTGGTTTTATGTTCGTTCTTATTTGCAAGTTTACCTTTTGCAAGGATTTTTGTTATTGCTTGTGAGTACTCCTGTGATACTGGCAAATTTTTATGGTGTATCAGGTATGAGTTATATAAATATCTTAGGTATTGCCGTATGGCTTTTCGGTTTCTTTTTTGAGATGGTGGGTGATGCTCAATTGGCTCGATTTTTAAAAAAACCAGAAAATAAGGGAAAATTGATGCAATCTGGTTTATGGTCTTATACCCGTCATCCAAATTATTTTGGCGAAGCTACTATGTGGTGGGGAATTTGGCTTATATCGCTAACTACTCCGTATGGCTTAGTGGGTGTCATTGGGCCCATATTGATCACTTTCTTATTGCTCAAGGTTTCTGGTGTACCGATGCTTGAGGCCAAGATGGCTTCTCATCCTGATTTTGCAGAATATAAGGAAAGGGTGAGTGTGTTCATACCATTGCCACCAAAAAATTATGGAAAATAAACAAACACCAGATTTTTTCTCCAAACGTTTAGCACTAAATCTATTTATCGAATTTGGTCCTGTGCTGGCATTTTTTGTAGTATTCAATTTCTTTAATTTCATCGTAGCGACCTTGGCTTTGGTGTTGGTAGTTGTGACTGCTTTTATACTATCAGTCTGGATCGAGGAGCGAATCGCTATTTTTTCTTTGTTTGCTTCGGGTTCTATTTTAGTATTTGGATTAGCGACCGTCTTCTCCAAGAACCCAGATTATATTATATTTAAAGATACTTTATTCTGGGGTTTGTTTGGGTTGATCATATGGGGGTATTATTTGCGAGGTAAATTGATTTTGAAAAAACTTTTTATTTCTATATTTGATATCACAGACAAGGGTTGGCGTGTGGTATCTATGCGTTGGATAGTCTTTGCTCTGTGTTTGGCTATCTCAAACCAAATCGCATTAATGTATTTCACTGCAGAACAATGGGTGTATTATAAGATGTTTACCTTGGTGACACTTTTGATTTTTTCTTTTTGGCAATTTATGCTCTCTCGTAAAGAAAGGAATCCACATGCAAATTCCTGGGGTATGCGAGTATAATTTTTAGAATAAAAACATCTCTATGTCTAGCACAAAATCGTAAAAAATGGTGTAATGAGGATTTGTGAAATATTTTTATCCGAGCCACGTCTGATATATACGAAGGCCTTATTAATAATTATCAAATCGACTTAAAAAACTTATTTTATGAAAAACAAACAATTGCTTTTTGGTTTACTCGGTCTTGCTTTGGTGGCTTCTAGTGCTTTTGGTGCTGTGGCTTTTGCAAAGTATGACCCAAATGAAAAATACGAAGAGGGTGATGACAAGGGTATGAAGATCATGCTCATGAGTGCAAACAAGATAGACAAATGGTATGGCGAGCACAAAGAGATGGTGAACAAAAAAGGTTCTAGTCTCGAAGTGCATATCAATGACAATGGTTCCGTCTTGGTGCGTGGTGCGAAGGTCACCGCTGTCTCAGGCACGACCATCACTGCAATAACCGAATGGAATGGCGCGAGTGTTTCTTGGAATTTAAATTCTGATGCAAATACAAAGTTTATAAATCTAAAAAACGGCCAGTCTAGTGTGTCTGATGTGAAGGTGGGTGACTTTGTGAGCTTCTCTGGTGACATGATGGCAGGTGCTACTTTCACTATTAAGGCGAAGCAAGTGAAGAATTGGTCCGTCACTCCCGCGGTGAAGACTACTGTCGAGGGCAAGATCGAATCTATCGCTGGCACCACTGTTCCTACTACTTTCACACTGAAAGCAGGGGATAAGGTATACACGGTGAAGATATCTGCTACCACTTCTGTCTTGAATGCAAAATGGCTCACTGCGAATCTCACAGGTTTCCAAGTAGGCAATCAGGTGCGTGTATATGGTCTAGTCAATACCGACAACACCATCGATGCGACCGTGGTCCGCAATGTAAACTTACAATAAAGATCTAAAATAATTGTCCAAATTTCTCAATACACCTCAGGCTCAGGCTTGGGGTGTCTTGCTTTTGGGTCATTTGAAAAACCTATATCTTGCTGATATAATCTATCCTTGTATGACAAAAAAGATTATAAATTACCTTATTTCTATTAGTATTTTGGCAGGTGTTTTCGGGGCTTCTCTGTATTTTAAAGATTTGATTTACCACTCTTTCGAATCAAATCCAGAGCGTCATTTATTGGTAGTATTTTTCTTGATTGGATTGTTGTCGGTGCTCGCATCACTCATAGCCCATGTCGCTAGGCTCATACAGGTGCCTTCTTTTGTGGTGGCTATATTTTTCGGTCTTGCTTCTAGCTCTTTCTTGTCTCCCATCTTGGAAGAGGAAGCTGCTTTAGGTGCTATAGTTGGACTAGGGGCAGCGCTCATACTTTTTGGCGGAGGGCTTGAGACTCCTTTCAAAAGTTTTAAAAAATTGATGGGACAGATACTTTCTTTGTCTTTTCCGGGGCTACTCATCACTGCTTTTTTGACTTCAGTTTTTATCTACACCATATCTGGCTGGCTGGGATCGGGTATATCTTTGGTGACTGCGGTGCTTTTGGGTGCGGTGCTTGCTTCGACAGACCCTGCGGCTATCATTCCGATACTGAAGCGTTTGAAATTTAAAAACAGAGCGGTCAAAGACATTGTAGTTTCAGAAAGTGCTTTTACTGATGTGACCGGCACATTGCTCACTATTGTCTTCTTGGCTTTTGTCTTGGAGGGCAAGGCTTTTGAATCTATCAGTGCTTGGTATGCATCTATCTTTACTGCTGGGAGCGGGGTATTAGTGGCCCAAAAACTCATATTTGGTGTGGTGCTTGGTATTTTTGGGTATCTTCTATTAGAATTCTTGCTCAGAGTGAAGAAAAAAAATGATTATGGTCACGAAGCAGATTTGTCTTTCTTTCTCTTTGTACCGATTATGATTTTCGCTTTTGCTACATCACTCGGGGGTAGTGGATACTTGGCTGCTTTTATCGCTGGACTGCTTTTCCATCTGACCGATCATCTCAAAGAGACTGAGCATTTCTTTAATAATCTGATCGAAGGTTTTTTGAAGCCTATTATCTTTGTGCTCTTGGGTGCGATGGTGGATGTGCATCAACTCATAAAATTCGCGCCCATAGGACTCGCTACAGGAATCTTGTTTATGTCGGTCATCCGACCTATCTCTGCTTTTATCTCTCTCGTACCATTTAGATATTTCGGCAAAGAAAAAATGTCTTTCAATGATATATGGTTTGTGACCTCGATACGCGAGACAGGCGCGATACCTGCTGTGCTCTTGGTCACTATCGTGTCTCTAGCTTTGCCAGGCACAGAAGGCTTACTCGAGATAGGTATGTGGGTGATATTATGCACCCTGGTGATCGCACCACCTGTCACTCCATGGATAGCCCGCAAGCTCAAGGTGGCAGAGCCGATGCAAGACGATGAAGAATTGGTCTTGCCGAATCATCCTTCGATTATGATAGTCTCTCGGGGTAAAGGTTTTTCTCGTCGCATGACCATGGTCGCTGACTACGCCATGACAAACGGTATAAATAAAGTCATAGTGCTTTTGTGCTTGGAACAAAAATATACCCCAGAACTGGAAAAAGAAATCAAAGAAATGGCCTTCGGTCTATTTCGTGCTGAGAAGAAGAGACTCGACAATATGCGTAAGAACGATATAACTTTTGAATTCATCAGTAGAAAAGGACTCTTGGAAGACAATGTCGAATTTATTTCCAATATGCCAGAGAACCCTGTGGCGGTCATATTCGCAGGGAAGAGGATTTTGGATTATCACCTGAGCGAAGTAAAACAACTCTCCGTCCCAATGCGTTTTGTGGATTAGGGTTTTGAATAGGTGCAAATTTTAGGAAAATATGGTAATGTATTTCGGTATTAGGTTGTAAAATCTAATACCATTGGGGTATCGTCTAATGGTAGGACAGAGGCCTTTGAAGCCTTTAATCGTGGTTCGAATCCATGTACCCCAGCCCTTTCTTACTTTATTAGTAATCTTTATATTTAATGATATATCTATCACATTTTTTTAATACTTTTGAAATTCAATTTATAATTGGGCTCGTAATATCCATAGTTTTGGGCTATATCATAGGCGCAGAAAGGGAAAGCCGAGGTAAGGATGCGGGTATCAGTACGCACATATTCGTCATAGCTGGTTCAATGCTTTTTACCTTGCTTTCGGATACTGTAGACACTGAATCGAATACCAGAATATCTGCTCAGATAATCACAGGTATAGGATTCCTGGGTGCTGGTCTAATACTCAAAGAAGGCACCAGTGTAAAAAACCTGACCACAGCAGCTAGTCTGTGGTTTGCTGGAGCTATCGGTATGACTATTGGTTATGGTTTTTATACTATGGCAATTATGTCAGGATTGGCTTGTTTTATAATACCGCGTATCCCTCATATCAAACTTAAATTTCACGGTAAAGATTCAGAAGAATAAAATGATATAATCATATTATGGCTACTAAAAAATCATCAAAATACGTAGAAGGGTTTGTGTTTGTGGTGCCGAAGAATAAAGTCCCAGCATACAAGAAAATGGCGCGTGAAGGGGCAGATGCTTGGAAGAAATTCGGTGCATTGGATTATAAAGAATGCATGGGGGATGACTTGGTGGCCAAGGGTCCAGACGGCAAGCCAAATCCTATGAACTTTATCAAACTCACAAAAGCGACCTCCAAGGAGACCATCTGGTTTTCCTTTATCACTTACAAGAACAAGGCGCACAGAAATCAGGTGACCAAAAAGGTGATGAAATTCTTTGATGAAAAATACGCTAATGTAAAAGATTTTTCTATGCCTTTCGACATGGCTCGCATGGCTACTGGGGGATTTCAGGTAGAAGTCGATTAATAAAAATTCTACGCAAATAACAGAAATTTTAAAAGCAGAACTTTTGGGTTCTGCTTTTTTAAAGATGAAAGCATAGAGCGGTTTTTGTGATTGCCCAGAAAATTAAGGCAATGAACAGGAAAGAAATTACCCAAGAAATAATTATTTCAGGTAAATCCCGAAGAGTCACTTCTTCGAAAAAGAAATCCATTAATTTCTTTTTCGAAATTTTGAATTTGTTTTTCATGTGATAGAACTTTTTTGTTAGTATACGCCTTATTAGAAAAAAATGACAATACAGCATATAATTAGAACCATGAAAGCAAAAGTACGTAAGGTTCGGGTAAACGACAAAATGCAAAAAGGCTACGAGTATATCTGCGTAGAGCCTGTAGGTAAAAATTTTGATCCTCGTTTTCGCCCTGACCTGACTCCAAAAGAAATGCTCGCTCTAGGTGTCTTTGGTGGGGTGTATATGCGTGATTGCATCAAAGAATTCCCAGCAGAGTGGTTTACCAAAGCCAAATTCCAAAAAAAGGAGTTTAAAAAATCAGACCCAAAATTAAACCTATTCAAGGTGAGTGCTAGCCAGCCCCTTTCTGTCTGGCGAGCAAAAGGCTGGATATATCGAGAAGACCCTCGAGGTTGGTTTCAATGGTATTGTCGTTATTATATGGGGCGCAGATGCCCTGATGATGAGAGGCAGATCAAGCGTTGGGTGGCGATGCGTCGGCATATTGCACAAATAAAAAATAACTGTATGCTGGGGGATATAAGCTGTCATACCAGACAACGCCAAGCACTACTGCATTGGGCGTACGACAGTCGTAAGATGTAGATGATAAGTTTTAAATTTAAAAATAAAGAAGAAAAAATGCTGGGTATATCTCTGATTCTGGTGTCTATTTTGGTGCCCACTTATTATGCAGATATAGAGTTATCTCAAATCAGTAATAAAATCAAACAAGAAGCCCGTAGTATTTCAGTAGTAGAAAAGATAACCAGAGACACAAAGAATGGAGGAGCAAAACCAGCCCCAGCGATAGTGCTCTTGGGTAGGGCTGAAGTCAGTTATGCTGGAGGTATACCAAACAGAAATAGCAACATAGAATTAGGAGTGGCCAAGATAAACGGCACAGTAGTGCATAAAGGAGAAGAATTTTCTTTCCTAAAAACCCTCGGACCAGTCTTGATCGAAGGTGGTTTTAAAGAAGCAAAATCTTTCTTGAATGGTGAAGTAGTGTTGGGTCTCGGTGGTGGATTGTGTCATGTATCCACTACTTTATTCCAAAGCATCTTAAAAGCAGGCCTACCTGTGACCGAAAGACACAATCACACTTTTGTCGTGCCTTTTTACAAACCAGGGCTTGATGCCACTATATCTAACCTGGGGCCTGATTTGAAATTTATAAATGACACAGGACACGATATCACTATCTATGGCAGGACTGAGAATATGAAAGCCATTTTTGAGATTTATGGTGTAAATGACGGCAGGCAGGTCACGATAAGCGCACCGAAGATCAGTAATTATAGTCGGCTTTTGCCTACTAGGTATGTCTATAATGCGGCCTTGTTGCCAGAGGCTAAAATCTGCGAGAATACGCCCACCCAGGGCTATACTGCCAGCGTAGAGTATAAAATAAAGAGGACAAATGGGGTAGAAGAGTTAGAGACTTTCGATTCTATCTACAAACCCTTAGAACGTGTCTGCCAAGTAGGCATGCCGAATATAGCTGAATTTATAGGCTGTACGGAGACGACTCTATATAGCCCGATCAATGGTAAGAAGTGTCCAGTGATATTCAGTGAATAATCTCGTATATTTTTTGTATTTTTGCTAGAATTTATAGGAGGACTGTAATATTTGAGACGTTGTAACGTCTAAAGTTATGAACCGTAAAGAAGAAAATTTTATACGGGCATGTGAAGTACACGCAGACGCCCTTTTCCGATACTCGCTTTTTAAAGTGTCGGACAGGGATTTGGCGAAAGATCTTGTCCAAGAAACATTCCTTCGTGTTTGGAACCATGTAGCCGAAGGGGGTGAGGTGGTCAATTTCAAGGCTTTTTTCTACCGGATATTGGGGAATATGATTATCGACGAATACCGGAAGAAAAAGGCCATATCGCTCGAATCACTGACTGAGGATGGTTTCGACATCCGGGTAGAGGAAGAGGGTCGGATTGCGGATCAGATCGACGGAGCTATCGCCTTGCGCGTGTTGAGTCAGATACCAGAAAAATATCGGGAAGTCATATTAATGAAGTACGTGCAGGATTTTTCAAACAAAGAAATAGCAGACATGCTGGGTGAATCTGAGAATTCGATTTCAGTGAAATTACATCGAGGTATTAAGAAAATAAAAGAAATTTTTAAAGAAGAATAAATTATATGGTGGACATTTGGGACAAAATAATACAAGAAGCCAAAAATATATCTCTAGAAAAAGAAGAGAAGGATTTTATCTTATCCCGAGTATCTGAACATATCTACAAAAATCCAGCCCAAATCCCTGAGATAATCACTAGTCCGTATGTATTTCGCTTTGGTCTATCTATCCATGAAAAGCGTTTTGTGCCTTTGGCGGTCATACTGATACTGGTGCTCTTTGGTGGCACTTCTTTTGCCGCAAATTATGCACTACCAGGTGAAGCTCTCTACAGCGTAAAAGTAAATCTCAATGAAGAAGTTGAATCTTGGATGGCTTTGTCTCCAAATGCCAACGCTCGTTTTGAGGCAGTCAAAGCCGAAAGACGCCTCAAGGAAGTGGAGAAATTGACCGTACAAAAGAAAAAAATAACCCCAAAGGCCAAAGCTCAAATCAAAGAAAATTTTGCTAAAAATGCACAAAATGTGAAGAAGATAGTCGCTGAGATAGAGGCTAGTGGTGATACTAACGAAGCCGCTGAAGTCAAAGCCGAATTCGAAGATAAACTAGAAGCTCACTCAGTAGTCTTGGCCAAACTCGTAAGCGAAGAAGAGAAAATCGTCGAGATAGATGATGACGGTAAAGAAGATATAAAAGAAATTCACGCATTAGTTGATGAACATATCACCGAACTAAAATCCACCCCAATCGAAGAAACAGAAAAATCTGAAGTATCAGAAGAAGCAAGCAAAGAAATAGACCCCGAGATACAGACTGAAACCTCACCAGAAGTAGAATCTAAAAAAGAAGAAGTAGGTGACACGAAGACGGAAACAACTCCAACCGAAGAAAAGATCGACCCCGCTGCTGTCAGCACGATGTCTATATCTTCTATGTCTATCGAAGAGGAGGCAAAAGATGTTAATAATAAAGCACAACTAAAAGAAAAAGAACCAGTCAAGAAGGAGGTAAAAGAGAAGAGTGATAAAAAAGAAAAGAGCTTAGAAAAGAAAGACAAAACAGAAGAAGCTAAGATCAGAGAAGAGAAGGTGCAGAAAGAGGTAGATAGTATCCTAAAAGAATTAGAACTCAAAAAATAAAAACACCCCGTACAGAAGGGGTGTTTTTATTTGTGTTATCTAGGCTTCGCAACTCACACAGACATTGTCCGTGCTCTGGATTACATTGGTCTGCTTTTTCTTGAGTTCTACTTCTTGGAGTTTCTTGCGACCAAATTGCTGAGCAGCATTCATGCTGTGCTGGTAGTAGAGCGTCTTTACTCCCTTTTCCCAAGCATACAAATACAAGGCGTTTAGGTCTTTAGTGGATATGGTAGGGTCGATCATGAGGTTTAAGGACTGAGATTGATCGAGATATTTCTGACGATCGGCTGCTTGGTCTATGATAACTTTCTGATCTATCTCACTAAAGGTACGGAAAACTTTCTTCTCGTGAAGGGTGAGTTCTTCGAGGTGTTGAACAGATCCGTCATTGTCTCTGATACTATTCCAGACTTCTTGAGTGTTGATACCTTTCTCGTTTAATAGTGCTTCGAGCATTGGATTCTTGATGGTCACTTTCATCTTATCTACGTCTTTGACGAAACAATTAGACATGACAGGCTCTACACCTTGAGACACTTGGCCTAATATAAAAGCAGAGGAAGTGTTTGGTGCGATAGCGAGCAAGGTGGTGTTGCGTCGTCCGTAACCTTTGAGGATTTCTGGTTCACCCAAGTCTTGTGCAAGTTCTTTGGAAGCTTTGTAAGCACGTTCGTGGATAGTCTTGAATATCTCCTTGTTGAGTTCAGATGCTTCTTCACTTTCTAGGGCGATATTATTCTCTTGGAGGAGAGTATGCCAACCCAAAGCACCCAAGCCCAGCGCGCGATGTTCTTTGGCAAATTTGTATGCACGTTGCATGAAATAAAAAGCAGTTTGTTTCTGGGGATCGGTGCTGTCACGCAAAGTCTCAAGTCTTTCTAAGAAATTGGATATCACGGTATCCAAGAACATGACCAAGGTCTCTACTGCGTCAGTATCTTTCCATTCTTTGTAATGACGCAAATTGATAGAAGAAAGACAACAGACAAAAGATATCTCATCGCTAGTCGGTAAGCAGATTTCTGAACAGAGGTTACTGCCGTGAATCCTCATATTCTTGTCTTTGTATACGTCGACAGTGTTGTTGTTTACTGTGTCAGTGAAGAATATATAAGGATAACCTATCTCGGTACGGCGTTGGATGATTTTGGCCCAAATTTTACGCTTGTCTTGATCGCCTCCGACCATGTCTTTGAGCCACTTATCGGTGACAGTGATAGCATAAGTAGATTCTTGGATTGGATGACCCTCTTTACCGATATTCAAAAATTCCTCAATGTCTGGGTGTTCTACTGGCAAATATGGTGCAAAGTGACCGCGCCGCACTGATCCCTGACTGACGATATTGATAAGTCCATCAAAGAGTTCCATGAAGTGTACAGAACCAGAAGAAAAACCATTGTCTTTGATTACTGCACCACGAGGACGCAAATCACAGAAGTGTCCAGCTGTACCACCTCCGTATTTAGTCATCATGCCGACTTCAGCGTGAGTAAATAAAATACGAGCCATATCGTCTGCGATATAACTAGAAAAACAACTTATAGGCAATCCGCGGGTCAAACCGTAATTTGACCAGACAGGAGAGGCAAGTGAGTAAAACCCTCGAGACATATAATCATAAAATTTATCTGCAAAACCAGGTTTCTTTAGATAATTCTCAGCAATTGTAGCCACC
>JACCDX011328058.1_pt1 | contig 14331 bp, 17 predicted proteins | sample 7449681 | NCBI WGS metagenome assembly JACCDX01 (sample SAMN15323450, study PRJNA562643) | freshwater metagenome | isolation source: river surface water | place: USA:Blue River Watershed | collected 2017-08-18
AAACAAATCGATATATTTAGGGTCCCGCTTCGCTGGTATTCTTCCAATTTCTGCAAGTAGAGGGCAATATATTGTTCATTGCTTAATGGGGGTTGTTGTTGGATCAATCGGTTCCCATATTCGCGACAATCACACATCGCCATGTCCGCTATGTCGATGTGGTTCGCGAATGGATCTTCTTCCACCTTAAATACTGTGTCATCCGCCATCGACGCATCACACAGTATCATTTGCCACTTTTTCTTATCCACAAACACCATTTTCTTTTGCAAGTCATGTGGCGATTCATTCATCAATTTCTTTATTTCGACCACCGTCCAATAATCTTGTTTCCCTGTAAGGAAATATTCTATTGTGCGGTTCACCTCTTCTTCGCTCATCGCTATTTGCGATTCCAACTTTTGCAGTTCCGCTTCCGGGATCATTATCGTTTCATATTCCTTGCCATTTTCCTTACTGGCCTTCACCTTCGTCGCCTTTTCTATTTCTTTCCTCGTCCACGCGTCCGATTTCTTCAACAATTCATCATATTCATCTCTCAACATATATCTCATTCCCGATCCCTCATCCATTTCCATTTCCAATTCCAACATTTCCACTAAATCCATTTCATCTTCCACATTCATCATCATATCTAACATCTTTCTCCTTTAAACCTTTCTAAAACCTTTCTAAAACCTTTTACTCAACAATTTTTTTCCTTATTCACACTCGAATTTTTTATGTCTTTATGCCTTTTTTCCTTTTCCAAAAAAAAAACAAAAACAAAATTTCCCCATTACGGGGGATTAACTTTTCTCAGGACACCCTATCTTTAACAGACACAGGCGTATCTTTGGGGGACACAACCAATACATTCCCTGTACAGGCATATCTTTGGGAGACACAACCAATACATTTCCCTTACAGGCATATCTTTAGTGGACACCATTAAAACATTCCCTGTACAGGCATATCTTTGGGAGACACAACCAATACATTTCCATTACAGGCGTATCTTTGGGGGACACCATTAAAACATTCCCTGTACAGGCATATCTTTGGGAGACACAACCAATACATTTCCCTGTACAGGCATATCTTTAGGGGACACAACCAATACTTTCCCTGTACAGGCATATCTTTGGGGGACACAAACTGCGGCGAACGTTCTTTTTAAAATGGGTGGTTGTCGATGGCATTCTAGATCTTTTTTTTGTTTTTTCCAATTTTTTTTTGTAAAAAATATTTTTTCGTGTTTATCAAGTCTTCATTATTAATACCTTTATTGACAATAAAAACAAAAAACTCTTTTTTTTCAAAAAATTTTTATTTTATTATTATTACTCATTACCTAATAATAATAACAACAAACACTCAAACAATCAAATGCTAAAAACTGCTACTACTACTACAACTGCTGTTCCTTGTAACAAAATCAAAAAAGTCATTGTTCCTAAAAAGGTCAAAATGGCTACAACCACAACTGCTGCTAAATCCAATGACTCTGACCTTAACCTAAAACATGACCAAAATATTCCTCCTACAGGCAATCTCTCGGTCGATTCCTCGGTCGATTCCTTGGTCGAATCTTCATTGGTCGAATCTTCATTGGTTGAGGGGCAAGTAGGGGAAAATATTCAAAATAATAATGAGGACGATGACGACGCTACTACTTTGAATGATAATGAAAATGAGGCTCTTTGGAAGAGGGAATTGGATCAGGGGTCTGATTCTGATTCGGAAATGGAAATGGAAATGGAAATTGAAATGGACACGGAAGAGGAGGAGCCATGGATTGATGTGGTTAAGGGACGGGGTCAAATTGTGGAGCCGACGGATAGGGATAATGAGGTTGCGGGGGAAAATAGGAGGAAATTGGCGGATTTGATGGCTGCTGAATCTAATAGATCTTTTGTTGATTTGAATTTGTTATTTCATCAAAATTTGTCTGAACATTCTTTGCGCATTAAATCTATGAAAAAAGATGATCCCGAAACTTATGCCAATTATCAATCTTTTATGAAATCCAAAAATAGATTTAAGGCTATGTCTGATCCGGTTAAAATCGCTTCTCGACGACGACAACGATCCCTCAAATCCTCCAACACAACAGCCCTGAAAAAAAAATCTCTTAAACAACTACCCCCCACCACCACCAACAACAACACCAACGAAAACGAAAACCATAACCATAATGCCGCCACTGCCACTGCCATTATCGAACGTCTCGAAAAACTCCAAAATACTCTTAATCTCCTTCTACAACAACAACAACATTAACCCTTTACCCTTTACTAACCTTTACCCTTATAACTAACCTTTACACTACTACCTTTTGGTTTTTATCCACTCTTTTTACACAACAACAACAATACTCTCACTACACATACATTTTGGTTTTTATCCACTCTTTTTCGTATGTGGCACATTCTTTTTTTTCATTAATTCTATTTCTTTTTTCATTAATTCAATTTCTTTATTTAATATTTCAATTTCACAGGTTGTATCATCTTCTTCGTGATGAATACATTTCTTTTCTATAATTTCTCCTTCATGATGAATACATTTCTTTTCTATTGGTTTATATTCATGATGAATACATTTTTTATAAATTTGATCATCTGATATTGAGTATACACTTTTTTTGTCGATAAATTTCAATGCATTACTAGGTGTATAAACACCAAATAATGAAAAATCGTCCAAATCCCCAAATTTTAATGTGTGAACTGTTTGTTGTGACATGATTTTATTTAGTTTTGCTAAACAACGGTATTTTATATATATTAATTTTTTTATTTTTGTTAAGTCTTATTTTTTTAAGTTATTTTTATATTGTTTTTTTTATAAATAAACACATCAAACTGGTAATAATTACAAATCAATAAAAAGGTAAAATCAGGCAATCTGATTGTGTGGCATGTACGAATCCCTGTTTTAGATAGTGTTCATATAATTTTTCAGATTGTATGTTCTCGATAAAAATGGAAAGGTCATGTTGTTTGCACCACCCAATAATTGTTTCAAGATGTGGTTTGAATAAACCTTTGGGTATATCTTCCACCGTCAGTTCACCACATCCGAATACAAAAGGTATATACCCAAAACACACAATGTCAATTGTCCAAAAACATCTCCTACTTGAATCACACATCACATGACGCGGCGCAAAACTCTTCCGTAATAATAAATGGATTTGCGATTTTTCAAAATTAATTTCATAATTAAATCCAGGTTTAGATTTACATAGATCTAATGTTTCTATCAAAAGTTCATGTTCTTGTTTCATTTTAATTTTATTTTATTTTTATCAAAATAATTAATGTGTGTGTGTCTGGAAAAATTTTGAAAAAAAAAAAGATTTTTTACCGAACAAAAAAAATAAAGTTCTAGAACTTTTTATAAGGCCTGTAAGGAAAACATTTTTACACATAATAATAATATATATTTTTTTTTTCGTATTATGCAATAATGCCTATTTTTTGTAGGGGTTTTATGATTTCGTCCCCTAATTTGATATGATTTTCCTGTAAATCGGAATTAGAATGCAAGTAGGGGGAAACAGATGCCAATTCTTTTATATTCGGGACAAACACATTTCCATATTCTTTATCTAATAACATCAATATTCCTTTGATTCTATATTCTTCCACAGTTAATCGACACAGTTCCACCGTTTGTCCTTTTCGAATGGACCTGTTCTGTGTAGGATAAAAAACGTTTTGATCTCCTTCGTCTTTCATTTCATCTTTCCCTGTGTTTTTTCCTGTGTTTTTCTCTTGGTTTTCTTCTTCTTTCCCTGTGTTTTTTTCAGTGTCTTCTTTTTCTTTTTCTCCGTCGTCCTGAATATCATTTTCGACATCCATTTTTTCGACGTTCGCGTGTATTTTGTGATGAATTCCGCAATAAAGAGAATTTGTCATACGTCGTCGACTGCATTGTTTATCATCATCCGTCATGATTGCGCTACATCGTTCGTAATTTGGAATGTTATATTTGATTCGTTTTTCTTTAATAAAATCTTCATGGGTTAAGCATGTAGGAGGATAATCAAAGATATAATCCAACACTTCCATTGTTTTTGTGGTATCGAACCCCATCGACATGATTTTTTGACGCAAATCATTTTTAAATTGGACCTCGTGAGATTTTACCTTTTCCGTTATTTTGGATTCAATTTGTTTTAGATATTGCGCATTCATTTTTTTTTGATCTTCTAAATAAAAAAAAATAAGTACAAACAAAAAATGATATAAAGACGATTTTAAAATATCCATAAAAATAAAAATATAAAGACTGATTTTACACCATTGAAATATTTAAAACCGCACGTTTACATAACAATATTCATATATTATCATATCCAACTATATCCAATTAGAATCTATTTTTTTTTGACAAAATAAAAATGAAAAGCGAAGAAGAAAAACTCGAATATTGTGAAAAAAAACTCAAACAAATCACCATCGATAGGGTAAATCATAAACTCAGCGGTGAAGAATTCACCAATTTGTTTGTAAAATATGGCAATCTCGTTGAATATTATCGACACAAATTAAACAAACCCCCATTATTTCATAATCAGAATGTCGAAGACGAAGAAGAAAATAAAGATGAATTATTACAATTGGTTGCAGCAGAAGAAGAAGAAGAAATAAATACTTAACAACTCATCTCATCTTATATATAATGGACAAAATAGAAGAACTGCAAAAATATGTTGGAAAAGAATTCAATGAAGAAGTTAAAGCACAATTTGAGCCTTATATTGTTACAATATGTTTGCTAGATATATTTTATTGTGAAGATTATTGGGATGACCAAATTAGATGTGTTGTAACAAATGGAAAAATTTCAAATATTCAATTTAATTAAAAATACGTAGCCGAGTTATTCAATAAATGTAATAAAATTTCCCCATGACATTGGAAATTGGAAGATGATATTTCCTTACAGGAAACCACGTAGGGAACACACCAACATCCCAAATTACGATTTCGAAGTTCTTCGAGATTATACGTGGCAGGGTCAGACTTGATTTTATGGGTAATGTAGGAGGTGTATTTACTGACAATTTCATCGTGAGTACCGTCTCTCCCTGGTTTGAATGGATTTGCCCACGGCGATTTCTTTTTAGGAAATCGTTCACCATCAATAAATACAATACCAGGTCTTCCGATATATATATTATTGGGATCATCCATCCATTCTTTCAAATTCGAATATTTAGGTCGCAAATATTTCACTTTCACATTACAAACCGTTGTTGTCATTTTTTTTTATAATTTTTTATAATTAATTTCCTTTAATTAATTTTAATTTTAAAAAAAAAAGTTTTTCCAGAAGAAGAATTTTTATTCTAGAAGAAAATCACACAAATTTTTTTTTTAAAAGGAATAAATTTTTTGGACCTTATTTCATAAATAATTGGATCAAATCAAAAAATGGAAATTAAAAAAAAGAAAATAAGTAAACACCATTATATAATGGACTTGTCCGAATTCTCGGTTGAATCACAAAATATGCTCTACGAGGAAATATGTGGTGCGAATGAAGAATTGAATTGTATAGGATGGAATTATGTTCAAACCCATTTGAATAAAGCCCGATTTATGGTAACTGCATTTCAAACTGCATTATTATTTTATATGAATAAGAAATGTGTATTCGACGATTTTGAAGATATCATTACCATACTGACAGACGTGATTGAAATATCAACATCAACAGCAGCATCAACAAGTAAGGAAAATATTCAAAGGAAAATCGACGACTATGTTGACGATTTGGTAAATATCGAATTAGACAATATTGTCGAACGGTTCGAATTAAATGCATCATTTGATGACGTAAAAAATCTGTTGTCGGAATATAATATTCCACGCGACGAATTTCCTATTATGGATCATTACCCAAATATATCTGATCATGAAAAAAATGAATTTTATAACACTGTTTTTTAATTTTTATCTAAAATCTAATTTAAAACAATATATACAATAAAAATACAATGTACAAATAGAAATACAATGCACAAATAAAAAATACACTAACGAAAAAGCATTCCCTGTAGGGATGGAAATTGGGAACAAGCCGGCGACCAATGACCATTTTGGGAAAAATAAAATTGTTCAATGGGTGTGCCCCTTTTCCAGATGATTCTCCTACGGGCAGACAACACTTTACGCCAACACCTCTGTATCCATTTTATATACCATGTCTTAATAATTGCAAAACATCTTTGTTCGGGGTCGTAATATTTTTGGATGAGTTGAGGCCTGTAGGAGGATTCATGTTGGATGATGCGGCGATAATTTCTTACCGCAAATGTGCACTTTAGGTATGGTCCATTATCGTGGTGATGCAATTGTTGACGGCATTTTTGCAAATGGGACCTTTTATATGCATTCAATTTTTTTTGATACGGATCCACCAAATCATCGTCGTCATCATCACTATCGGTCAATCCTTCTTCTTCCTCTTCATCTTCCTCTTCTTCATCCGATTCTACCAATAAGTCATCAAAAATCAAGTCTTCGTTGTCTGAATCCGAATCATAACCAAATACAGTTGATTGAGTCATATAATGCTGGGTATATGGCGCATGTATATTTGGAATAAAATCCGCGTGAAATTCGGGACAAAACAATTGGACGAACGCGACATGGAATTTTGGTGGGGGCATTTTTTTTTGTTAATAATAAAATTTTTCCGTTGCAAGCATTAACTTTAAATATCTTTATATTGATTTTAGAAGGTCGTCGACATTTTTTTTTAATATCTTTGAATAAAATAAAAACAAATAAAAAAAACTTTCAATTCAAAAAAAAATTTCAAAACATTTTTTTTTCCTGGAAAAAATAAAACAAAACAAAAATGAAATCGAAATCCATCAAGTCAATTCTCGATCTTTTAAGAAACAAATATACACTTTATTTTGTTTTAGCTATCGCGGTTTTCAAATTTTACAGCCTTATTAATGCGAATAATATATACGGCCTACTAGCAATGGTCGCAACATGTTACATCGCCACCTTTTTCACAAAGAACATGATTTATGTTTTGGGGGCCGGATTGGTTGTAACCCAAATGTTTGATTTAGCCAGACAAAATGGACTGATTTCAACGGAAGGATTCGCCGAAATGAAACCACGATATTCAAGTGAAGCCGTGAAAGAAACCGCAAAAAATGCGGCAGCTAGTGTTAAATCGTCTCCACCACCACCACCAGGTGTTAAAGAAAATAAAAAATATCCAACAGAACCTGGAACTGTACAAACCGATCCGTCAGCACCAAAAAAAGTTAAAGAAACATTTGTTGTTGCAACTGGTGAAGATGAAGAAGATGAAATGATAAAAAAAATGGGCGCATCCAAAATATAAATCGATACACTACTGCGTGACAAAAAATCTATCTACACAATAAAGAAAATAAATTAAAAAAAAAGAAATATAACAAAATAAAAAGAATTCTTGAAAAAAAAATCTTTCCAACTTTTTTTTTCCAGACAAGCAAATAGAATAGAATAAGAATGAAAACGAAATCAAAACAAAGTCAAAACAAGAAAAAATCATTTTCACAAAAAGGAGGTAACGCATCGACAACAACACCATCAATCGTTGTTGGGGGCAAGCAATCAGAAATACTGGCATCAACCCAAAATACCATGTCGTGGATATTGATATTATTGGTGGGAATTGTTGCTGCCGGGTTTTATTACATGGTCACAATGACCAGCGGTAGCAGCAGCAAAAAAGACGAATCAACTAACCAAATGTTTCTCCCTACAAGTTTGCCTGTAGGGGGAATCATGCCACCAGATGTTTATGGGGGCGGGGCCAATATTCCCCCATTACGCGATGAACGTGTATATCCCAATCCGACCGTTGATATCCGTGGCGCGATTCCCATTAATATTCCGACCCAATCTGTCGATACTTCCTACAGGCAAATGGGAATATTAACCCGAAGCTCGGGTGGTGGCGACGAAACCATTTTAGCGTTAATGGGACGTCCATTAATAACGAATCGCGACAAATGGCAATTTTATACATTGAATGACAAGACAAACGCCATTAAATTGCCAGTGAGTTATAAAGGAAAATCCTGTACGGGAGAATATGGATGTGACTCATTGAGCAATGGGGACACCATTTATGTCGAAGGATACAAAGACGCGTTCCAAGTAACCATGTATGAAAATGGAACCATGAGATATTTACCGGTGATATAATAACACCATTTTTTTTATTTTATTTTATTTTATTTGATAACAATATATAAACAAAGAACAACAAAAAAAAATAAGGAAAAAATTTATTGTTACAAAACATTTAAAATAAATGGCAGACAGTTCAGGCAATGCAGTTACTCCATTAAAAGAATATATCGATTGTTATCCTGTAGGAGTAAATGGCGATGTGGTTACCCAAAGTGGGAATAACAACAGCGGGGGAAACAGTGACAACTCTGACGACAACAAAAAATCAAATGACGCATATACACTCGTTGTATTTATTTTCGTTCCATTAATTTTGTGTGCATTATTGGTTGCCATATTGTATCAAGTATATTCACGCATGTTTCCTACAGGCGTCGGCGAATTAGTAGGTGGTAGTAAAACAATTATTAGTGGTGGCGGGACGTTGTTGTATAAAAAGTTGAAAAAATAAAGAAATAAAACAAAAAAAAAGATCTAGAATGTTTTATCGAATATTCCAATTTTGTTCTGGAAAAAAGAATAAAAAAAAATATTTTTTCCAGAAGAAAAAAAAAAGAAATGAAAAAAAAAATGGGAGTCATAAAAAATTTGATTCAAGAAAAAAAAATCAAAAATTTAAAAAATTGAAAAATTGAAAAAAAAACAAATGGCAACAGAAGTAATGGTAAGGAAAAGATGTGAACACCCAGATGAACCAGTCGAATTTCAAATTGAAAAAGAAGACGGGACATTTGATGTAGAGAAATTGCAGGAAATGCATGGTCGTAAGAAGAGAGTGACGATGACGGATATTCAGAGAGAAGCATTAGGCAATGAAATAAGGAGATTGCGTGGAATACCTATTATAGGAGAAAAAGAAGAATTGCCGTTTCATGATTTCGCCATTGATTTTCAATCGGTGAATTTAGCAGGTAAACATGTGAATCAGACAGGATTTAAAAGCATGTTTTTCGAAGCGATGTTCAATGGGAAAAAAATATTGTTTCGCCATGCAGCCAAGCCAGACGATTTTAATTATGGCCGTGACGCAATGGTATTGGATAGATGTAAGCCTGTAGTGGGATTAATGTCGGTGGGTATGATGCGTATCAAAACGAATCAAATGCCTGTGAAAATCAACACGAAACAGAGGACCTGGGATAATAATTGGAAATTTGTCGAATCGAAACAGCCGGTGGTGTATTTAATAATGGATTATTTGGACAGCGGCGAAAATGAAAGTGACGTATTTGAACCGTTGACAAATAAACATTTCGAGCCGACGTCAGCCAGATATCAAACCACGATCAACGAATTTCTAATGATTGGCCTCTACAGGGGAATATTCAGGGTTACCGATTTTTCGGTGAAAAATTGTTTTATACACCGCGAATCTGGGAAAATAGTGTCACTAAATGAAAATTGTATTGGGATGCGAATTTCCGTGATCGGCCAAAAAATCGTATTAGCGACACGTTATCATATAAGCAAAGAAGATGTAAATACTGCATTGGAGCATTTTATCACATTCAATGATCAATTAAAAGAAAAAATAATACAAGAAATGAAAATATTTGATTTCAACCAAGGAATGATTGACCGCGTTTTACTTCATTTGTCCACTTTAAAACAAGATTTAATTGATGAAGCATGTATATAACCATCCCCCTTATTTTTTTCTGTATTCTGTTTTATATTTCGTATACGTAATTTAATTTTATTCCGTTTTTTTTTATTTCTTACTGGTAACTAAAAAAAAACATACATGTATATCGATCGATCGATCGATACTTTTTTTTTTAAATTTGTGCGACAGTTAAATGTGATTCGGCCATGGATGGTTTATAATTATAAGTCATGACATCATCATCCCATGAAGAAGTTAAAGGGACCATTTGATCAACCATTTCTTCTTCAAGAGATTTTGGGGAAGAGGCGATGATGCTATTTGGAGTCATGACGGCCATTTCTTGATCACGTCGTTCTTGGGTTGGTGTGTAACGACCCAATTGGAAGCTGCCTGTAGAGGATTTAGAACGACGAATCAATTCAAAAGCAACAACAAATGTCAATAATCCAATAATGGGAGATCCAGAATACAATAAAGCATAAATGCACGCAACAATGATAATAGCCATTCCTACAGGCGTATCAATGAGAGATGACAATTCAACCGGTGTTTCAACTGGTAAAACAATATATAAAATAAGAGCGACGATGATTGCGTATCTAATTTGGTCCATGTTTTATTTTAATTATTTTTTCTGGAAAAAAAGAATTTTTTCAAAGTGAAATTTTAAAAGAAAAGTAAAGATTTAATTTTAAAATAAATATATTATTATTAGAGAAATATAATATTTTTCTTTTCTTCATTTTATTTTTTTTTTAAATTTGATCGTTTTTCCAGACCAAACAAGATCAAATCAAATCAAATCAAAAAGGAAAAGGAAAAAGGAAAAAAAAACAAAAAGGAAAAAAAAGAAAGGCCAAGAAAAAAAATTGGAATATGAATGACGAAACCCGTATTTGGCTAGAACATCTGCAAAAAGAAAAAGAAAAGAAGCGTGAAAGAACAACAGCCTCCAAAAAAACGACGACGACGACGACAAAAACAGTACATCCATTGTTTCGGACAAATGATCAAAAAGTGGCAACAACAAAACCGTTTGTGGCAAAAAAACAGATGACGGCAAAGGATGAATTGTTACCGGAATTATCGAAATTGCAGTGTCATTATATTGGTCCGAAAGGGTATACATTATTGAAATCGGAATTGACTGAAAAAGAGCAGGAATATATCAGAAAATCATTGATGGCGAAACCGAATGTTGCTAAACCGGGGGGAAATCAACAAGTAGAAGAATTTCCAGTGTATCGTGAATCGCCGAAGAAAATCATTGTTCCGCGTTATTTTGGGTATCAATTATATGGAACGCCGTCCCGATCAGAGTTGCCTGTAGGGGATAAGATTGATGTGCCATTCGCGGGTGGTTTGCGAGATTACCAAATCAATATTATTAATACTTATTTGGATCATGTCCGAAAAGAAGACAAAATGTTTGGCTCAGAAATGGGACAAGTGGGCGGCGGAGCCGCCCTATTAGAGATTCCTTGTGGACGTGGTAAGTGTCTCGCCCGTGGTACACCTGTGATGATGGCCACTGGTAAAATTGTGCCTGTAGAGGGATTGCGTATTGGTGATAAAATCATGGGCGACAACGGTCTTCCCCGGACCATTTGTTCACTCGCATTTGGACGTGAGAAAATGTATCGCATCCATTGTGTCCAGAAAGATGTTGATTATACGGTAAATGCCAGTCATATTCTCACCATATATGATTCATCGGCGGCGGGGAGGAATATAAGTAAATCCGGGTTGCGGGATTTGCCTGTAGAGGAAATATTGTGTTATTTGTCGTTCAAAAAACGGTTTACCCGCGGGGGACAAAAAATATATGGGACGCGTATGATGACGTCGGTCAATATTACGACGACCCCCTTTTCAAAGATACGTGTTGTCGGTGACGAGGACAAAAAGACCGACACAGACACAAACAGTCGTTGGGAATCAATGTGTTTTTCGCAAACAGTCATCGCGCCCATTAATCAAATGGATTACGTCCCAGCCCACCATTTCCTGTCTCACGCATCCAATCTTACAGGCCACCAAAAACGCGTTATTTATTACAAAGACTCATGGCAATATGGTTACACAATGATATCCAATTTATTGGAACACGGCACTGAATATTACATATATACCATTCCCGATCATTACAAATACGGGTCAACCACAATCCGCAGAAATTTGATGGCGGGAATCATCGACGGTTGTTGTTGCAACACGACTCGCATATTGGCGAGATGGTCGGTGTCGCGCAAATGTTACGAATTGTGTTTCGAATACAACCACGACAAATTATTTGAAGATATCAAATTCGTCACCAGATCATTGATGTTGTCGTTCAGCATTCGACAATCCCTTACAGGCGGCCACTATTACATCCGTATTCGCGGGTTCAAAGACAACCTGGTCGACATCATAAAACCGCGAATCATGACCCTGAATAGGCAACGCATTGAACACAAGAAATCGTTGATAGGCACATATAAAAAGAAACTGTGCAATGACCCCAAATATCATCTCCTCTACAGGCTAAATATCACAGAAGACCCTGCACCGGAAGGAGATTATTTCGGGTTTGAATTAGACCCCCGCGACACGAATCGCCGGTTTTTATTGGGGGATTTCACTGTCACACATAATACGGTGATGGGTCTCAATATTTTGTCGCAACTCTCTCTAAAAACATTGGTGATTGTCCACAAGGAATTTTTGATGAACCAGTGGATCGAACGTATTCGCGAATTCCTGCCCACCGCGCGGGTGGGGATCATTCAGGGTCCGCATTGTCAAGTAGAGGGAAATGATATTTGTATTGGGATGTTGCAATCATTATCGATGAAGGAATATCCGGCGGAAACATTTAGTGGGTTTGGGTTGACGATATTGGACGAGGTCCACCATTTGGGGTCGGAAGTGTTTTCGCGCGCCCTTTTTAAAATATGTAGTCGCCACATGTTGGGTCTTTCTGCCACGATGGATCGCAAAGACGGGCTCACCAAAATATTCAAAATGTTTCTCGGTCCGGTGATATACAAAGAAACACGTGATGCGGATGATCCTGTAGTGGTATATGCAGTTGAATACAAGGTGACTGGGGATCGCGCATTTGAAAAAGTGATTCTTGATTATCGGGGGGATCCGCAATTGCCGTCGATGATTACGAAATTGTGCGACTACATAGACCGATCGGAATTTATTTTGCGGGTATTGCAGTCGATGTTGGAATTGCATCCGGGTCAGCAAATCATGATATTGGCGCAAAACAAAAGTTTGTTGACGTATCTCTACGAGGCAATCACCAGTAGAGGAATCGCAACCACGGGGTATTACGTTGGTGGCAAAAAGGAGGCGGAATTAAAGGCGACCGAGTCGAAACAAGTGGTGTTGGCGACTTACAGTATGGCGTCGGAAGCGTTGGATATTAAAACGTTGGCGTCATTAATAATGGCGACACCCCGTACAGACATTACACAATCTGTGGGGCGTATATTGCGTATGAAACACAAGAATCCGATGATTGTGGATATCATAGACCAACACGATTGTTTTCAACGTCAATGGATAAAACGGCGGCAATTTTATAAACGTCAAAAATACACGATATACCACGGTGACAATTCATCCTACAGGGGGATGTCGATGGGGGAATGGTGGCGATTGGAATATAAGGGTTCATCCGTTGTTTCTGATGACTCTGATTCTGGATCCGATTTCGAATCCGATTCCGATTCCGAACTACAAGAAGAAGATTCTTGTCAAAAGAAAAAAGGCGGATTTTTCGGTAGCGGAAAATGTCTTATTACTTTGTCTTAAATAAGAGAAAAAAAAGGAATATAAACCATTTTTGTTGTGTTTACTTTTATATATATACATTTTTTCCTTTTTTTTAACTAAATACACTTTTTTTAAACATGATTAAACAATTAAGACGTTATTGGACAGCATCATTGGACAAATACTCTGCTGCTGTAACATCATCTGAAAATAATGCAATCATAAAAAAATGTTCGATGTGTGATCAAATATTGATTATACCAAAAACGCCTGTAGCAGAAGAAACATTGATGAAAGCTGTATCACCTGCACATATTGTCAACGATTTCCTCTACAAGAAACAGAAATAAAATAAGCTATTTAATTAAGAATTTTATTCAAAAACTCATTAGCATCGAGATTGTTATATTCTTTATTGATGTATAATGATGCTATGTACGATTTAGCAATTGCCAAAAATCCATTTTCACCGGTTTCGTCATATTCTTTATCTTGTTTTTTTGCATACTCAATATATGTTGAGTTATTCGGGTTATTATTTAAATATGTGTGAATCTTCTTTATTAATATAATATTATTCGAATCACTCAAAAAAGTTGGAATATTTCTTGATTTGTTTACTTCACTTTTTTGTTTAAAAAAATTTATCCAATCAAACCAAGACGAATCTTTTGGCTTGTTTGCAAGAAACTGAACAATTTTGTAAAGCAAAGTATTAGACGTATTAGACATTTCTTCTTCTTTCTT
>JACCDX010213351.1_pt1 | contig 14325 bp, 10 predicted proteins | sample 7449681 | NCBI WGS metagenome assembly JACCDX01 (sample SAMN15323450, study PRJNA562643) | freshwater metagenome | isolation source: river surface water | place: USA:Blue River Watershed | collected 2017-08-18
CGGCCACGCAAGGTCGTGGAGAACAGCCGGATGCTGCCACTTTGGCGAAGGTGGGACAGCAACACGCTCTGGTCGACCACGGTTCGGCCCAGCCAACGCTCCAGGGGCTCGTTTTGGACTTGCTCGACCGAGGCTTCCTGGGTGAGTTCGAGGAAGGCGTGGTTGGCAGACAGGACCCTGCCCGCGGTGTCGGTGACCACAAAGGCGTCGGGGATGGCCTCGACGACCTGTGCCAAGCGCGCGCGGGCCTCATCGTCCACCGGCAGGGCCAGCGCAGCCCCCTCGGCCGGACAGGCCTGAATCAAGTAGGAGGATCCACCCTCATGCCGAATCAGCGTGGCACGCATCAACACTTCGATGCCAGAACCCGCCAAGGTCAGCTTGACGCCGTCACCGCGGCCCGTGGAGCGCACCCCACCGAGGTAGTCGGCCAGTGCCAGTGCCTGCGAGGGCTCCACCAATTCCGGCATCAGGCGGCCTTCCAGGCTTTCCTGCACCTCCAGCCCGCACAACAGCCGGGCCGCTGCATTGGCCTCGGAGATCTTCTGGCTGGCCGTGCCCACCACGAAGACGCCTTCGGCCACCGAATCGAACAACAGCCGGTAGCGTGTCTCCAGGTGGCGCAGCCGAAGGTAGTCGCGCTCGAGGGACAACTGCGCACCAACCAAGCGCTGTTGCAGCGAGGCCAATTGGCGCATGTCGCGACCAAAGGCCACCACCTGTCCCATTTCACCGAGCTGCACGGCCGAGTACAGCATCGGCACATCGCTGCCCTGCGAAGCGGGAAAGTTGATGTGGCGCCAACGCCGCGTGCGGTGTTGAGAGGCGTCCTCCATCAGGGCGGTCACCTTGCTGCGGCTCTCGGGGGTGACGATGTCGACCCAGGCCTTGCCCTGCCAGCGCTGGTGCCCGAGCAAACCCAACTCGGGGTTGCCCACGGCAACGCTGGAAATCAAGCCCTGCCGGTCAATGACCAGGGCAATGTCCGCTGCGGCCGCCAACAACGCAGCCGTGGCCTGGGCATCAAGGCCGGCCAGCGCGTTGAGGGGCACTTCCTGCTGGTTCAACAGAAGATCTCCGTAAGCCGGTACGAGCAGAGGATTGACTCGATCGTTCATCTTGAGCGTCAGTTCTGTTGCAAAGCCGATACTGCTGGAAGTGCAAAAGGGGTGTCGCTCAGTTCGCCACAGACGTCCTACGGACAGGCACAGCCCGTCCGGCTACATCAACTGCTTGCTTCGCATCGAGCGTCACCACGTCCGCTCCCACCCGGGTGGCCAGATCAGGCACCGACTGTGCCAAGGGGCCACCCACCATCACAAGGATACCCCGGTTGCTCGAGAGCTTGCGGATATCCGAAATCAAGGCACTCGTGGTCAAGACTTGGTTCGGCGCGGACACGGATACCGCCACCACGTCGAACCACTCCTGACGCAAGGTCCTCAAAACATCAGCGCGGGTCAGTTCGTGTGAACTCATCACATCCCACCCCTCGCGCCTGAAGAAATCAGCCACCATGGCCGCACCGATCGTGTGGTGCGACCCAGGCGCTGGCACGATCAGCGCACGCCGACTGCTGGGCTCCGACCCGTTCATGACGAAATCGGGGCTGAGGTCATACATGACCTGCTGAATCCGCAACAGGGCCAGCGTCACCAACACGAAGTCACAGGTGTCGGCCTCCCACATCGCCCCGATCCGGCGTGCAGCCGGGGTGATGAGGTCCAGGTACAGGGCCTCGATGGGTGTACCGCTGTCGCGCAAGCGAAAGACAAACTCGCGAGCGCCTTCAGCCTCACCGTTCAAACTGATGTCCACCAAGGCCTGAACCTGTGCCGCGTCCACGGCCCGTTGCACCGATGCCGCAGCCGCGCCGGCAGGGCCGGACACGGGGGGCAAGGGCGAGCGGTGGGCGTTCATCAGCCGGACAACCAGGTCGTTTTCCAGCACGGCCCTGAGGGCCTGGCGCACCTCGGGTTCCTGCGCGCGCCGCCCTTGGCGGTCGTGCAGTCCGCTGTGGCGGGCACCTTCGGGGCGTCGGCTGGAATCAAAAGTGCCTTCTTCGGTGGTGTTGCTTGATCGATCCAATCCTGCGTCTCCTGCATGTGGGCGCTGGCAGACGAGTGATGGGGCAGCAGACCCTGGGGCTGCTGCGTGATCCGCTCGAAGGCATTCAACGCCACGCTTCTCCAGAAACAGCTCGGAAACGTGGACCAACCGTGTTCCCGAATATCGCTGCTTCCCGTCGGACTTTCAAGCGCATTTACAGCGCAACAGCACCGAAATTCGAGACGGCGACGCCAGTAGGCCACAACTGAAGTGTCATGTCCAGTTGTCGTCAACTGGGATTGACAGTTCGGGTTGGGCCGACTAGATTGCAGCCATGACCGCAGTTTCACCCCCGTGTACGGCCCCCCACGGCGCCGGCTCGCCCGCCCCTGGGCGGCCGCCCCTGTACACGCCTGAGCAGAAAAAGCGGCGGGACGAGTCGCCCTGGACCCTGGTGCAAGGGATCCTCGCGCCCATCCAGTTTTTGGTGTTCCTGGCCTCCTTGGCCCTGGTGCTGCGCTACCTGGCCACCGGCGAGGGCTTGGAATGGGCTTCGGCCTCGGTGGTGCTCAAGACCCTGGTGCTGTACCTCATCATGGTCACCGGCTGCATCTGGGAGAAGGTGGTGTTCGGCGTGTACCTCTTTGCGCCGGCCTTCTACTGGGAAGACGTCTTCAGCATGCTGGTGCTGGCCCTGCACACGGCCTACCTGGCAGCGGCCTTCAACGGGTGGCTGGGGCCTGAGCAGCTCATGGGCCTGGCCCTGGCGGCTTACGCCGCGTATGTGATCAACGCCGGCCAATTTCTGTGGAAGCTGCGCGCCGCACGGCTCCAAGCCGAGCACGAGGCCGCCGCGCAGGCGGGGGAGTTGTCCGCATGAGCCCCGTCATCCCGATTCAAGCCTCTCCGTCCCCTGGCCTCAACACGGGCAGTACGGGCTGCAGCACGCCCCAGCCCGCTGCACACCACGTGCTGCGTGAGCGCGGACAACGTGAGGTGTTTTGCGGGCTCACCGGCATCATCTGGCTGCACCGCAAGATCCAGGATGCGTTCTTCCTGGTGGTGGGCTCGCGCACCTGCGCACACCTGGTGCAGTCGGCCGCCGGGGTGATGATCTTCGCCGAGCCCCGCTTCGCCACCGCCATCATCGACGACCGCGACCTGGCGGGCCTGGCCGATGCCAACGACGAGTTGGACCGTGTGGTCACGCGTCTGTTGGAGCGCCGGCCCGACATCAAGATGCTGTTTCTGGTGGGGTCCTGCCCCAGCGAGGTGATCAAGCTTGACCTGTCGCGCGCGGCCCAACGCCTGTCACGGCAGTTCACGCCGGGCGTGCGCATCCTGAACTACTCGGGCAGTGGGATTGAAACCACCTTTACGCAGGGCGAAGACGCCTGCCTGGCCTCCTTGGTGCCGTGCCTGCCCAGCACGGCGGCCAGCGACGCCCCGGCGTCAGGGGCTTCGCTGCTGGTGGTGGGGGCCTTGCCCGATGTGGTCGAAGACCAGTTCGCCCGCCTGTTCGCGGCCATGGGCCTGCCCAGGGTGCAATTCCTGCCGCCACGGCGCTCCACAGAGCTGCCCAGCATCGGCCCGGACACCCGGTACCTGATGGCGCAACCCTTCCTGGCGGACACGGCACGGGCACTGGAAGACCGCGGTGCCCAGCGCATTGCAGCGCCCTTCCCCTTTGGCGTGGAAGGCACGAGCGCGTGGCTGATGGCCGGCGCCAAAGCCATGGGTGTGGGCGCGCAGGCCGTTGAGCAGGCCACGGCCCCCGCCCGGCAACGCGCGCAAACGGCGCTGGCCAAGGTACGGCCCGCACTGCAGGGGCGGTCGGTGTTCTTTTTCCCGGACTCGCAGCTGGAAGTGCCGCTGGCTCGGTTCCTGCACCGCGAGATGGGGATGCAGCTGGTGGAGGTGGGCACGCCCTATCTGCACCGCCAACACATGGACGAAGAACTCGCGCTGATGCCCGCTGCAGTGCAGCTGTCCGAGGGCCAGGACGTGGAGCGCCAACTCGACCGCTGCCGTGCGGCCCGCCCGGACATCGTGGTGTGCGGCCTGGGGTTGGCCAACCCACTGGAGATGGAGGGGATGACCACGAAGTGGGCCATCGAACTCGTGTTTTCACCCGTGCACGGCTACGACCAGGCCGCTGACCTGGCCCAGCTGTTTGCACGCCCACTGGACCGCCGGCAGCGGCTGGCGGCCTGACGCGCCCGCAACGGAAACACCATGCAGTTGACGCTCTGGACCTACGAAGGACCTCCGCACGTGGGTGCCATGCGGGTGGCCACGGCCCTGAAGGATGTGCACTATGTGCTGCACGCACCGCAGGGTGACACCTATGCGGACCTGCTCTTCACCATGATTGAGCGACGGGGCCAGCGGCCGCCGGTGACCTACACCACCTTCCAGGCCCGCGACCTGGGCGGGGACACCGCCGAGCTGTTCAAGACGGCCGTGCGAGAGGCGCACGCGCGCTTTCAGCCCGGCGCCCTGCTGGTGGGCGCGTCGTGCACGGCCGAACTCATCCAAGACGACCCCGGCGGTCTGGCGCAGGCGCTGAACCTGCCGATCCCCGTGGTCCCGCTGGAACTGCCGTCCTACCAGCGCAAAGAGAACTGGGGCGCCTCGGAGACCTTCTACCATTTGGTGCGCACGCTGCTGGGCCCGGCCTCGCGCCAGCCTGACGCGGGGCAGCGCCCCTCCTTGGAGGGCCGCGCCGCCCGCTGCAACCTGTTGGGGCCCACGGCGTTGGGCTTTCGCCACCGTGACGACATCACCGAAGTCACCCGGCTGCTGACCCAACTGGGCGTGGAGGTGAACGTGGTGGCCCCCATGGGCGCCTCCACGGCCGACCTGATGCGCCTGCCACAGGCCGACTTCAACGTGGTGATGTACGCCGAAACCGGCGCCACGGCAGCACAGTGGCTGACGCGGCAGTTCAAGCAAGCGGCGGTGCGCACCACACCCATCGGCGTACACGGCACGCGCGCCTTCATCCGAGAGGTGACCGAGCTGGTGCAGTCCCTGGGCGGCCACGTGCAGCCCGTGGACGAGGCCGCGCTGCGCGCGCCCTGGTACGCCAAGTCGGTCGACTCGACCTACCTCACCGGCAAGCGGGTGTTCATCTTCGGCGACGCCACCCACGCCGTGGCAGCCGCCCGGGTGGCCGCGCATGAAATGGGCTTTGAGGTGGTGGGACTGGGCACCTACAGCCGAGAGCAGGCACGCGAGGTGCGCGAGGCCGCCGCCGAGTTGGGGCTGCAGGCGCTGATCACCGACGACTACCTGGAAGTGGAAGAGACCGTCGCCGCGCTGCAGCCCGAGTTGGTGCTGGGCACGCAGATGGAGCGCCACATCGCCAAGCGACTGGGCATTCCCTGTGCCGTGATTTCCGCTCCCGTGCACGTGCAGGACTTTCCGGCGCGGTATGCACCCCAGATGGGCTTCGAAGGCGCCAATGTCCTCTTCGACACCTGGGTGCACCCGCTGATGATGGGCCTGGAGGAACACCTCCTGCACATGTTCAAGGACGACTTCGAGTTCCACCAAGAAGCCGCGCCCTCCCACCTGGGCAGCGTGATGCGCAACCAGGGTGCTGACACACCAGAGCCGGCTGTTCAGGCTGCAGCCACGGCACCCGACGGGGCCCGTGCGATCGCCGTGGCGGCCACGGATGCAACCCACACGCCAGCCGCGGCCGTGGCGGCCTCCCCGGCGATGAGTTGGACGCCCGATGGCGAGCAAGAACTCAAGAAGATTCCCTTCTTCGTGCGAGGCAAGGCCAAACGCAACACCGAGCGCTACGCGCTCGATCACGGGATTGCCTTGATCACGGTTGAAACCCTCTATGACGCCAAGGCCCATTTCAGTCGTTGATGCGCGCAGCGCAACCGCGATGAGGGTGACCATCGTCACGATGGACAGCCACCTCAGCGCGGCGGCCGCACGTGCGCACCGGGCACTGGCCAAGCAGTTGCCCGGCTTGGAGCTGACCGTGCATGCGGCGTCGGAGTGGGGTGACAGCGCGGCTGCGCTGCAGGCCTGCCTCGAGGACATCCAGCGGGCCGACATCGTGGTGGCTTCGATGCTGTTCATGGAAGACCACTACACGCCCCTGTTGCCCGCGCTGCGCGCCCGGCGTGAGCGCTGCGATGCGATGGTCTGCATCCTGTCGGCCACCGAGGTCACCAAGCTCACCCGGCTGGGCCGTTTCGACATGCAGGCGCCACAGAGCGGCGCCATGGCGTTTCTGAAGAACCTGCGCGGCAAGCACAAGGAAGGTGAAGCCGGTGGCAGCAAGGCCACGGCTGGCGAGCGGCAGATGAAGATGCTGCGTCGGCTGCCCAAGATTCTGAAGTTCATTCCTGGCACCGCCCAGGACGTTCGGGCCTACTTCCTGTGCCTGCAGTATTGGCTGTCGGGGTCGGACGCCAACATCGGGGCCATGGTGCACTTTTTGGTCGACCGCTATGCCGCCGGCCCGCGTGCGTCCCTGAAGGGCCTGGCCAAACCGCCCGAGCCGCGCGAGTACCCCGAGGTGGGCCTGTACCACCCCCGCCTGAGGGACTCGGCCCACAGCGGCGGCATGACCCGGTCGCTGGATGAGTTGCCCAGCACCGCCACCACGGGTGCTCGCGGAACCGTGGGCCTGCTGTTGATGCGCTCGTATTTGTTGGCAGGCAACACCGCGCACTACGACGGCGTGATCACGGCCCTGGAAGCCCGTGGGCTGCGGGTGATTCCGGCGTTTGCCGCCGGCTTGGATGCGCGCCCGGCCATCGAGGCGTACTTCATGAAAGACGGCCGAAGCAGCGTGGATGCCTTGCTGTCCTTGACGGGCTTTTCACTGGTGGGCGGACCGGCCTACAACGACACCAAGGCCGCCGAGGAGGTGCTCGCCCAACTGGACGTGCCCTACTTCGCCTCCTACCCCGTGGAGTTTCAAACGCTGGACCAATGGGGCGCCTCTGATCGAGGCCTGCTGCCCGTAGAGGCCACGATGATGGTGGCCATTCCCGAACTCGATGGCTCCAGCGGTGCGATGGTGTTCGGCGGCAGAGGCAGTGCCGGCAAGGTGGCCTGCAGCGGTTGCGATCACCGCTGCACCTTCGAGAACACGCCCGACAGCCACGACATGCACAGCTGCATCGAGCGGGCCGACATGCTGGCCTCCCGGATGGGGCGCATCGTGGACCTGCGCCGCGCGCGCCGCGCCGACAAGCGGGTGGGCCTGGTGATCTTCAACTTCCCACCGAATGCCGGCAACACCGGAACCGCCGCCTACCTGTCGGTCTTCGAGTCGTTGCACAACACGATGACCATGCTCAAGCAGCAGGGCTACACCGTGGAGGTCCCCGCCACCGTCGACGACCTGCGGCAGCAACTCATCGAGGGCAACGCCGCCACCTACGGTGCCATGGCCAATGTGCACGCCCTGATCGGTGCAGATGAACACGTGCGCCGCGAAAAGCACCTGGCCGAGATCGAGGCGCAGTGGGGCCCAGCACCGGGTCGCCAGCAGTCCGACGGGCGCCACATCTGGATCTTGGGCAAACAGTTTGGCCATGTCTTCGTGGGCATCCAGCCGTCCTTCGGGTACGAAGGCGACCCGATGCGACTCCTGTTCGAAAAGGGCTTCGCGCCCACGCATGCCTTCAGCGCCTTCTACCGGTGGTTGAAAGAAGACTTCAATGCGCATGCGGTCCTGCACTTCGGCACCCACGGCGCCTTGGAATTCATGCCCGGCAAGCAAACCGGCATGACCGGGAACTGCTGGCCCGATCGCCTCATCGGCGACTTGCCCAACCTCTACCTCTACGCGTCCAACAACCCCTCGGAAGGCACGATCGCCAAGCGCCGAGCCGCTGCCACGCTGATCAGCTACCTGACGCCGCCCGTGGCGCAAGCGGACTTGTACAAGGGCCTGGCCGACCTCAAGGCTTCGGTGGAGCGGTACCGGGGCTTGGAGCCCGATGCCATGCGCGGCGAGGAAGGTGCCGAACTGTTGGAGATGATCCGCCAGCAGGCCCTGGACCTGCAGATCGTGGAGTCAGACGCGGCCTGGACACTGCTCAACGGCGATGCCGTGGCCTGGCTGACCGACAAGCTGCTGGAGTTGGAATACACCCTGATTCCGCATGGACTGCATGTGGTGGGCCAACCGCCGACGCCGGCCGAACGGGTGGACCTGCTCATGGCACTGGCCGAATCCAGCCACGATGCGCACCCACCGCGCGCATGGGTGCAGGCACTGGTCGAGGGCACACCGGCCACGGATGTGCTGCGCCGCTTGGGGCACGATGCGGACCCGCAGGCGCAGCAACTGCTGCAGAGCTTGGCCAACGCCGACCGCCTTCTGGCCCAAGACTTCGAACTGCAGGGCATCTTCAGGGGCCTGGAGGGCCGCTTCATTCGGCCCGCACCCGGTGGCGACCTGATGCGTTCGCCTGAAATCCTGCCCACCGGCCGCAACCTGCACGGCTTCGACCCCTTCCGCATTCCCAGCGCCTATGCGGTGCGCGACGGGGCCCGGCAGGCCCAGCGCCTGCTGGCCCGTCACATGAGCGACGGGCACGCGCTGCCCGAGAGCGTGGCCCTGGTCTTGTGGGGCACCGATAACCTCAAGAGCGAAGGCGGCCCCATCGCACAGGCCCTGGCGCTAATGGGCACCAAGCCGCGCTTTGACAGCTACGGGCGCTTGGCCGGCGCCGAGCTGATCGACCTGCAGACCTTGGGACGCCCGCGCGTGGACGTGGTGATCACGATCTCGGGCATCTTCCGCGACCTCCTGCCGCTGCAGATCAAGCTCTTGGCCGAAGCGGCCTATCTGGCGGCCTCGGCTGATGAGCCCTTGGACATGAACCCGGTCCGTCGCCATGCCCTGGCCTACCAGGCCCAGCACCGCTGCGACCTGGAGACGGCCTCACTGCGGGTGTTCGGCAACGCCGATGGGGCCTATGGGGCCAATGTGGGCAGCCTGGTGGACAACGCCCAATGGGACGCCGGCGACGAACTGGCCGAGACCTACAGCCGCCGCAAGGGCTTCGCCTACGGACGCTCGGGCAAACCCATGCAGCAGGGTGAACTGCTCAAGAGCGTGCTGGCCGATGTGAGCTTGGCTTACCAGAACCTGGAGTCGGTGGAACTGGGCGTGACCACCATCGACACCTACTTCGACACCTTGGGTGGCGTGAGCAAGGCCATCCAGCGGGCCAAGGGCGGCGGTGCCGACGTGGCCCCGGTGTACATCGGTGACCAGACCCGAGACACCCATGGGGGCGGAACGGTGCGCACGCTGACCGAGCAGGTGGCGCTTGAGACCCGAACCCGCATGCTCAACCCCAAGTGGTACGAGGGCATGCTCAAGCACGGCTATGAAGGCGTGCGCCAGATCGAGGTGCATGTCACCAACACGCTGGGCTGGTCGGCCACGACCGGCCAAGTGCAGCCCTGGGTGTATCAGCAGTTGAGCGAGACGTTCATGCTCGACCCGGAAATGCGCGACCGCTTGGCGCGGCTCAACCCCACCGCTTCGGTGCGGGTGGCCAACCGCCTGCTGGAGGCCTACGAACGCAATTACTGGCAGCCGGATGAAGCCACCCTAAACGCCTTGCGGCGCGCGGGTGAAGAACTCGAGGACCGGCTCGAGGGTGTTTATGAAGGAGCAGGCACTTGACCACCACCACGCAGATTCCCGTGGGCCAAATCGGCCGCGGCCCCCGGCCGACCGGCACACCCCCAGACGGCGAGGGCTCGGTGCAGGTGCAGATGGACCCCGCGCTGAAGATCGGCACCGCCAAGGTCTTTGCGGTGTACGGCAAAGGGGGCATCGGCAAGAGCACCACCTCCAGCAACCTCAGCGCCGCCTTCTCCAAGCTCGGCAAGCGGGTGCTGCAGATCGGCTGCGACCCCAAACACGATTCCACCTTCACGCTGACCAAGCGCATGGTGCCCACCGTGATCGACGTGCTGGAAAGCGTGGACTTTCACCCTGAGGAACTGCGGCCCGAAGACTTCGTCTACGAGGGCTTCAACGGCGTGTTGTGCGTGGAAGCCGGAGGGCCGCCGGCCGGAACCGGTTGTGGCGGCTATGTGGTGGGCCAAACCGTGAAGTTGCTCAAGGAGCACCACCTGCTCGAAGACACCGATGTGGTGATCTTCGACGTGCTCGGAGACGTGGTGTGCGGCGGGTTTGCCGCGCCGCTGCAACATGCCGATCGGGCCCTGATCGTCACGGCCAACGACTTCGATTCGATCTTTGCGATGAACCGCATCGTGCAGGCAATCGGCGCGAAGGCAAAGAACTACAACGTCCGTCTGGGTGGTGTGATTGCTAACCGCTCTGACGCGACCGACCAGATCGACAAATTCAATACGCGCACCGGCTTGCAGACGATGGCGCAGATTCCATCGCTGGACGTGATTCGGCAGAGCCGCCTGAAGAAGGCGACGCTGTTCGAGATGGACGAGACGCCTGAGGTGCTGGCCGTGCAGAAGGAATATCTGAGGCTGGCGCAGCGGCTGTGGGATGGCACGGATCCTTTGCCCTGCGAGGCGATGAAGGATCGCGATATTTTTGATTTGCTGGGATTTGATTGACATGGAACACGCCAGCTACACCAAACAGCGCGCGCGGCTCGAGGAATACTTCGACCGTACCGCCGCCGCGCAATGGGCGCGCCTGACTTCGGATGCGCCGGTTTCCGGTATCCGCAAGACGGTGCGTGCCGGTCGTGACCGGATGCGCGAAACCCTGCTGTCCTGGCTGCCGGTCGATCTGAAGGGGCGTCGCATTCTGGACGCTGGCTGCGGCACCGGCGCGCTGGCTTTCGAGCTGGCGCGACGCGGCGCCGATGTGCTGGCGATTGACCTGTCGCCGACCCTGGTGCAGCTGGCCCGTGAGCGTGTGCCGGTGTTTGCGAATGGTGGCCGTATCGAATTTTTGTCGGGCGACATGCTGGCTGCTGAGCATGGTCGTTTCGATCATATGGTCGCGATGGATTCAATGATTCATTACGAGCGTCATGACATGGTGGCCGGGCTGTCGCGACTGGCTGAGCGCACGGCGACCTCGATGCTGTTTACGTTTGCGCCGAGTAATCCGGTACTGGCGGCGATGATCAGAATCGGTCGCCTGTTCCCGCGGGGTGATCGTGCACCCTTCATTGAGCCGGTCTCGGAATCGGCACTGCGCGAAGTGATCGCCGCGCATCAGGGGCTGGCAGCATGGCAGGTCGGCCACACGGAAAAAATTTCCAGCGGTTTCTATACCTCGCAAGCAATGGAGCTGCGCACATGAACCATTTTATCGAGACGATGCTCGCGCTGTTCTGGACCGGCTACCTGCTGCTGCACTGGCGCTTGATGCGCACACCGGTCTATGACGAACAGGAATCTGATCATCCTTTGCAAGGAGAACTGCAATGCACCACGCCAGCTCTGAAATAAAGTCGGTTGAAGACGCAGCCCGCAAGGCCGTCACCGATACGCTCTTTTCGCCGCGTTTCTACACGACCGACTTCGTCGCGATGGATGCGATCAATGTCGAGCCGGTACGCGCCGAATGGGATGCGATGATGGCCGCGTACGAGGGCGACAATAATCATGATCATTTCCAGCGTGATGCCGCATTCGCTGACGAGGCGCGCGAGCTGTTCGGCAAGCTGTCGCATGAGCTGCAACAGGAATTTCTCGATTTTCTGGTCAGCTCGCTGACTTCCGAATTTTCCGGCTGCGTGCTGTACAACGAGATCAAGCGCAATGTCACCAATCCGGACATCAAGCAGCTGATGGAATACATGGCACGCGACGAATCGCGTCATGCCGGTTTCCTGAATTCGTCGCTGAAGGACTACGGGCTCGGTATCGATCTCGGTAACCTGAAGCGCAGCAAGCATTACACCTACTTCAAGCCGAAGTACATCATGTACGCGACTTACCTGTCCGAGAAGATTGGTTACGCGCGCTACATCCGCATCTTCCGTCAGTTCGAAAAGCATCCGGAGAAGCGTTTTCATCCGATCTTCCGATGGTTTCAGCGCTGGTGCAATGACGAGTTCCGTCATGGTGAATCCTTCGCGCTGATCATGCGCGCGAATCCGAAGCTGCTGCAGGGCCATAACAAGCTGTGGATTCGCTTCTTCCTGCTGGCGGTGTACGCGACGATGTATGTGCGTGACCATACGCGCCCGGCGCTGAAGCAGGCCATGGGGCTGGAGCCGACCGAGTATGACTTCGAGGTCTTCGAAATCTGCAACGAGATCACCAAGCAGGTGTTCCCGTTCGTGCTCGATCTCGAGCATCCGGCTTTCCACGCGAATCTTGACCGACTGTTTTATTGCTCGTTGCGTGTCGACGAAGGCAAAGCCGCCGGTGGTCTGTTTGGCGGCCTGAAGCGCGCTTTCTGGAGCGTGGCCGGTGTGGCTGTGTTCGCGCGCATGTACTTCATTCCGGTGAAGTCGAATGCGCTGCCGGTGCAGACCCGGATGCAGCCGAGCTGGTAAGGAAATTCCCGACCGATGTCACAGTATCTGCTGCCCGCAATTTTCACACTGCTCGTCTGGTGGTTCTCCACCGGTGCGATCCTGTGGCTCGGGCGGCTGCCGCGCTGGACGTTTGCGGCGACGATGATGGGTGCGACGCTGGCGCTTTCATTCGCGCTGGTCGGGCTGCATATTTCAGCCTCGCGGACTTCGGTGGCCTCTGCGTACTGCGCGTTCACCTGCGCCGTGCTGGTCTGGGGCTGGCAGGAAATCGCTTTCCTGCTCGGCTATGTGACCGGCGCACGGCGCAGCGAATGCCCACCCGAGAGCCGTGGCTGGAAACGCGCATGGCATGCGACGGAAGCAATACTGCATCATGAGCTGGCGCTGGTGGTATTGGCACTGCTGGTGTTTGCCGCCAGCTGGCGTCAGCCGAACCAGACAGGCTGGTGGACTTATCTGGTGCTGTGGTCGATGCGCTTGTCGGCGAAGCTGAATCTCTTCCTTGGCGTGCGTAACCTGTCTGAGAATTTCCTGCCCGCGCATCTGGCCTATCTGCAGAGCTATTTCACGCGCCGCGCCTGCAACTGGCTGATGCCGGTATCGCTGATGGCGGCAACAGCCGTCGCCGTGCCGCTGTGGACCGCAGTTGCGGTACAACCGGCCGACGGTTTCGCCGCGACCAGCCTGTGCCTCGTGGCCGGACTGCTGACGCTGGCCGTGATCGAGCACTTGTTCATGGTCGCGCCGATACCAACGACGTGGCTATGGAAGTGGGGCATGCGGGTCAAGGCCTGAACCGCTGACGCCGACTACTGGGTTTCGACTCCCGACTCCCGACTCAACCGTCAACAACGCGGATACCGCCCGTGGGATGTTTCGCGCAGCGGCCTCATTCGCGCGCGCCGGCTTTTTCCAGTAATTCAATGATCTCCTGATGGCCGGCATTCCGCGCGGCCATCAGTGGCGTGATCTCATCCCAGCGGAGATTGGGATCGGCCTTGTGCGCCAGCAGGATGCGCACGGCATCGATCCAGCCAGTGTCTATCGCCGCTATCAGCACCGGCAGACCATTGCTGCCGCAATCGTTCGGATTGGCGCCGAGCTTGAGCAGATGCTCGAGTATCGGTCTTGCCGCTTCGCGCTCCGCCGCGTCGGAGGTGGTTGACACCAGATGCATCAGCGCGGTGTCGCCATGGTGATCGCGGACATCCAGCGCCGCGCCATGTTTCACCAGAAAGCTGACCGACGCCCGACAATGATCGTCAACCGCATCATGCAGCGGCGGATAACCGGTACAGTCGAGCGCATCGACCAGCGCCGGCTGCTGTTCCAGCAACTTGCGCAGGCGCGGCAGATCCATGCGCATCAGCCGCGCGCGGAAGATGTCCTTCAGCGCGCTGCCAAGCGCGGGCAGCAGCGCCTCTTCGTCCGGCAGTATCGATCCCGCGACCCGCGCGAGGCGCTCAATATCGTCTGGATCGCCATCCATCAGCCTGACAAGTCGTTCGGTATCGGCCAGATCTTTGCCCGTCTTTGGCCCGTGCCAGCGCACGGGTGCCTGCAGATCACCGCCGAGCAGCGTCATGCAGTCGCCGCGCCGCATGCCGGCCAGCAGAAAAAGCTTCAGCGGATCAACGCGCCGGCCTTGCTGATGGCAATGATTCAGATAGCGCATACCGGTGCTGAGCGCGCAGTCGATATGACCGAGACTGATTTCTTTTTTGCCTGCGTACACAATCACATAGGCCGCCCGCCAGCGGTCAGATCCGGGAATGATGTCATC
>JACCDX011085979.1_pt1 | contig 14323 bp, 15 predicted proteins | sample 7449681 | NCBI WGS metagenome assembly JACCDX01 (sample SAMN15323450, study PRJNA562643) | freshwater metagenome | isolation source: river surface water | place: USA:Blue River Watershed | collected 2017-08-18
ACCGCTGCGCCGGCATGCGGGTGACCGGCGTGAGCGTCCGCACCCGCCGCGGCCAGGGCGGCCGGCAGCCGCTGGGACGCCGCGTGGCACGGCCAGCCGCCGGACGCGGCCAGGCCCTGCAGGGGCAGGGCCAGCAGCATCAGCCAGGTGACCGCGACGCGAAGCAGGCGGGGTGCCATGCGGGTAATTGTAGGAGGTGCCGTGGGCCTGCGGCTGGCGCAAGCCTCCTCGCCCCCTCTTCCCCTCTGTAAGGGAAATAGGCTAATGTGTTGCAGATGAGCATGCACAGCGTCCTGCTTTCACGGTCCGGCCCGCCCTCCCGCGCCCGCCGGCGCGGTATCACCCTGCTGGAATTGATGATCACGCTTGCCATCGTGGGCATCCTGGCCGCCATCGCCTACCCCTCCTACACCAGCCACCTGCGCAAGTCCCGGCGGGCCGAGGCCCAGCAGGTGCTGATGGACATCGCGGCCCGGCAGCAGCAGCAGTTGCTGGACAGCCGGTCCTATGCCGCGACGCTGGCCGACACCGGGGCCTTGGTGCCGGGCTCGGTGCAGCCGCATTACCGCTTCGAGGTGGCGCCTGGGACCGGCGCGACCCCGGGCTTCACCGCCAGCGCCGTACCGCTCGGAGCCCAGGCCGCCGACAGCTGCGGCACGCTCACGATCAACGAGTCCAATCTGCGGGCCCCCGCCAGCTGCTGGTGAGGCCAGGACACCAGGTGCCCGCCATGCCCAGACACCGCCGCAACGCCGGCCCCGCCGCCGGACTGGCGCGCGCGCCGCACGGCTTCACCCTGCTGGAGCTGCTGGTGGTGATGGCGGTGTCGGCGCTGCTCCTGGGCCTGGCCGCACCCGCGCTCGACGGCCTGCTGGCCCGTCAGCGCCTGCGCGCGACCAGCTATGACCTGGTCACCGACCTCACCCTGGCGCGCAGCGAGTCCCTCAAGCGCGCCAGCCCTGTCACCCTCGAACCCGCAGCCGGAGACGCCAGCTGGCAAGGCGGCTGGACGCTGGCGACCGGCGCCGGCCAGGTGATCGGCAAGCGGCCGGCCCTGGGCGGCGCGGTGCGCATCGAGGGCGCGCCGGCCCGGGTCAGCTTCAACGAACGCGGCCAGGTCGATGCCACCGACACAGTGCGCTTCAACCTCAGCGACGGCCGCGGCGGCCAGCGCTGCATCCTGCTCGACCCGGTGGGCCGGCCCCGCAGCCTGGCCGCCGCATGCACGCCATGACGATCGCGCGCCGCACAGCCCGCCGCCAGCGCCCGGCCCGTGCGCGCGGCGCCGCCCTGCTCGAGGCCCTGGTGGCCATGCTGGTGGTGGCCTTCGGCGTGCTGGGTTTCATCGGGCTGCAGGCGCGCACCGCGGTCACCGGGCTGGAGGCGCAGCAGCGCGCCCTGGCGCTGCAGCTGGCGAACGACATGGCCCAGCGCATGGCGATCAACCGCAGCGGCACCCGCGCGGGCTACTACCTGCGCACCGATGTCGGCACGTCGGCCATCTGCGCGGTGCCGACGCCGCCGGCTGCGGGCAGCGGGCCCGCCGTGGACCTGCCCGCCTTCAACCTCGCCAACGCCGATGTCTGCGCCTGGCACGGCCTGGTGCAGGCCGCGCTGGGCGTCCCCGACGCCGCGCTGGCCCGGGTGCGCGGCTGCATCACCGCCACCCCGACGCCGGGCGAGTTCCAGGTGGCGATCGTCTGGCTGGGCAACCAGCCCAGTGCGGCCTCGCCCGTGGACTGCGGCCGCGGCGATACCACCAACTTCCCCGACGAGCGCCTGCGCCGCGGCGTGGGCACCCTGGTGCGCATCGGGAGCCTGTCATGAGGGCACTGCGCCGTTCGCGCCAGCGGGGCCTGAGCCTGGTGGAGGTAATGGTCGGACTGACCGTGGGCCTGCTGCTGGTGGCCGGCCTGTCGACGATGTTCGCCAACGCCAGCCGTGCCTCGAACGAGCTCGAGAAGAGCCTGCGCCACATCGAGAATGCGCGGCACGCGCTGGACCTGCTGTCCGAGGACATCGCGCTGGCCGGGTTCTACGGCACCGCGCCCGTGTTCGCCTACGCCGCCGGGAACCTCACCCCCTGCGCCAGCCTGCTGTCGGTGGTGGACGAAATCAACACGCTGCACGCCATCGCCGCGCCACCAACCTTGCCCCTGCCGGTGCGCGGCTACACACCGGATGATGTGGCGCCCCTCGCCTGCCTGCCGGACCGGCTGCCCGGTACGCCAGCCCTGGCCCTGCGGCGCCTGGACACCACGCCCCTGGCCGCCGCCCTCGCGCCCACGAACGCGGCCGTCCTGCAGGTGGCCCACTACCGCGACGACACCGTGCCCTTCCTCGCCAGCGCCGATGGCACCGGCCTGGTGCTGCGCGATCGCCGGGGCGACCCGAATGAGGTGCGCCGCCTGCTGGTGCGGGTCTACTACCTGGCCCGCTGCAGCGAATGCGGCAACGGCGGCGACGGCATCCCCACGCTCAAGCGCCTCGAGTTGCGCGGCGACCGCCTGGTGACCGTGCCGCTGGCCGAGGGCATCGAGGGCCTGGCCTTCGACTACGGCTTCGATACCTCGGGCGATGGCGTGCCCGACACCTGGCTGGGACTCAACGCAGGCACCGGGCTCACCGAGTCCAACGCGGCAGCGGCCCTGGGATGGAACCAGGTCGTCGCTGTGCGGCTGTCCGTGCTCTCACGCAACGCCGACGCCACGCCCGGCCACACCGACCGCGGCGTCTATTCGATGGGCCTGCGCGGGCAGGTGGCGGCCAGCGCCGGGCCGTTCAACGACCGCTTCAAGCGCCGCTGGGCCACCGGCACCGTCCGCCTGCACACCGTGGCCGGCCTGCGGGAGGCGCCGTGAAAACCGGCCCGGTGCGCCAACGCGGCGCCACCCTGGTGGTGGCGCTGATCTTCCTCGTGCTCCTGAGCCTGTTCGCGGTCAATGCGTTCCTGGGCGCCACCAGCGGACAGCGAATGGTCGGCAACATGCAGGCGCGACAGGAGTCGCTGGCGGCGGCACAGGCGGTGATCGAGCAGGTGCTCAGCTCCGACAACTTCGCCCGCCAGCCGGCGGCGGTGGCGTCGGCGCCGGTGGAGGTCAGCGTGGGCGGCGTCGCCTACACCGTGCGCCTGACCCCAGCGCCCAGCTGCTACCGCGTGCGGACGATCAAGAACAGCGAGCTCGACGCCACCAACGCCAGCGACCAGAGCTGCATGCGCTCAGGCTCGCTGCAGCAGCCCGGCGTCGAGCAGGAAAGCGCCCGACTCACCGGGCAGGTCGCCGACACCTCGCTGTGCGCCGACACCGAGTGGAACATCCGCGCGATGGTCACCGACAGCCGCACCGGCGCCCAGGTGGCGGTCAACCAGGGCATCGCGATCCGCATGGCTGAATCCGACGCCACGCGCCTGTGCCAGTGAGGCAACCATGAGAACTCTCGCACGCCAGTTCCTCGCCGTCGCCCTCTCCGTCTTTGCCGCGCTCGCCACGGCGCCCACGCAGGCGCAGTACACCAGCGACATCGACATCTTCAGCGTGGCCAGCACCGCAGCGGACACGCCCAACGTGCTCATCATCCTGGACAACACCGCCAACTGGGAATCGATGTTCAGCCGGGAGATGAAGGCCCTCACTGACACGCTGACCGCGCTGCAGGCAGACCGTTTCCGGGTCGGCCTGATGATGTTCACCGAGAGCGGGGGCGACAACTCGGGGCCCGACGGAGGCTATGTGCGGGCGGCGGTTCGCCCGCTCACCGACAGCTACAAGGGCCGCCTGATCAACCTGATCAACAGCCTCGACACGCAGGGCGACCGCTCCAACAACGGCAAGGCCGGCCTGGCCATGGCCGAGGCCTACCAGTACTTCAGCGGGCAGGCCCCGGTCAGCGGCGCACGCAAGGTCAAGACCGACTACGCGGGCAACACCTCGGGCACCTCCGCCTCCCGGGCGATCTATGCGCTCTCCGGAAACGCCCTCGGCAGCTACGCCGGCGGCACCTACGCCAGCCCGGTGCAAAGCGGCTGCGTGCGCAACTACATCATCTATGTGAGCAACGGTGCCGCCCAGGACAACGCCTCGGACTCGGCGACCGCGTCCAGCGCCCTGACCGCGGCCTACAGCGCCCTGGGCATGACCCGCCCCCCGGACATCAGCGGCCTGAGCCCCTCCGGCTCACAGGACAACATGGCCGACGAATGGGCGCGCTTCATGCGGGCCAGCCCGCAGGCGATCAGCACCTACACGCTGGACATCGACCCCCGCACGACCGGCCAGGGGCCGGACTGGTCGGCGTTACTGGCGAGCATGGCGACCCGGAGCGGCGGCGACTACTTCCGAATCAACTCCACAGTGAACAACGGCGAGCAGATCGCCGACGCCCTGACCCGCGTCTTCACGCAGATCCAGGCAGCCAACACCATGTTCGCTGCGCCCAGCCTGCCGGCGAGCATGAACGCGCGCGGCACCTACGACAACCAGGTGTTCATGGGCGTCTTCCGCCCCGACGGCGACGCCCGCCCGCGCTGGCGCGGCAACCTCAAGCAGTACAAGTTCGCCTACGACCCGATCGCCAACACGCTCAAGCTGGTCGACGCCCTGGGCTACGACGTGGTGAGCGCGGCCAACGGCTTCATCCAGCCGATGGCGCAGTCCTTCTGGACCACGCCAAGCAACTTCTGGGTCAACCAGACCCTGGGCACGCCCCCCTCGGCCTCGGACCTGCCCGATGGCGACATCGTCGAAAAGGGCGGCACCGCGCAGCGACAGCGCACCACCTTCGCCACGGCAACCGGCCGCGCGGCACGCCGCATCTTCACCTGCGTGAACTGCGCGTCACCGGCCGGCAACCCGATCGACCTGAGCGGCTCGGCCTACCAGTTCACCACCGGCAATGCGAACATCACCGCCGCGACGCTGGGCGTGGCCACGACGGCCGAACGCAACGCGCTGATCGAGTGGGTGCGTGGCGCCGACAACGCCGGCGACGAGGCAGGGCCCGCCGACGGCGTGACCACGGTGCGCCCCTCGCTGCACGGCGACGTGCTGCACTCCAGGCCGGTGGCGATCAACTTCGGCGGCGGCACCGGCGTGGTCGTGTTCTACGGCAGCAACGATGGCCTGCTGCGGGCGATCAACGGCAACGCCACGGGCACTGGCGCCGGCGAGGAGCTGTGGGGCTTCATCCCGTCCGAGCACCTGGGCCGCCTCAAGCGGCTTCGGAGCAACTCCCCCGAGATCCGGCTCTCGACCACCAGCATTCCGGCCTCCGTGTCGAACCCGCCAACGCCCCGGGACTACTTCGTCGACGGGCCCATCGGCTTCTACCAGCGCCTGGCCGCCGACGGCAGCAGCCAGCAGGTGATCCTGTTCGTCGGCATGCGGCGCGGCGGGCGGCAGGTGTATGCGCTGGACGTCACCCAGCCGGCCTCGCCGCGCTTCCTCTGGAAACGGACCGGTGCCGACACCGACCTGCCGGCGCTTGGGCAGACCTGGTCCGAGCCGCGGGCCGCGCGCCTGAAGGGCCACACCAACCCGGTGGTCATCATGGGCGCCGGCTACGACAACGTCGCCGAGGACGCGGCGACGCCTGGCACCACCACCATGGGCAACGCGATCCTGGTGCTGGACGCCATGACCGGCAGCCTGGTGAAAAGCTTCACCGCCTCCGGCATGCGCAGCGTCGCCGCCGACGTGGCCCTGGTCGACAGCGACTACGACGGCTACGTCGACCGCGCCTATGCGGCCGACGTCGGCGGCAACGTCTACCGCATCGACTTCGAGACCGCAGCCAGCGCCAGCAGCACCGCCTGGGGCATGTTCCAGCTGGCGGCCCTGGGCGGCACGGGAACGCCGGTGCGCAAGTTCTTCTACCCACCTGATGTGGTGCTGGCCAAGGGCTTCACCGCGGTGCAGGTGGGCTCAGGCGACCGCGAGAAGCCCTTGTCGGCCACTTCCAACGACGCCTTCTTCACTCTCTACGACACCCGCACCACCAAGGGCACGCCCACCGGCAGCGTGACCCCGCTGACGCCCGCCGACCTGGGTCAGGTGGGGACCAGCCAATCCATGGTCCGTGGCTGCTACATCCCGATGGACGGCAGCACCGGGGAGAAAGTGGTCAATGCGGCCACGACGGTGGCGGGTGTCACCTACTTCTCCAGCAGCCGGCCGCCGCGCGCGTCGACCAGTGCCTGCAGCGCGAACTTCGGCGGGATCGCTACCGCCTATGCGGTGCCGGTGTTCTGCCGCGCGCCCACCACCGCCGAAGTCCGCGGTGGCGGCCTGCCGCCCAGCGTGGTCGCAGGGACCACCCTCGTCCGTTATGTCGACCCGGCCACCGGGCAATCGGTCGAGCGGCTGGTCAACTTCCGGATCGGCGGCCCGAACGCCAAGGGCTCGAGCATCGACGTGACCGCGGTGGGCAGCACGGTGGCGAGTTCTCGCAAGCGCCGCTACTGGTTCAACGAGAACGCGCGCTGAGGGCGGCGCGCGGGGACCATCGCGCGGCCGCCACGGCATCTGCCGCGACACCGGCGCACTCGGCGCCCGCGCCTACTGCCTGGCGGTACGCGCCGCCGGCGGCATCGCGCCCGGATGGCTGGTGCGCCAGGGGTTGATGTCCAGCCCGCCGCGCCGGGTGTAGCGCGCGTAGACCGAGAGCTTGAGCGGCCGGCAGGCGCGCCAGATGTCCATGAAGATCCGCTCCACGCACTGCTCGTGGAACTCGTTGTGGTTGCGGAAGCTCACGAGGTACTGCAGCAGCCCGCCCTGGTCGATCTGCGGCCCGCTGTAGCGGATCTGCACGCTGCCCCAGTCGGGCTGGCCGGTGACCAGGCAGTTGCTTTTCAGCAGCTGGCTGGTGAGGGTCTCCTCGACCGGCGCCTCGTCGAACGACGCCTTCAACAGGTCGGGCGCCGGCGTGTAACGGCTGCAGTCGATGTCGAGCCGGTCCAGGCTCAGGCCCTCGAGCTCGTCGATGCGCTCGCGGCCGAAGTCCTCGGGCAGCACCAGGCGCAGGCCCACGCCGGTGCCCGGGGTGTGCCCACGCCACAGCGCCTCGTTCAGGTCGGCGCGCAGGCGCTCACGCACCGCATCGGCCGACTCGAACGCCGTGCCGTTGAAGCTGTTCAGGTACAGCTTGAAGGACTTGCTCTCGACGATGTTCGGCGTCTCGCAGGGCACCGTCACATGCGCGATCGCCACCTGCGGCTTGCCGCGCGGCGTGAGCCAGGAGATCTCGTAGGCCGTCCACAGGTCGGCGCCGAAAAAAGGCACTGACGTGCCCAGCCCCAGCTCGGCGCGCTTGTCGGCGCGCGGGATCGGAAACAGCAGCGACGGGTCGTAGCGGTCGCTGTAGGTCGCGGCCTTGCCGAGGAGGGAATGTTCAGGGGTGGTCATCGAATGGATCAGGCATGGGGCCGCTCTCGCAGCCGCATCAGGTGTGAGGCCGCTCACGCAGCCACTTGGTCGCGATCCACTTCTCGCCGGCCAGCACCGGGGCGCCGCCATGCAGCGTGCGAGTGGACGGGTGGGGCCGGGCGTAGCTGAAAAACACTGCATTGCCCCGCTTGGGGGCGACCTCCAGCCGGACATCCGGGAAGGTGGTGCCGCCGCCCTGCTCCGGCTCGGAGAGGTACAGGATGATGGTGGCCACCCGCTGCCCGCCTCGTTTGAGAATGCTGGGCGTGCCCGGGTCGCCAGGCTCGAAGTAGTCGTAGTGCGGCTTGTACTCGGCGCCGGGCTTGTAATTGAGCACCTGCAGGCCCTCGCCGCATTCGATCGGCCAGTTCACCAGCCGCGCCAGGCGCTGCTCGATGCGGGCCACCAGCGGGTGCTCGCCGCGCTCGAAGAACATGCCCTGGCTGGTGCGCTCGGCGCTCACCGCCTCGCCGCCGGAGCGGGTCTCGACGGTGAGCGAACGCGAGAGCCGCGGACGCGCCAGCGCGATCAGGGCGTCGCACTCCTCGTCCGAGAGCAGGTCACCGAAGACGACGATGCGCGGCTCGTGCATGGACTGCAGCACCGCCACGCGGCGGTCCCCGGCGTCGAGGTAGAGGGGCGAGCCCTCGAGCGCGGGCTCGGGCACCGGCGCCGGCGGCAGCCCGGGCGACGCCTGCGGCGCACGGGCGGCCAGGTGGGCGTTGAGGGTCTCCTCCATCGCCCGGATGGCGACGTCCTCGTCCCAGCCCGAGGCCTGCATCGAGCGCAGCACCGTCTCGGGAGGAAAGCCGGCCTCGGCCTGCTCGATGATCCACTGACGAAGGGCCGGCGTGACCGCCTGGGTGCCCTTGGCCCCTTGCGACGAGCCCCCCGGGCGGCGGCGGGCGATCACGGCGCGCTCCGGCGGCGGAACACCAGGCGGTCCGGCTCGGAGGCGACGGCGTCGAAGGCATAGCCCTCGCGGTCGAAGCCCTCGAGCTTGCGCGGCTGGGTGATGCGGTGGTCGATCGCGTAGCGGGCCATCAGGCCGCGCGCCTTCTTGGCGAAGAAGCTCACGATCTTGTACTTGCCGCCGCTCCAGTCCTCGAACACGCACTCGATGACGCGCGCCTTCAGCGCCTTGCGGTCGACGGCCTTGAAATACTCCTGGGACGCGAGGTTGACGATCACGGGGCTGCGCTCCTGGGCCAGTTGCTGATTGAGGTAATCGGCAATCCGCGTGCCCCAGAACTGGTAGAGGTTGCCCGCCGCGCCCACCGGCAGCGAGGTGCCCATCTCGAGCCGGTACGGCTGCATGCGGTCCAGGGGCCGCAGCACGCCGTACAGGCCACTCAGGATGGCCACATGCGACTGCGCCCACTCGAGGTCGGCCGCGGCCAGGCTGCGGGCCTGCAGGCCGTCGTAGACATCGCCATCGAAGGCCAGCAGCGCCTGGCGCGAGTTCTTCGCGGTGAAGCGGGTCGACCAGGCCTCGTAGCGGGCGGCGTTGAGCGTGGCCAGCTTGTCGCTCAGGTCCATCAGCGTGGCGATCTCCTGCGGCGACTTCTCGCGCAGCACCGCGATCAGCTCCTTGGACTGCGGCAGGAACTGCGGCAGGGTGTGCGGCAGCTCGGGCAGCGGGGTCTCGTAGTCGAGGGACTTGGCAGGCGAAAGCAGGAACAGCATGGTCGGGGCAAAGGGTTCGCGGAAGTCGCGGGGATCACGGCGCGCGGGAATGGGCGCTGGACGCCTCAGCGGCGCCAGGCCCGGGCCATCCACCACTGGAGGCCGGCCACGGCCGCCACCAGCAGGCCATAGGTCGCCATCTTGCCGTCGCGGCCAAACCACCACAGTCCGACGGACATCACCACCACGCCGCAGGCGACATGGAGGGCGAATTGAATCCAAAAGGAGTATGCAGGCGGGTGGCGGCGCAAAAAAATGCGACCGGCCAGCGGCATCAGCAGGCCCAGGCCCAGCGCGGGAGCCACAAAACCAGCCAGGTGGAGGAACAGGTCGATCGGGCCCATGAGAACAAATTTTATAATTCATGCATGGCGGTCTGGACCCTGGGCATCAACCACACGACGGCGCCGCTCGATTTGCGTGGGCGGTTCGCCTTCGCCATCGACCAGGTCGCCCCCACGCTGCATGCCCTGCGGCAAAACCTCGGCGGCGCCGGCGGGCACCCGCCCGAGGCCGCCCTGCTCTCCACCTGCAACCGCACCGAGGTCTACCTGGCCGCCGAGCGTTCGGCCATGGACTCCACCATCGACTGGCTGGCCCGCTCGGGTGGCGTCTCGCCCGCGGTGCTGCGCTCGCATGCGTACACGCTGGAAGAGGGCCAGGCCGCCCGGCACGCCTTCCGCGTCGCCAGCGGCCTCGACTCCATGGTGCTGGGCGAGGCCCAGATCCTGGGCCAGCTCAAGGACGCGGTCCGCGTCGCCGACGAGGCGGGCACCCTGGGCACCACCCTCAACCAGATGTTCCAGCGCTCCTTCGCCGTCGCGAAGGAGGTTCGCACTGCCACCGAGATCGGCGCCCACTCCATCAGCATGTCCGCCGCCGCGGTCCGCCTGGCCGGGCAGCTGTTCGAGGACTTCACCCGCCTCAAGGTGCTGTTCGTCGGCGCCGGCGAGATGATCGAGCTGGCAGCCACGCACTTTGCCGCCCGCAACCCGCGCACCATCGCGATCGCCAACCGCACCCTCGAGCGCGGCGAGAAGCTCGCCAGCCGCTTCGGCGGCGAGGTGCTGCGCCTGGCCGACCTGCCGGCGCGCCTGCACGAGTTCGATGTCATCGTCTCCTCCACCGCCAGCCAGCTGCCGATCATCGGCCTGGGCGCGGTCGAGCGCGCGCTCAAGACCCGCAAGCACCGTCCGATGTTCATGGTCGACCTGGCCGTGCCGCGCGACATCGAGCCCGAGGTCAAGCAGCTCGACGACGTCTACCTCTACACCGTCGACGACCTCGCCCATGTGGTGCAGACCGGCCAGGCCAGCCGCCAGGCGGCGGTGGCCCAGGCCGAGGCCATCGTCGACGCCGGCGTCCAGAGCTTCCTGCACTGGATGGACCAGCGCCGCGCGGTGCCCATCATCCGCCAGCTGCACGCGCAGACCGACGAGTGGCGTGTGGCCGAAGTCGCCCGCGCGCGCAAGCTGCTGGCCAAGGGCGAGGACGTCGACGCCGTGCTCGAGGCGCTGTCCAAGGGACTGACCCAGAAGATGCTGCACGGCGCCCTCGCCGAGCTGCACGCCGGCGACGAGGCGGCCCGCGCCCGCGCCATGGGCGCGATCGAGCATTTCTTCCTGCGCAAGGAGCGTTAGCGGCCCGGGCCGCCCCGGCCCGGACGCAGCACCCGCCCGGCCGCTACCACGCGGCGGGACATGGCGGCACCGGGCTTGCATCGCATCGGACCCCCGGGTCACATGCATCCCCGCCTCACGCAGGCCACGCCCCTCCCGACCGGCCATGAAACCCTTCCTCCGCCAGCAACTCGAACGCTACCCGGTCCGCCTGCAGGAGCTGGACTTCTTTCTCCAGCAGCCCGAGGTCGCCAGCGACATCGAGCGCCTGCGCACCCTCACCCGCGAGCATGCCGAGGTGAGCGAGGTGGCCGGCGCCTACGCACAGTACCTGGCGCTGGAGGCGCGCCTGGCCGGCGCGAAGGAGATGCTGACCGACCCCGAGATGGCCGACCTCGCACGCGAGGAGCTCGCGCAGGTGGAGTCGGAGCTGCCCCAGGCCGAGGAGCAGCTGCAGCAGCTGCTGCTGCCCAAGGACCCGGACGATGTGCGCAACGTCTTCCTCGAAATCCGCGCCGGCACCGGCGGCGACGAGTCCGCCCTCTTCGCCGGCGACCTGCTGCGCATGTACACCCGCTACGCCGACCGCCAGGGCTGGCGCTGCGAGCTGGTGAGCGAGAGCCCCGGCGAGGTCGGCGGCTACAAGGAGGTGGTGGTGCGCGTCGTCGGCGAGGGCGCCTACGGCAAGCTCAAGTTCGAGTCGGGCGGCCACCGGGTGCAGCGCGTGCCCGCCACCGAGACCCAGGGCCGCATCCACACCAGCGCCTGCACCGTCGCCGCCCTGCCCGAGCCGGACGAGGCGCAGGCGGTGCAGATCAACCCGGCCGACCTGCGCATCGACACCTTCCGCGCCTCGGGCGCTGGCGGCCAACATATCAACAAGACCGATTCGGCGGTGCGCGTCACGCATATCCCCACCGGCATCGTCGCCGAGTGCCAGGACGACCGCTCGCAGCACCGCAACAAGGCCAAGGCGCTGCAGGTGCTGGCCGCCCGCATCCAGGAGACCGAGCGCGCGGCGCGCGCGGCCAGGGAGGCCGCCACCCGCAAGGGCCTGATCGGCAGCGGCGACCGCAGCGACCGCATCCGCACCTACAACTTCCCGCAGGGCCGGGTGACCGACCACCGCATCAACCTCACCCTCTACAAGCTCACCTTCGTGATGGAGGGCGAGCTCGACGAGCTGGTCGAGGGCCTGCTGCTGGCGCGCAAGGCCGAACAGCTCGAGGAGCTGGAAGCAGCTGGGGGCGGAGCGTGAGCCGGCTGCACACCGACGGCAACGAGGCCCAGGCGGCGCGCCCCGCAGGCACCGGGCCTGCCCCGGCTGCCACCCGGATGTCACTCGCCCAGGCGCTGTCCTGGGCCCAGGCCCTGGGCCTGGAGCGCCTGGACGCGCAGATCCTGCTGCTGCACGCCCTGGGCCGCAGCGAGGCGGAACGCGCCTGGCTGCTGGCACATGACACCGACACGCTCTTGCCCGAGCCGCAGGCCCGCTACGAGCGCCTGTGCCAGCGCCGGCTCGCGGGTGAGCCGGTGGCCTACCTCCTGGGGCGCAAGGAGTTCTGGGGCCTCGAGCTCGCCGTCGACGCACGGGTGCTGGTGCCGCGGCCCGACACCGAGACGCTGGTGGCGTGGGCCCTGGAGGTGCTCGATGGCCTGGGGCCGGCCACGGGCGCAGCCCCGATCGCCAATACTCCCAGGGCCTGCACAGGCCGCCGCGTCCTCGACCTCGGCACCGGCAGCGGCGCCATCGCGCTCGCCCTGGCTAACGCCCGTCCCGGCCTGCAGGTCGAAGCAGTGGACCGCAGCGCCGAGGCCCTGGCCGTGGCCCGCGCCAACGCCGGGCGCCTCGGCCTGGCGGTCCGCTTCCGCCAGGCCAGCTGGCTGGACGGGGCCCCTGAGGGCCTGGACCTGATCGTGAGCAATCCGCCCTACATCGCCGACCAGGATCCGCACATGGACGCACTGGTCCACGAGCCGCGCTCGGCCCTGGTGGCCGGGCCCGATGGCCTGGACGACCTGCGCGCCATCGTCGCCACCGCGCCGGCTCACCTGGCCCCCGGCGGCTGGCTGCTGCTCGAACATGGCTGGGACCAGGCCGAGGCCGTGCGCGCACTGCTGGCCCGGGCCGGCTTCGACGCGGTGCAAAGCCGCCAGGACCTCGCCGGCCATGCCCGCTGCTCCGGCGGCCGCTGGCCCGGCAAGACCGCAGGCGCTGCGGGGTCAGGCCCTTCCCCCGCGTGAGCAGGGATAATCGGTGCATGACAACGGCCCCGCCTGCGCGGCGCCCATCACCCGAGGACACACCATGAGCGACACCCAGCAACGCATCGCCGATCTCGTCAAGAACAACGAAGTCCTTCTGTTCATGAAGGGCACCGCCAGCTTCCCGATGTGCGGCTTCTCCGGCCGCGCCATCCAGATCCTCAAGGCCTGCGGCGTCGACCCGAAATCGGTCGCCACCGTCAACGTGCTCGAGGACGACGCCATCCGCCAGGGCATCAAGGAATTCAGCAACTGGCCCACCATCCCGCAGCTCTATGTGAAGGGCGAGTTCATCGGCGGCTCCGACATCATGATGGAGATGTACGAGAACGGCGAGCTCCAGCAGGTGCTCGGGGCCTCCGGCAAGGCCTGAGCGCCCGCGGCCACCGACACCCGCCCGCCAGCGCTCGGGCCTCGGCCGCTTTCAGTGCCTCACCCCGGGGTCGCGGCACTGTCGCGGCCGGGGCTGTCCCTGTACTCCCAGCGTCGGGCGGCGGCGAATACCGCATCGGGGTACTCGCGCCGGCCCCGGCTGCCGTTGTAGCGGCCCAGGGCCATGAACAGGTCGCCGTTCTCGCGGTCCAGGTAGTGCCGCAGGATCACGCAGCCAAAGCGCAGATTGGTCTGGCGCTGGAACAGGGTGCTCGGGTCACCGTCCCCGATCAGCCGCGCCCAGAAAGGCATCACCTGCATGTAGCCCCGTGCGCCCACCGGGCTCACCGCGTACTGCCGGAAGGCGCTCTCGACCTGGATCAGCCCCAGCACCAGGCCCGGGTCCAGGCCGGCGCGCTTGGCCTCGTACCAGACCGTCTGCAGGAACTCCTTGCGATCGCGCCAGTCGACCTTGTGACGTGACAGGCGCAGCGCCATCTCGACCAGCCAGCGCACATAGTGCAAGCGCGCGGCGGTGGTGGCAAACACCGGCTCGGGCGGCCCCAGCTGCGAGACGGTGCGACGCAGCGCATTGCGCACGGCGTCTGCCAGCGGCTCCTCGAGCTGGCCGCCGGCCCAGGCCGGCGATGGGACACCCATCAGCGCCGGAAGGAGCCCCGCGGCACCAGCCGCCTGCAGGCACTTCCGGCGTGTGGCCATGCGCTCAGACCTTGAGACGCCCGCGCAGGAAGCCGAGCACCTCGCCCGCCGGCACCTTGCTGGCCTCGGCATCGCGCCGGTGCTGGTACTCGAGCTGGCCTTCCTTGAGGCCGCGGTCGGAGATCACCACGCGGTGCGGCACGCCAATCAGCTCCCAGTCGGCGAACATGGCGCCGGGCCGCTCGCCGCGGTCATCCAGCATCACGTCCACGCCCAGGGCAGCGAGTTCGTCGTGCAGCT
>JACCDX011606961.1_pt1 | contig 14321 bp, 10 predicted proteins | sample 7449681 | NCBI WGS metagenome assembly JACCDX01 (sample SAMN15323450, study PRJNA562643) | freshwater metagenome | isolation source: river surface water | place: USA:Blue River Watershed | collected 2017-08-18
CAAACATACCTTTAGAATTTGATTCAAAATGTTCACCTAATGGTTTAGCAATATATTTATTTAATACATCAACTTCATTTTTAATATTAGAGTCCCTTGAAACTAAATCATTTAATGTAACACCGTCTGATGGGATATTTTTAGTTCTATCAATTTCTGGACCACTTGTAGCTTCAACAATTTTATCAAGAGTTTTTTCAACTAATTCTGGATTAGCATCAGAAACGGTATCTTTAACTTCTGAGATAGATTCGGAAGTTGGAGTTTCAGTGTCGATATTTTTAGATTCAATTTCTTTTTCAGCACGAATAATTCTTTCACCAAAATATGGCATACTTGTAATAAGTCTCATAAATGCATCTTTAATAATAGCTTTAGGATTAAAGGATTTAATACCATCAAGATCACTTTGAGTGATTTGACCATTTTTAATACCTTTTTGAACTACTTCAGTTTGTTCAACATCTTGTCTATTACCAGTAATAATACCTTTATAAACTTCAATACAATCTTTAGTACTTGCAGCCATTGATTGGAATTTTTTAACAAGTGATAAGTCTAACATTTTCTTTTTTAATTCATCAACTATAGGTGCATTAACAATAGTATTTAAACTTGGACCATATTTCATACCTACTAAACCCATTATTCCCGCAGAAACAATAAGACCAATAGAAGTATTTAATGTAGTATCTGTAGCTGAAGAGAATGATTTACGAATTGCATCAACAGTAAGTGCAGATTTTACTTTAGACCATTCTGATGTTTGAGCAGAAGCTCTACGTGTAGCTTCAATATAACCCATTTCTTCACCATTTAAGATACGTTGTAAAACTTTCTTAAGTTCTTCTGAATCAGCATGAGAACATTTAGATGAAATTGCTTGTTCAACATCAGATAAAGAATTAAATGTTTTTTGAACACCTGATGGATCAGTATATTTAAATGTACCATCTTGATCTACTAACCATCTTGTATAATTCATACAAATTTCATCTTGTGATGAATTTTTATCAGCATCTTCTTGAAGCATAGAAAGAAATTCACCAACTGGAGTTGCTTGATCACCTACAGCACACATTGATTTATAGTCTTCAATACTCATAAATTTATCCATTGAACCTATTTTTCTAATACGATTAACTCTATTACGAGAATCTAAAGTAGTTTCCCATTTACTTAAATCACTAAAGTCAGAAGCATCGCAAACACCTTTAGACATTAATAATTCTTTAGCTTCTTCTAAAGTAAAAGTTGCAACAGCATCAACTTTACCAGTTTCATGTTGCATTTCAACAACTTCATTTGCCATTTCTTTTGCTTTTGCCTTTAATTTACGGTTTTCATCACTATCTTCAGGAATTCTATCAGCAATTTTAGCTAATAATTTAGCTTCTTCGATAGTTGCAGCTTTACCTCTAGCAGCGCCAACAATAAATTGTTTTAAGTCTTTTGCACTTCTAATAGATTCAGCTCCTGGAACACCGTCCTTCTTTAAAGAACGAACCATTTTAGAAACTTCTTCTGATTCAGACTCAGATTCTGATTCTGACTCTAAGTCAGAAGACATTTCTTGAGCAAGTTGAACAATTTCACCTAAAGAATAACCAGATGGATTTTTACCACTTTGGATTAAAACACCATAAAGTTCTTTTTTAAGCTCAGCTAAAGCGTTAGCATTTTCCAATAACATACTAGTTAATTCAGCTTTACCCATAGATTCAGCTTCTTGAATATCTAACAACATTGCAATATTAACCATTGATTCATCATCGAGTGATCTAATTTCCGCAGCGGAGACTTTTACTGATTTAAGCATCTTTTGAGCGTCTGATTTCTTAACTCCCATTGATCTTGAAGAAACAGATTTTCTTTCAACACCAGAGAAAATAGAATCAGATTTCTTGGTTGACTTTCTAGTTGATTTCTTTGGAGATTTACCACGAGAGCCTTTGTTTGATTTTGATGATCTACCCATTTTACTTTATATAAAGATAATATTTCTTTAAAAATATTTTTTTAAAAACAATATTTAAATATTGTTTTTCTAAACGGAGAGATACCAGCTAGAAATCTCCAAATGACTAAAATACAACATCGTCACTCATTTCTGGTATCGTGTCCAGATCTCGAGAATATCTTGACTGTTGCACTTTTTGCGTTTTTTGACTGTTATTGTTTTCTTCACATTCAACGACATCAAACATATTAGTTCCAATACGTGCCAATTTTGCTACTGTAACACTCGCACTAACACTATTGATCTTATCACATTCACCTCTAGTTGCACTTATTAAGAAATTTTCTACAGGTTGTTCAAAAGCAGCCTTAGATATAGCCCCAACTTCATTACGATCGATACCGTATCTTGATACAGCTGTTATCTTACCTGATGTAGTCATAGTTGAAATTAAAAGTTCAAGATGTCTTTTTGAAGCTGATATTAATTTTGTGAATTCATCTTTAAGAAATACTTTCGCGGCTTCAATTCCAAACATATTTACAATTTCCCACATACTATTAGTTCTACAACGTAAATGATCAACACAGTTAAGAGAATATAAACTCTTAAGAGAACCTCCTTTTGTATCAACATACCAATATCCAGATCTTGTCTCATCTTCAGAATAATAACATTCTTGTACTCCACATATACCACTAACTGGTATATCTAATAAAATTGGCAACACTACATTTGTAGTATAATAATACATAGACTTATTGTCAGAGTTTAACCATGTATCTAATATGTCGAGTTTATATGATTCAACTCCTTTAAAATTAACAAGCTGATTTGTAGGTATGTTAACATTTTCAATCCAAATATCTATTATACCTTGAGCATCATGACTTATTACAAAATGTAATACTGATGTATCAATACATGCATTTATAGCTCTACATACATCCATTAAAGTTTTACCACATACCCAAAGTTTATACACATCAAACATAAGACGTATACGATATCTACATTGAGTCCACCCATCAGAATATAAACCTGTAGACAAATGATAAAAATAATCTCCAGTTGTATCAGGAGCTTCTTGAATATTATAATCTTTAAGTAAACTCTTTATAGTTTGCCATATAATATACTTCTGACACAATCTTCTTATAACTCTTAAATCTTTAATATTATCAGCAAAATAAATTGTTAAACTTGTAGTTTTAAGGTTCTTTGTAGCATTAAGAAGTTCGTTAACTCTCGCTAAACCGGTGGTTAAATGAGACTTACTTGAGCCTGAAGAATGGAAAGAATTGAGAGAACTTTGAGTAAATTGCTCACCTATAGACGATGCTGCTGTACAGCCAACCATTTCACCGGGTGCAACACATGCTTTAATATATTGCTTTTTGATTATTTGTTTTAAGTTTGGAATTAAAGTTGGATATATAACAACGTCAGATAACTGTTTTCTTGTTATATTCTTTATATTATCTATAACAACAAGATCAGTATAAAATCTTAAAGAATGTAAAGGTGTTATCACTGACAAAATATCTTCAATTTCATCATGAGTTAAACTACGCTTTTCTTCAGACATTATACCAAGTTTTTATTAGAAATATAGTTTATTAATAAAATCACTTCTTTAGATTGTAAATACAGATCGCGGATGTGAAAAATATATTATAGTATATTTTACCCTCCAGACGCGGCTTTGCCGCGATCTTGTCGCGGTCTGTAAGCAAAGTTATTCATTTTGGATTATTGCATTTGCGAGCATCATTCCTACATTAAAAATTCCAGAGACTTCTTGATCTTTAGGAACTCTATGTTTATGTTTAGAATATACTTGAATTGCAAGATTACGTACTTTCTGAAATTCTTGTTGAATACACTGTATGTCATACAATTTAGGATGTCCTATCAACTGAAAACTACGAATTAGTCGTTGATCGCTCTCCTTATTTCCAAGAATACTTAACATAGATAAAATCATAGTATTTTCATCATCAGTTGTCATACATACTTCTAAACTATTATAATGGGAATCTAATCTCAAACTTAAATCTTTAATTATCTGAGATATAGTTTTTTCCATTCGTAATCTTATTGTTTAGTATATTAATATACTAAAAAAGTCACTTTCTATACCATTTCTATAAATTGTTCTTGAGAACTCATTAATCTAAACTTTACAATTATCATATTTATTATCAATAAAATAAAATATCCTAGAACACTTGTAAAATATATTATAGAAAATACTCTTGAATCTATATCTTGGACAATTCTATTAAAACAAGGAGCTGATGACACAATGACCAGAATTATAGCTATCGATGTGAAACTCCAGAATTGTATTTGGGATCTACGCCTACTGATAGCATTTAATACTTTATATAACACACAAAAGTATATTACTGAAAATATCATTGAAATTAAAACTAAAATATTCCACCAATTTGATAAACCAGTTGTTGACAAGTATCCTATACAACATACGTTATAATATCCATATACACTTGAACTTAATAATAAATATAGTTTTGGGTCCATTTTTTCCTGTGGATACAAATTTATAAAAAATCAATTTTAAAGATTAATATAATAATTGTAAATAATGTTAAAAAGACTTTTTAGTACACAAGCTAATAAATTTAACTTAACTATCAAATATCATGAATATAATAATAATTTAGTTAATGCAATCGTTAGTTCTTACTGGAAAAAATTTATCATCGACAAAGAACATAATCCAGTTCTCGGACAATATACAATGAACATGGAATTTGAGTCTGATACAGAATATGATACACTCAAAACTATATTTGATAATACTGGCGTATTTTGTTACTCTTCAAATCGTAAAGTCTAAAATGTAAACAGTCTTTATTGTTTGTGAACTATTTTTAACTACTTCTGAACTCATAGGTTTAAAGTTTCCTTCAAGTTCCCATTTATTAGTTCCTCCTATAGCGGATGTATGATAATGCACTACTTCTTGAATCATATTTTCCGCTAGAAGTGTTTTATATACAGTAGGTCCCGCTTCAACTAAGCATTCAAAATATCCAGATAAACTACTCTTTAACTCTTCTACAGATTTTACTTGTATAATTTTATCAGATTGTATACTTGATAATTCAACATTAGTAGTTCCAAATATAATCACCGGTTTACGTTGTATTTCGTTTCCTAAAGAGTCTCTGATATTTAATTTCGGATTGTCATCTTGTACTGTTTTTGTAGTTGTTAACACGATGTCTGTTTTAGATCTTAATATGTGAACATCTTCAAGGGCATGTTTGCATGTTATATATTTATTGTCTATAACTGTATTATGATCAAATGTTGTTGCTATCTTAAATGTAATATACGGCAAACCTGTAATTCTATTCAAGATGTATCCTCGATAAAACTCTAAAACTTTCTTAGAGTTCATAACTGTAACTTCAAAATGTTGTTTTAATATCCCAATTCCTGTAGATCGCACTTTTTCATCCGGATCTGTCATTCCGATAACTATCCTTGTAATTATCTTATTGTACTGAAGAAGTCTCTCAGTACATGGCCCTGTTCTTCCATAATGACTACATGGCTCAAGAGTAACATACATTGTACACTCTGTTGGAATATCTAACAAGTCAAAATTGTTTAGCGCATGTATTTCCGCATGAGGTGTACCTGGCGTATGATGATATCCTCTTGCAACTATCTTTTTAGTAGAATTTTGTATTATAATACATCCTACCCACGGATTTGGCGGTGCTGTATATCTTCCTTTTAATGCCTCTTGCATTGCTAATTCCATACCATGCTCATCGCAAAGAACTGAATCTGTTTGTGTTATCATAGATTTATTGTCAACTTCAATATTTACTTTAGTCCCTATAGTATATAAATGAAATATTGTATTAGCCATTGTATGCGGTATAATACATACTGAAAATCTTGAGGAGAATACATCAACAACTGTTAACGACACTCCATCTATACACACTGAACCCTTTTTATAAATTAATCCTTGTATAGGTTCTGAAATTTCAAAAACAAACTTATTATCTATAATGTCAACAACTTTAGCGGTATGAGTTATATGTCCAGTTGTTATATGTCCATCAAGTGTAGATCCCGAAATTGCTGCAAATTCTATATTGACAGTTTGTCTGACAGTCCACATACTAAATACAGTACAATCCACAGTCTCCTGCATTACATAAAAAGAAAATACGTTACCTTGTATTAATACAACTGTTAAGCAAATACCATTAACAGCTATAGAATCTCCAATTCTTGGACGTGTTTCAAGATTTTCAATTTGAATTTGTAGATCATTCTTATACAAGTAAACAATTTTTCCAAAATGTCTAATAATACCCGTAAACATTTTTAAAATAAGCATTTTTTGCATTTAAACATTTATTTACAACATATAAATGTCTCAAGAAGATCCTATCGATGAGTGCTTAAATTGGTTTCGTAACGGTGGTATGCTACTTGTTGCTGACTCCCCTAATCGTGAAAATGAAGTAGATTTTATAGTCAGCGCTGAACACATTACTCAAGATCAAGTCACTAAAATGGTTAATCATGGTACAGGAATTATCTGTGTCACACTCACTGAAGATCTTGCTATTAAAAATAACCTACATCCTATGACGAGTGAATCTACAGATCCAAAAGGCACAGCATTTACTGTAAGCTGTGACTCAGTAGATTGTACTACTGGTGTAAGCTCATGTGATCGTCTCAAAACTATTCACGCGCTGTTACATGGTAATCCAACTAATAAACCAGGCCATGTATTCCCATTAGTAGCAAAACCTGGTCTTCTTTTCGAACGCGAGGGTCATACTGAAGCCTCAGTTGCGCTGTGCAAACTCACTGGCCTTCGAGAGTGCGCTGTAATAGTTGAATGTGTCAATCAAGATGGTACTATGATGAGAGTAAGTGATATTCCTAAATATAAATTTGATTGCAAATTTTGTACAATTAGCACACTCAAAGAATACTATACAAGTAAATACAGCGATTTGGTAAGAAATATACCTAATTGGAACATCGAAAAATGCAATTTAGCTTTTGAACTATCTAGTAAACAGTACAACGGAGAACTTGTTGGATTTAAAAATGAGTATACTAAAGAAACTCAAGTTGCCGTTTTTATACCTAGCTTAGATGACTTTTTGCAAAATCAAGAAATTGCATTAACAAGATTTCATTCTGAATGTTGCACTGGAAACATCTTTGGATCTCTACACTGTGACTGTAAACAACAATTTGATTCTAGTATTGAACTCATTCAGTCGTCTGGATTTGGTTGTGTATTTTATATTCTAGGACATGAAGGTCGTGGTATAGGTCTTTTTAATAAAATTAAGGCTTACAATGTCCAGCAAACTAAAGGATTAGATACTTACATGGCTAACACGGAGTTAGGGTTTCAAGAGGAATCTCGTGATTATTCTAGCGTCGTGAGTATATGTAAACAAATGGGAATCTCAGCGTTAAACATTATAACAAATAATCCAGATAAATTTAAAGCATTTGAACATGATTTTAAATGCTCCATTGTACATACAGAGTCCAAAGTTAACAAGTTTAATAAATACTATTTAGAGACAAAAACTAAATATAATAAAGCACAAATGACTGAACAAAGCCATAAAGGATTTAATCCTGACGTATGTGATGTTAAAAATAAAAAAATATGTATAGTTTCAACATGCTGGAACACTGAGTATGTCTCAAAAATGGTCAATGAGTGTACTAAAGAAATTTTAGAATCTGGAAACACAGCACATTGTATTAAAGTTCCTGGAAGCTGGGAAATACCATACACTGTCAAAAATGTATTACGAGACTACGATGCGGTGATAACTATTGGTGTCCTAATTAAAGGTGAAACTAAACATTTTGAATATATTGCTAAAAATGTATTTAACGGATTAATGCAAGTACAATTACTTGACTATGCATGTCCTGTAATTAATGGTGTTTTAACAGTATTAAATGAAAAACAGATCGAAGAACGTGTGAGTTTAGCTAGAGGATGGGCTAAATCCGCGTTAATGATGTGTCATGTACAAACAGATATTGATAGAAAAAGTGACTTATAAATCAAGAAAATAAGTTTTATAAAAAATGTCTAAACTGTATATAGGAACTATAAAATCCACAGACAATTGTGTAAATAATTTTCTAATTGCAGAAGATTCAGTTACAGAATTAATTAATAATAACTTTAAGCGTCACTTTTTAAAAGACAGTATTAACATCAATCATGTATTCGATCTTGAACCAGAACCTAGCGAACCAAAGTACTTTGTTTACATAGGTAAATACTTTGGTCTTACTGACAAACTTGATCAAGAAGATGTTCATTTTAGCGTATTAGCTAAATCTAAACAGGATGTTGCAAGTCTTATCAAAACTGACGACTTTAAATTATTTAAGAAAATTCCAATTATTCATTTTAGATACACGATAAAGGATAATAAACGTATTAAAGTTGTACGAAAGTATACGGAGTCTGTGTTGCAACTTGACAGAATGTCAGATACAGAAACTATTGATATGGTTATCTAGTCCAGAAAATTTATATTTAATATAAATTACGCGTTGCAAGCTGTAGAATTTTTATCTTGGTTTGATTCCTAAATAATCAGTTATCATGGGAACTAAATCTGGTACTAAGTATTTTTCTAAAGGTTCGACTATTAACTTTTTTATACTCGCTTTGTCCAATGTAATACATCTAACGTTTTCAGTATGAAGTTTAATAAAAAAATTAGCATTTGTATAGTAAACTAATTCATGTGATTCTTTTACTATTCTACTACATAAGTTTATAATTACTAATAACCTTGTATTAGTTTTCCAATTGCAGTGATTCAATAATTTTTCAAGTCTACGAATAAATCTTGGACTACGATTAAGCATATATAAATCAAGTAAATCGTGCTCTGTTACATTTTGATATAATCCAAAAGATTCTTTTAGTTCATTTGATAACTGTTCGAATAGTTCATCATCTGCTAAAAATAATAACTTAAACTTAAAAAATTGTTCACTAGAGTCAATTATTCCATTAGCATTAGCCCATTTCATTACTAAATGAAACAAGTCGTTATATAATACAAGATGTCTACCTTTTATAAGTTGCTGTTTATATTTTGAATACAACACCGCATAAAATGCATTACTAAATTCCATACTGGATACCGCTTTTATAACAGTACTCAAATCTCCATTAATTATAACTTCATCATGAAGATTAAACAGAATATCCATAGGATCTACTGGACGCCTGTGTCCACCGTTTGAACCTGTCGTAGGATAAAATATATTATCATTACGTGCATGACCTTGTACGTTATTAGCTTGTGTCGCTGGACTTCCATATAATAAATCTTTAGTTGAAGTATTTCTTATAGTATTTATTCTTGTTATCATTTCTTGTATATACACTTTTGTAAATTCAACAGAGTCGGAAGACCAAGAACTTGTTTTATGTAAGACTTTTAAAGTAACATCATGAATTCTTTCGTGTAATTCAAGTGTTTTAACATATTCTGAAAACCCTTGAATATCTTTTCTTTTTACAAAATCTGAAATTTTATCCATTTTTTTAAAGAGGATAACACACGTCTTTAAAAACTCACTTTTAGAGAGGAGCCTTTCAGAGGTACTTATAGTCCATGAGAAGTTAGATTAATCTGACTTCGACTGTAAAATTTATAATTAATATAAATTACTTCTTGATTTACTCACAAATATATTCTAAAATAAAGACACTAAGATCTCTTATAGTATACAAACTAAGCAGTTCAAGTATTTTATCTGTTTCTTCTTTTTGTTGTTCAATAAATACAATATTCATACTGTTAAGTTTTCTTATAAAGTCTATATTATCACGCACAGCTAAAGAATATCTCTCATTAGGCAACATTCCAAATTTTGTTAACAGGTTTATGTATCGTGTGTAATCCATAACAGGCCAGTTTTCGTGTTCTATTATTTTTTTAAGACGATGTATAAAGTCCTTTTGACTTAATCCCGATACTTTATATATAAAATCTATTTCTTGTCTGCAATCATTTAAACTTATTATTGAATATAATATGTTAAATAATTCATCGTCTACTAAAAATCCAACAGCTTTTTTAAATCTTGGATTTTTAAAACTATCACGAGGATTACAAAGTTCCCATCGAACTACATGGTTAAATACAGGATTTTTACTAGTTTTAGAACCCATGTAATAAGTTCTTATTCCATATGAAAACATAGATAAGTATCTATCATATACTAATGAACATAACACATCAGTATACCGAGATTTTTGAATACATTGAAGTGCAAAATTATTATATTCATACACAGAGAATGTTTGCAAATCTCTATGTTCAACTTGTATATTATTAAAATTATCTATGCCAGATAACATACTTATTATATGTCTAAAGCTTTTTGCTCTAGGGTTATCCTTATCTAAATTGCCTTTGTTAGCTAATAGGTATCTTGTATAAGTTCTAAATAATCCAAAGGTGTCTAAAGTACCATAGTTCATGTCTTGAACTTCATCTTCAATATGTTCAAGACAATAATCTAAATACTTTGAATAAAAATCTAAATTTTTAGTTAAATAACAATGATTCAATATATCTTTTTGGGAGAACATTTTATGAACAGTCTCATAATCTGGGCATAATATAAATTTTTCCATTGCTTACACTAATAAGAATAACTAAGGTGTATTTTTACACTAAACCATAAATAATCAAAAAACTCACTTTTATATCCCGCGACTAGGCCCTACGGGCCGTCTGGAGTGTAGAGAAAAGTGGTGTCAATAGGTTTCCTCAAAAACTGATTTCTTGCAGAGGAGGGAGTTGGAGGAAACCTTACTTGTCCAAATGTCTGAAAATACTACTATTTGTATTTATAATCTCAACACAAACACTACAGAACACGATCTTGTCAACTTTTTTAACGAATACATTTCTGAAGAAATCAACGAGTTAAACATCAGAATTGTAAAATGCTTAAACACTGGAATGTCAAGAGGAATTGGTTATGTTACTTTTCTTAATCGTGACGATTTTACAACCGCGTTAGAACTTAACAACGCAACACTTCATGAACGTGTACTTAGAATATCAGAAGGAGTTGCTCGAACAAGACCGATACCAATAAGAAAAGCTGCAAAGAACTAAACTTTGCACTCCAGACACAGCAAAGCTGCGACTCTATACATTTTTATTTAATAAAAATGATGTTATTTGAGGCTTTGCCTCGTTAATATTTACGCTTCAGCTGCTTTTCCTGCTTTAGTCCACTTTATATATTCTGCGACAAATTCATCTAATTCATTTGTCCATAAACGTTTAACAGGAGTATTTTCAAGTGTTTTAAGCTCTGCTTCTCTTGCATCTCTTTGAGATTTCAATTCTTGAACACGCTTATCTGTCATACTCTTAATTTGCATACTAAGCACAAAATCATAACTAGAGTCTACTTTAGTAAGACCAAGAGCTTTAAGTTCCATGTCAAGTTGCTCATCAGTTTTTCCTTTGAGGACTAGTTTACCATTAAGAACAGCTTCAATAAATTTAATTTTATCATTAAGTACTCTTAGATGTTCTTTAAGTTTCTTTATTTCGCCTGTTTTACGGATTTCATACAATCCAAGACGTTTTTCACAAAACTCGCCAAGTATTTCATCTACTGATTCATATTTCTTAAGTCTATTGTTAGAATCAAATAAAACCATGTTATTCAAACTAGATGTATCTTGAAGACATAATTTCTTAAGATCTGGCTCTCCAGAATTTGCTAAAGAAATTGTAAAATCTATAGTGTTATCACTCGAATTATCCTTAATTTGTTTAATATATCCTTCTTCTTTGAGTTCTTCAAGCATTTCTTTATATCTTGCAATACTCATCATTCTTCTACCAATAGGTATTTCTGTAATCTTGTATACATTGTCCTTGACACGTGTTATAACACCTGTAGTTGTAACTGTTTTTGATTCAACTTGTACATTACCAGAAAAGCCACGATACCATGGATCAATTCCAGGAGTTTTAGCGTCTGATAACCATGCTCTAATCCATGCTACAATGTCTAATGGATTGTGTGGTTGAATAGAACTAGAAAAACCAGTACCAATAGCACCAAGAACACCATTAACAAGTATCATAGGAATGATTGGCAAGTAATATTCTTTTTCTACTATATCTCCATCATCTTCTCTATCTTGTAAGTACGCATCATCAACTTCTCTGAATATCAATCTTGTTAACATGTCAAGTTTTGTAAAGATATATCTGCCATTCGCAGCATCTTTTCCTAATTCGAGTTTCGATCCAAATTGACCATCGTTAAATAACAATGGTATATTGTTTGATCCAACAAAACGTTGAGCCATTTTTGTTACGGTATCAAATAAGTTCATCTCACCGTGATGATAATTACTTACTTCAGCTGTGTAAGCACAAAATTGTGCTACTTTAAGAGATTGTCCTGAATAACGCAAGTTACGCTTGAATGCGGCATAAATAACTTTACGTTGACTCTCTTTAAAACCATCAAGAATGTGAGGAATACTACGATGACAATCATCTATCGAAAAATTAATCATTTCATTGTTCAAAAAGTTTGAAACTGTAATCTCCTCAATCTCATAATCTTTAACCACAGGATACACATCAGTTGGTTTGTATTCTTGAATCCAGTTCTTACGATATTCTGTTTCATCTTTACTAAAGATGTTTTCCATCATTTTATCAGCTTCAGAATCATACACAACTTGCGCGACACGTCTACCAAAATCTTCTTTAACATCTTTTTGATTTGCTGTTCCCAAACCCTTGAAATATTTAACATGTTCTTTCTTTACTGAGTTTTCTTTAATATACTTCTCAGCTTGACGCTGATAATAAAAGTTTATCAATGAATTCTTTTGAGTAATTTTAAGAATTGGTACTCTCATAAAGTAGAAAAACTTCTGAGTTTTAACAAGTGTTGGAAAAAGGGTTTGAAAAAAATTAAAAAGCAACCCTGTTATATGAAATCCATCTACATCGGCATCTGTGGCTACCACAAGCTTCTTGTATCTTAGTTTATCATAATTCTCTTTTTTAGAATAGTCAACACCTATCTGCAATCCAATCGCTTGAACTATAGAGTTAACTTCTTTATTATCTTTGAGGGTTTTTATACCCGCGTTTTTTACATTCAAGAACTTACCACGAATCGGCAAAATACCAATTGTGTCATGTCCTTTATATGTAGTGTTGTCAATTTTAACACCATACTTAAGACCTTGTACAATATAAGTTTTAGCACTAAGACCTTCTGAAACAAACAAGCTACAGTCATACTTGGAATTAGATGCAAAGTTTGCATCGTCTAATCCTTCTACGCGAACTGTTCCGCGTTTTCTTTCGGTATCTTTAAGTCCTTGAAGTTCTTTTGATTTCTGTCCTTCTTCGATCGATTTAACAAAATCCCATTTAAGAAGTTTTGTAAGTTGTGCTGGTTTTACTTCTGTTTTCACTTGTGGTGAATTAAGTTTATTTTTAGATTGACTATCAAATGCTGGTTTATCCAATGTTGCAAAAACAAATACAAAGAAATACTTTTTAATATCTCTCATATCAAGTTTAATACCTTTCTTTGGATTATTGAGTTTTTGTATAATAGGTCTAAACACTGCTTCACACCATCCATCAACATGTACACCACCATCTCTAGTATTAATACCGTTAACAAAACTAATTTGTGTAAATTCATCACATTCTGCAATTACAACTTTTGAATCACTAGACTCAAATAACATAAATTGAGGCATCTCTTGAAAATAATATCCCAAGTAACTCTGGATGGAGTCTATCTTAATTTGCTCAGAGTTAAGGAATAATTGTACTTTGTTAAAATGTACAGTCATCGCTGCATCAATTGCATATTTTTTCATTAATGCAATCATTTCACTAGAAGACTCATCACATCCAAATCTCTTAAAATCTGGAAAAAATTCTACACTTGTATAACCATTTTTTCCCTCATCAATTGTCTTTGGAAATCCCTTTTGGGATACCACCGGATTAGACTTGTTAAACATATTATCTGTCCACTCTTGAGTATACTTAACTTTCTCTTGTGCGTTATAAATATCTACTATGAATTTTGTACTAAACATGTTGCACAACTTTACACCAAAGCCATTTTTGCCCGAAGTTTTACGTTCTTCAGAATCATCATAGTTTGAACTAGTAAGAAGTTGTCCAAAGATCATCTCTGGGATATATGTATCAGATTCATCATGTTTACCACATGGGATATTACGACCATCATTCCAAAC
>JACCDX011289150.1_pt1 | contig 14319 bp, 12 predicted proteins | sample 7449681 | NCBI WGS metagenome assembly JACCDX01 (sample SAMN15323450, study PRJNA562643) | freshwater metagenome | isolation source: river surface water | place: USA:Blue River Watershed | collected 2017-08-18
AACAGCAATCGCAGCGGCGTGCCGATCAAGGCCTACAACTACCCCATCAGCGCCAGCAAGTCGCTCAGTCAGATCATGCAGACGGGCAAGGCGCGAGTGATCGATCAGATCCAGCAGCAGGTGTCCGCCAATGCCGAACACTCGCGCTGGCTGCTGCAGCAGGGCTATCAATCGTCCTATACCGTGCCGATGTATGACGCCGGCGGCTTCATGGGGCTGATCTTCTTCGACTCCCTGCACTCCCACGCCTTCACCGAGGCGGTGCAGCGCGACCTGCTGGTGTATGCCACGCTGATCAATCTGACGGTGTCCTCGGAACTGGCGGCGATCCAGTCCGTCATCGGCTCGGCCCATGTGGCGCGCGATTTCGCCAATCTGCGCGACTTCGAGACGGGCGCGCATCTGGAACGCATGGCCCAGTACGCCGAGATGATCGCGCGCGAGCTGGCCGAAACCTTCGGGCTGACGGACGAGAACATCGCCCACATCCGTCTGTTCGCGCCGCTGCATGACATCGGCAAGATCGGCATCCCCGACAGCATCCTGCTCAAGCCCGGACGACTGGATCACGACGAGCGCGAGATCATGAAATCCCACGTGGTGCTGGGGGCGCAGATGATCGACAAGATCGTGAGCGACTTCAATCTGGCGCACATGCCGGACACGCGCATGATGCGCAACGTGGTGGCCTGCCATCACGAGTTCATGGACGGCAGTGGTTACCCCGCCGGCCTCAAGGGCGAGGCGGTGCCGGTGGAAGCGCGCATCATCACCGTGTCGGACATCTTCGACGCACTCACCAGCAAGCGCCCCTACAAGCGCGAGTGGCCGGTGGAAGATGCCGCCGCCGAACTGCGCCGCATGACGGCCGAGGGCAAGCTCGACAGTCGCTGCGTGGAGGCCCTGCTCAAGGACCGCGAACGCGTTCAGCGCATCATCGACACCCACATAGATCCGGAGTGAGGATCCACGCTGTTCATCTTTCTTTAATTATCGGTTCAAGCGCCTTTCAGGCTTGTTCTCTACTCTGGGATGCATGATTCATCACAAGGAGAGAGATCATGCGCTTGATGACCAGAACCACCCTCGCCACCCTGCTCTGCGCCACCCCGGTGCTGGCCCTGGCGGCTGCACAAGGCAGCCACGTGGATGATGCGGTTATCGATGCCCAGCACGAGGCACTGGCCAGGAACACTGCCGGCAAGGGCTTCGGGCCGCAGTCGCCGCGCGACCTGGAATTCGCCGGTGGCGAGAACGACCGGGTGTTTTCACCGGCTCCGCCCCACACCGAAATGAACCTGTGCAACATCCACTTCCACAAGGGCGCCGAGCATCGCGGCGGTGAGTTCACCACCTACGCGGGCAATGGCGACGGCCACGGCTACGGCACGGGCTTTCTGTACAACGGCAGCCTGAGCGCCGCGCAACTGGCCCCGGTGTCCGGCGAGATCTGCGCCAGTGATCACGGTGCCCTGCAGGTGGGCGACACCATCGAGGCCCATTATGTTTTCACCACCGCCGGGGTGACTCCAGGCGCCACGCTTGGCGCCTGCCTGAACCCTTCCACCGGCAACCCACAATTGCGGGTGGAAGGGCAGGTCTTTGTGCTGGCGAACGACCGCAACGCCCTGGACTTCACCGAACTGGCGGCCCATGGCATGCGCGATGGCTATCACCAGGCGCTCAACATCCCGAGCGACACTGGCACGCCCATTCAATATGCGGGCTCCACCACGGGGCCGGCCTACAACGAGCAGGGCTCGCCCTTGCTGGTGAGCTGGAGTGTGCGGCCGCAGGTGGCCATCGTGGACATCGAGACGGTGGGAGCCTGGTGCAACGACAACGTGTTTGACGAGAAGGGCGCGCACGGCGTGCGCAATCTGGTCGAGCATCCGGAACTGCTGGCGCCTATTCAGTGACGCGCAGGCGGTAACCGTTGCCCCGCAGGGTCTGGATCATGGATTCACCCTGCGGGTCATCGATCTTCTGGCGCAAGCGGCTCACGTAGACATCGACGATATTGGTCAGCGGGTCCGACTGACTGTCCCACACGCGGTTGAGGATGCGCTCGCGCGAGAGCACCTTGCCCGGATTCTCCAGAAAATACAGCAGCAGATCGAACTCCAGGCGCGTGAGCACCAGCTCTTCGTCGCCGCGATAGGCGAGGCGATTCTCGCGCTCCACGCGCACCCGGCCGGCCTGCAGCGGCACCTCCTCCGTCCGCCCCCTGGCACTGCCACGCCGGGCCAGGGAGCCGATGCGCGCCAGCAATTCCTCGAAGTCGAAGGGCTTGCAGAGGTAATCGTCGGCCCCGCGCTTCAAGCCCGCCACCCGCTCGCTCACTTCATCCAGCGCGCTGAGCATCAGGACCATCGCACCTGGCGCGGCGCGGCGCAGATCCGGCAGCAGCTCCAGGCTGTCGTCGTCGCCGAACATGCGATCCAGAATGATCACGTCGGGCTGCTGCTGACGCGCCAGCACACTGAGCTCGTGCAACTGGGTGGTGGCGACGCACTCGTGCCCCTCGGCGCGCAGGCCGCGGGTGAGGAAGTTGAGCAGGGCGCGCTCGTCATCAGCGAGCAGGATGTTCATGCCGCAACCCTCGGCAGCCAGACGGTGAACACGGAGCCTTCCCCCACGATGGATTCCACGGCGATCTCGCCGCCATGGGCCTCGATGATGGTGCGCGCGATGGCGAGCCCCAGACCCGCCCCGTCGCCGCGCCGGCTCAGGCGCACGAAGCGCTCGAAGATGGGCCCGATGTCGCCCGGGGCAATGCCGACGCCTTCGTCGCGCAGCGCCAGGCCGATGCGCGTCGGCGTGGCCGTCACTGTCAGCGTGATGGCGCTGCCCGGCGCGGAATACTTGATGGCATTGTCGATGAGAATGGCCAGCACCTGGCCCAGGCGCTGCAGATCGGCCTCCACGCTCAGCGGCGCCACGCCGGGCGCCGGCACCAGTGCGAAGCGATGGGTGTGGGCCAGCCTGCGCCAGGACTCAGTCTGCTCCTGCAGCCACAGCCGCAGGTCGCAGGGCGCCATGTCCAGCGTCAACTGACTGATCTCGGCGCGGGCCAGCAACAGCAGATCGTCCACCAGCCGGCTCAGGCCCACGGCCTGGCCGAGGATGCTTTGCAGCGTCTCGCGATAGGCCTCGCTGTCACTGGCGCCCTGGCGCAGCGTGACCTGGGCCTCGCCGCGAATCACCGTCAGCGGCGTGCGCAGCTCATGACTGAGATCGGCCAGGAACTGGCGTCGGCGCGCGTCCACCGAGGTCAGCCGCTGGTTGGCGTCGGTCAGCTCGCGGGTGCGCTGGGCCACCGCGAATTCCAGCTGGCGCAGCGATTCCTCGGCCTTGGACTCGTGCTCCGAGAGCTGCCGCGCCATGGAGTTGAAGGCCACGACGATCTGCTGGAACTCGCGGTCCAGGGTTTCCGGCAGGCGGTGCGAGTACTGGCCGAGGGCAATGGCCTCGGCGCCGTAGCGGATGGCATCCAGCGGCTTGTAGAGCTGGTTGAGCAGCCAGGTGCAGGCCAGCACCACAAGGGGAATGCTGAGCAGCACGAAGGCCACGGTGAACCACACGATGGCCGTGTTCAGCGTGTCGATGCGGGCATTGATGCTGGCCACCACGGTGCTCTGTCGGCGCACGGCGGCGTCGATGGCTTCGCGGAACTGATTGTCGATGGTCACTTCCAGCAGGCGCTGCACCCGGCCCTGGGCGCTGAGCGGCGCGGAATCCTCGCTGGCCACGATGGCGCGGAACTCGGCGATGATGCCTTCGAGCAGGCGAGCCAGGTCTTCGGTGTCTTCCACACTGCCCTGGGTGACTTCCTCGCCCAGCGCCTCGCGCTGCTGCAGCTCCAGGGTGCGGATGCGCGCGAGCGAGGCCTCGATCTGGGTCTCCTTGTTGCGCACGTCCGCCTGATTGGCATTGCGCCCGAAGATCAGCTCATCGGTCAGTTGCTTGAACAGGCGGTAGGACACGCTGGAGAGCGTGAGGTGTTCCCCGAGCAGGGACTGGGCCATGGTGGTCTGCTCCAGGTTCTGCCGGGTGATCTGCGCCGCGATTGCCGTGGCAATCAGCGTCACGATCAGCGCCCCGGCAAAGCTGGTGGCGAAGAAATACAGCTTGCGCTTGTACATCGCGGACTCCCGTCCCGGCCTCAGAGTCTCTAGAGACCCTGCCTCCCCTCGGCTTATTCCCCGTAGAGGAAGGAGAAACCGAACTCCTGCGCGCGGGTCACGGCGATCACGCCGGCCGGCACCAGGTGGGCACGCGGGATCAGGTTGGCTGACAACTCGGCGAACACGGCTTCCGGCGTCTGACCTGTCGCGGTGGCGATGCCGCCGGCCTGACGACGGGTGGCGCGGCCGCAGACGGCAAAGTGAGCGCCCTTCTCCACCACGGACGGGATGGAATGCTGACCGTTGGTGGGCAGCGGCACCATCATCGGATTGCTGGTGGGCACCGGGTCGGCATTGCGCATCAGCAGATTGCCGTACTTGGCCCAGATGGCGTCGTTGAAACCATAGGGCGTGGAGAGATGGCGGAAACACACCACCAGGGCGTAGTCCGACGTCTGCCCCTCGTACTCGCTGACGTGGGTGTCCAGGATATTGCCCGCCGCCCACAGGGCGCTGCCGCCGCCGGCCATGGTGGAGGAATCCACGAACACCTTGTGCATGCCGCTGAGTTCGGCCAGCCAGGCGTCTTTCGGATGGGGCGCGCGGGCGCTGCCGTTCTGGGCCAGTGCCGGGCGGGTGCCGGCAGCCAGGCCGGCCACGGCGGCCACGCTCATGCCGGTAAGGAGGGCGCGTCGGCCCAGCAAGCTTTCGTCGATGTCGTTCATCGTGTCTCTCCTGTCATTGTTGCGGATTGAAGATGGGCAAACGGGATTGTTGCGGGTGGTGCGTCGTCCTGCAGCGCCTGCAGGCGCACGTTCTCTCCCACTCCCATGGACTGCAGGAAGTGGCCCTGCGTGGCGTTGACCAGCACGTGCAGCGTCTGGCCGCGCCGGCGCATCTGGGCGGCCTCGCGGGCAAAGAAGTCCACGGCCGACTGATCGATGTGGGTAGCGTACTGCAAGTCCACCGTCAGGTCGCCCTGCAGATGGCGGTGGAAGGCATCGGACAGGGTTTCCAGGGAGGCATAGAACAGGGCGCCGCGCACCCGCAGCAGCGTGCCGCCCGCCGTGCTTTCCTCGCGCAGTTCCAGACGGCTGATGTTGAGCAGGAAAGCGGTCACCGACAGCACCACGGCCACGGCCACGCCGGCCGCCAGACCAAAGAAGACGATGCACAGGAAGGTGGCCAGATAGATGATCAGCTCCGAGCGCACCTGGGCATAGTGCTGCACATCGCTCCACTTGATCATGTTGGCCCCCACGATGAACAGCGTGCCGGCCAGCGCAGCCATGGGCATCCAGGTCAGCACCGGCCCCAGCAGACTCACCAGCAGCAGCACGAACACCGAGGCAGCGAGTGTGGACAGCGGGGTGGTGGCTCCCAGGGCCTGGTTGGCCTTGGTGCGGTTGAAGCTGCCGGCGCCGGCAAACGCCGAGAAGAACGGCGCCAGGAAGTTCGCCACGCCCTGCGCGTAGACCTCCTTGTCCAGACGGATGTCCTGGTCGGTCTCCATCTTCAGCTCGCGCACGATCACCAGCGACTGAGCCAGGCCGATGAAGGCAATGGTGACGGCGTAGGGGATCAGGCTGGCGCCGATCATCAGATACTCCGTGGTGAGGGTGGGCACCCGCCAGGGCAGCCACTCGAGGGGCATGCGCCCGAGGTATTCCAGCTCCGTCACCGGCTGCGGCCAGATGAAGGCCACCACGAGTCCGGCCAGATAGCCCGCCGCCACCGCCATGAGCAGGAAGTAGCGCGAGGAATGCTCGCGGCCCAGGTAGCCCGCCGTGATCGTGATCAGGGCAATGCTCAGGCTCCAGGGATTCACGAGGTCCACGGCGTCACTGAGGATCACGTAGAGCTTTTCGTAGAAGAACGTGGTCTGGAAGGAGGACAGGCCCAGCAGACTGTCGAGCGAGCTCATCACGATGAGAAAGCCGGCACCGGCCGAGATGCCCGAGATGGCCGCCGGCGAGATGTACTGGAACAGTCGCCCCGCGCGCAGCAGCCAGAACAGCAGCTGCACGAGACCCACCATCAGGCAGAGCAGGAACACGAAATCCACATAGACGGGACTGCCCCGCCCTGCCAGCGGCAGCACGGCACTGCCGATGAGAATGGCCACGGCCGTGTTGGGCCCGCTCATCATGGAGGAGCTGCCCAGCAGACTGGCGAACAGGGTGACGAAGATGGCGCAGTAAAGGCCGTATTCCGGCTGCATGCCGGCCAGCCAGGCGAAGTTGATGCCCTGCGGAATCACCAGCACCGCGCCGACGAAGCCGGCGAAGATCTCCGTACGCCAGTGCGTGAGGCGGTGACGCCAGGCGAAGTCGGGAAGCGCTTCCCGCGCGAGCTGCCTGGCGACACGTGCGATCACGGCAGCACCGCTTCCAGCAGCTTGAGGAAGCGGCTCTCACGCGGGTCCGCCGGCCGGATCTGCAGATTGATGTAGGCCGCCACGTCCAGGGCCTGCTGGTGGCTCAGGCTGCGCCCCTGGCCCAGCGGCATGTTGGCCCAGATGAAGCCCGCGGCAGTCTCGATGCCGTGCATGCCGGCCCCGCGATTGAAAGAATCCAGCCCCCACACGGGCGGCGCCACGCCCACGCCCTGACCCTGCTCGCCGTGACAGCTGGCGCATTGCTGAAGGTAGACCAGACGCCCGCTGGCCGGGTTCGGGTCATAGCCGGTGTCGGGCAGCGTGGGCACGCCGCGGCCCTCGGGCTCGGCGCCCATCACTTCGCCCTGGGAGAGATAGCTGACATAGGCCGACACGGCCAGCACCTCGGGGGCGTCCTCGGGAGGCATGATGCCGTCCATGCTGTAGAGGAAGCACTCGCGGATGCGCAGGCCGATGCCGTTGCGCTTGCCGTTCTTGGCGCGCCACTTGGGGTACATGCCGGCCACGTTCAGCGGCAGGGCGTCCTTCTGCGTGCCGGCCTGCAGGTGACAGCTGCTGCAGTTGAGGGCATTGCCGACATAGCGGCTGGCATGGCGCTGGCTGTCGGTGACGATCTCGTAGCCGTAGACCACGTTGGAGTAGTAGTCGTCCAGGAAGGGCTCCTGCAGGAGCTGGGCAATGCTGGGCTGATCGTCCTGTGCGTGCGTGGCAGCGGACAGCAGCAGGGCGGCCAGAATCAGGTAGCGCTGGAACATGTTGAAGACAGCACAGGCAATAAAATGGAATAAGCTCATTCTATGCGTGCATTAGGAGCAAGGGAAACCCGTGTGACAACTTGTCGCAGATGCGCGGCTCTGCAAGCATGGGCCCCTCTTTCACCCTGCGGAGACCTGCCATGGCCTTCTGGCTAGCCAAGACCGAACCTGCCGAATGCGGCATCGAGGATTTCGCCCGCGACCCCGCCAGCGCCATCGCCTGGGTGGGCGTGCGCAACTACCAGGCGCGCAATTATCTGCGGGCCATGGCCGTGGGCGACGAGGTGCTGGTGTATCACTCCAGCTGCAAGCTGATTGGCGTGGCGGGCATCGTGCGGGTGACGCGCGCGGCCTATCCCGACCCCACGCAGTTCGACCCGGCTTCGGTCTATTTCGACCCGAAGAGCCCGCCCGACGCGCCGCGCTGGAGCGCCGTGGACATGGCCTTCGTGGCCCGCCTGCCGCAGTTGCTGACGCTGGACGCCCTGCGCGCCATGCCGGCCCTGGCGCAGATGCCGCTGCTGCAGCGCGGCAACCGGCTGTCGGTGATGCCGGTGACGGCGGAGGAGTTTGCGGCGATCAAGGGCTGACCCTGGTTTTCTCCGGAATTGAGGGGGTTTACAGTTTGGTGTAATGTTATGGTATAACATTGTTACCTTATAACAATGCATTCAGGACCTGCCATGACTCATTTCCCCGCGCGCCGCTCGCTGCTGCCCGGCGCGATCGCCCTGCTCACCGCCCTGCCCGCTTCCCAAGCCGCCGAGATCGAGGAAATCGTGGTGTCTGACCAGCGCCGCGCCTACCGCGGCGACTTCAGCAATCTCGAAACCCCGCAGGCGATCCAGACCCTCGACAGCCTGATCATGGACCAGGCCGGCGTGCGCGATCTCAACGACGCGCTGGACCTCTCTGCCGCCGTGGCCCGCCAGAACAACTTCGGGGGCCTGTGGAACAGTTTCGCCGTGCGTGGCTTCGTGGGCGATGAAAACCTGCCGAGCAATTATCTGGTGAATGGTTTCAATGCCGGTCGGGGTTTCGGTGGCTCGCGGGACATCTCCGGCATCGAGGCCGTGGAGGTGCTCAAGGGCCCGACGGCAGCCCTGTTCGGGCGCGGCGAACCTGGCGGGGCGGTCAATCTGGTGACCAAGCGCCCCACCGGTCAGCAGGGCGGGCAGGTGCGCCTTTCGGCAGATGAATTCGATACCCGACGTGGCGATGTGGACCTGCGCTCCGCAGCACTCGCCAGCGGGCTGGCTTTCAGGGTGGTCGGTTTCCACGAAGATGGTGGCAGTTTTCGGGAAACGGTCGACAGCAAACGCTATGGACTTTCGCCATCCGTCCAGTGGCAACTGACAGAATCGACCACCCTTTTTTATGAACTGGAGAGCACGCGCACTGCCGTGCCCTTCGATCGCGGCGTCGTCGCCATTCGCGGTCGCCTGGGTGTCATGCCCCGCGAGAACTTTCTCGGCGAGCCAGGCGATGGCGACATGGAAGCCGAAGTCACGGGCCATCAGCTCGAGCTGCGTCACGCGTTCAACGCCGACTGGGACCTGCTGCTGGGCACCAATCTGCGCGACACCTCCCTTGCCGGTTTCTCCACGGAGCCGGAGCTGACCGCGAGTCGCCAGCGCCTGAACAGCGACGGCCGCACCCTCACCCGCCAGCGCCGCGGGCGCGAGTATGACGCCGAGTACAGCGTGGTGCGCGGCGAAATCAGCGGCCGTTTTGAAACGGCCGGTCTGACGCACCGCATTCTTGCGGGAGTCGATTCCGATCAGTTCGACAACGATCAGGTCTTCAAGCGCTACCGCGCGCCCAATCTGTCGGCGAACCCCAGCCTGCAGGCTTCCTATGTGCTGGACGTGCTCGCGCCGGTCTACGGTCGCTTCCCGCTGCCCAACGTGAGCCTGTTGACGGATCGGCTGGAGGTGCTGGAGGCCACGGGCGTGTACCTGCAGGATCAGATCTCCCTCACCGAGCGTCTGCAGGTGCGTCTTGGCCTGCGCTACGACGATTTCCAGCAGAGCCTGCACAACCGCATGAACAACACTCGCCAGACCCAGTCGGATTCGCGTGTGAGTCCGCAATTCGGACTGGTTTACGCCGTGAACCCTGAGCTGTCCTTCTATTCGACCTATGGCGAAGGCTTCCGGGCCACCTCGGGCGCCGACTTCGCGGGCAACAGCTTTGCCCCGAACGAGAGCGCCTCTGCCGAGGCAGGCCTGAAGTTCCAGCTCAATGACGGCCGCTTGACGGGCCACCTGGCACTGTTCCGCCAGACTCAGGACAACATCCTCAGTGCCGACCCGGTCAACGCCGGCTTTTCGCTGGCAATCGGCGAGGCGCGCAGCAAGGGGGTGGAGTTCGACCTCTCGGGCTCCATCGCCGACTATGACATTCACCTGTCCTACGCCTTTGTCGAAGCCGAGACCGCCAACGCCACACTGGACTTCAACTTCGGCCTGCAGATCGACAAGGGCGATGCGCTGCTGAACGTGCCGGAGCAGACCTTCAACCTGCTGGTGAGCCGAAGTCTGCCGCTGGCCGGGGCCCCATTGAGCGTTGGCGCAGGACTGCTGTTCGTGGACGACCGCCTGGGCGAGACAGCCACCGACTTCCTGTTGCCGAGCTACACGCTGCTGCGCGCCTTCGTGGACTGGGCACCGACGCCCATGCTCAAGCTGCGCGCGGAGATCGACAATCTCACCGACGCGACCTACTACACCAATTCCTTCTCCCAGCTCTGGGTGCAACCTGGCACCCCGCAGCGGGTGCGACTGTCTGCCGAGGTGAACTTCTGATGCACACTGTCCACGAACCCGCGGTGCAGGTGCGCAGCCTGCAGGTCAGTCGAGGAGGCCGAACCGTGCTCGACAAGCTCGACTTCAGCGTGGCGGCCGGCGAGGTGTTCGCCCTGCTGGGCGGCAATGGCGCCGGCAAGTCGACCACCCTGCTCAGCTGCATCGGGCTGCTCACGCCCACCCATGGCGAGGTCCGCATTCTGGGCCGCTCTCCCAGTGCGGAGCCGGAGGCGGTGCGCGCCTCGCTGGCCTATCTGTCCGAGACGGCCACGCTGTACGAACACCTGACGGCGCGGGAGAACCTGCGCTATTTTCTGGACCTGGCGGGCAAGAACGCGAGCCCCGCGGCCATTGATGCCGCGCTGGACACCGTTGGCCTGCAGAGCGCTGCGCGTGACCAGCGCACTGCGCGCTTTTCCAAGGGCATGCGTCAGAAAGTCGCCATTGCCCTGGCCATCCTGCGTGAAACTCCCGTGCTGTTGCTCGATGAACCCACCTCGGGGCTCGATCCAGTGGCAGTCGAGGAGTTCAATCAGCTGCTGCTGACCCTGCGCCAGCGCGGCGTCGCCATCCTGATGGTGACCCATGATCTGTTCGGAGCCTGTGAGGTGGCCACACGCATCGGTGTGCTGCGCGATGGTCGTCTGGTTTCCACCTTCACGGCCGGTACCGATGCCGATGGGCGTACGCGCCCCCTCGACGTCGAGACGGTGCGCCGCGCGTTCAGCGGCAAGGCGGCCGCATGAACCAGCCCCTGCAGATCGCTGCCGCCGAGTGGACGCATCTGCTGCGCACACGACTGGCACTGCTCACCCTCGCGCTGCTGATTGCGCTTGTCGCCGTCGCCGCGCTGAACTCCACCTCCCAGCTGCGGGCGGAAGCGGCGCAGCGCCAGCATTACCAGCAGCAGGCCGATGAGGCCTTTCGCGCGCAGCCGGACCGTCACCCGCATCGCATGGTGCATTACGGCCACTACGTGTTCCGCACACCGACCCCGCTGGCGGTGATCGACCCGGGCGTCGACGCCTTCACCGGGCGCTCCATCTTCCTGGAGGGGCATCGCCGCAACACGGCGGCCTTCGCCGAGGCCCGGGAGACTTCGGTGCTGTCACGCTTCGGCACGGTGTCGCCGGCCTTCACCCTGCAGGTGCTGGTCCCCCTGCTGATGATCCTGATCGGGTTCTCGAGCGTGGCGCGGGAGCGCGAGCGCGGCGTCCTGCTGCAACTGCTGGCGCAGGGCACGACGGGTCGCGCCCTTCTGCAGGGCAAGGCCCTGGCGCTCGCCGGCGTGGCGGCCCTGGCCTTGCTGCCCCTGCTGCTGAGTGCGCTCTGGCTGGGCGCAGCGACCCCTGCCGAGAGCCTCCCTCTGCTCGTGCTGTTGGCAGGGCATGCGAGCTACCTGGCGTTCTGGGTGTGCCTGATCGTGGCAGTGTCCGCACTGGCGAGGCAGTCACGCAGCGCCCTGATTGTGCTGATCGGCCTCTGGGCGCTGCTCACTGTACTGCTCCCGCGTCTGGCCACCGACGTGGCCGTGTCGGCACTGCCCGCACCCAACCAGGCCGAGGTCGACATTCGGCTGCAGGCGGAACTGCGCACCGTGGGCGACAGTCACAACATCAACGACCCGGGCTTTCGCAGCTTCCAGCAGCAGGTGCTGGAGCAGTATGGCGTCGCCAGCATCGAACTGCTGCCCGTCAATTATCGCGGCCTCGTGTCCCTGCAGGGCGAGGCTGAGAGCAGTGCCGTGATGGATCGCCTGGCCGCCGAGCAGCATGCCCTGCAACGCGAGCAGGCCGCGCTTGCACAGGGCTTTGCCGTGCTGTCGCCCTATATCGCGGCTCGCCAGCTGTCCATGCGCAGCGCGGGCACTGACCTGCGCAACCACCAGCAATTCCTGGACGCCGCCGAGGCCCATCGCTTCGCCCTGATCCAGAGTCTCAACACCCTGCACGCCGAGGAGCTGGACTACGCCGACGACAGTGCCCGCAGCCGCGATCCGCAGGCAGAGCAGCGCACCCGTGTGAGCAGTGAGTTCTGGGCCACGCTGCAGGACTTCGACTTCACCGGCGCGAGTGCGGCCGAGCGCGTGCGCGCCGCCCTGCCTCTGCTGCTGGGCCTGCTGGCCTGGCTGCTCGTCAGCGGCGCGCTGCTGCGTCTGGCTGCGCGCAAGGTGGAGGCACTATGAGCCTGCTGCATGCCATGAGACGCGAGACCGGCCTGTACCTGCGCAGCCGCTCCTCCATCGCCGCGCTGGCGCTGCTGAGTCTGCTCTGCGCCATCGCCATCGGGCTGGGCCATGCCGAGGTGCAGCGCCAGCTGGCCAGCATCGAGCGGGTGCGCGCGCTGGATGCCATCGAGCGTGAAGCGGCACTGGCGGGCGCGCCGGACTACGGCGATGCCGCTTATGCGGCGTTTCACCTGACCTGGAATCCGCCTTCTGACCTGGCCTTTGCGGCCATGGGCCAGCGCGACATCGCTCCCTGGATGCTGCGCGTGCGTGCCCTGGCGCTGGAAGGGCAGATTCACGAAACCGACAGCTTCAATCCGGAACTCTCGCTGGCGGGCCGCTTCGACTTCGCCTTCGTGATGGCCTTCCTGTTGCCGCTGTTTGCCATTCTGGTGCTCTACGACATGGTCTCGGCGGAACGCGAGGCGGGTCGCATCCCCCTGCTGGCGGCTACCGCCGCCCATGTCCGTCGCCTCTGGAGCCTGCGCGCGAGTGTGCGCGTGCTGGGTCTGCTGCTGGCTTGTCTGCTGCCCTTGTGGGTGGGCGGCCTGCTGCTCGGCACCGGGGCGCGCGCGCTGCTGCAGGCCAGTGCCATCGTGCTGGCCACTGTGCTGGGGTGGTCGGCGCTGATTCTCGTGTTCAGTTTCCGGCCCTGGTCCTCGGCCGTCATCGCCACCGCCTTGACCGGGCTGTGGCTGGCGCTGGCGCTGATTGTGCCGCTGGGCGGCAAGCTGCTGATCGACCGCCTGGAGCCGGGCATTGACGGCGCGCAGATCGCCCTGCTGCAGCGCGAGACCGTCAATGACGCCTGGGACCTGCCCAAGGAGGCGACCATGACCCCGTTCTTCGCGTCGCATCCGCAATGGGCCGACACGCGGCCGGTCACCGCGCCTTTCCACTGGAAGTGGTATTACGCCTTCCAGCAGCGGGGCGATGAAGTGGCCGCGCCCCTGTCACAGGCCTATCGCGACGCCATCGCGCGCCGGGATGCCCTGACCGGCTGGGTGGCCCTGCTGTCTCCGCCCGTGGCGGTGCAACGGGCGCTGCAGCGAGCGGCCGGGACCGACGTGCAGGCAAGTCTGGCTTACGATGCCCGGATACGGGCGTTTCACGCCGAGCTGCGGCATTTCTACTACCCCTTCCTGTTCAACGAGGAGCCGTATCGGCTGGAAGCGCTGCGTGACCTGCCGCAGTTCGAGCCTTAGAATGCTCACAATTTAATCAGTTGTGAGCGTCTGCATGCGTCTGCTTTCCCTGTTCCTGCTCGGTCTGCTGCTCTGGGTGGCCCTGCAGGACAGGCCGTCCAGCACCCCCGAGCCCTTCCTGACGGGCACTGAGCAGACGACCGAAGTCAGTCTTCGCTATCAACGCGAGGACTGGCCCCACTGGAGTGATGAGGACGGCGACTGTCAGAACACGCGACAGGAACTGCTGATCCAGGGCAGCGCGGTGCCGGTGACTTTCACCTCCGAGCGCGGCTGCACCGTGGCCACCGGGCAGTGGCACGACCCCTACACCGGCAACACCTACACCCGGGCCAGCGATGTGGACATCGACCACGTCGTGCCCCTGGCCTATGCCCATGCCGCCGGCGGTGCCACCTGGACGCGGGAGCAGCGCGAGCGCTTCGCCAATGACCCGCGCAATCTGCTGGTGGTGGATGACGCCGAGAACCAGCGCAAGGGCGCCGCCGGGCCGAGCGAGTACCTGCCGCGCGCCAGTTTCCATGGGGACTATCTGCGCCTGTGGCGCGAGGTGGTCGAGGCCTATGGGCTGCAGTTGCGGCCCGAGGACGCGCGGCTGCTGCTGCCCTGAGGCGGCGAGTGCAGGCGATCCGGACGAGAGAGTTTCATCTCAGGCAATCTCCCACAGCCAATGCTGCGTATACTGCGAACACAACAACAGCAGGGACATCCGCATCATGAGTGACACCCCCTCTTCCTCCGCCGCCGGACGCGGCCTCGTCGGCATCCTGATCTGCATCGTTCTGGGCGCGCTGGTCGGC
>JACCDX011720750.1_pt1 | contig 14319 bp, 12 predicted proteins | sample 7449681 | NCBI WGS metagenome assembly JACCDX01 (sample SAMN15323450, study PRJNA562643) | freshwater metagenome | isolation source: river surface water | place: USA:Blue River Watershed | collected 2017-08-18
GGCTGGGCTTCGGCTGGCGAAGAGGCGGGGGCGGGGGCGGGAACGGCCAAAGCTTTTTTGGCCTGACGCACTCTAAACAAGATGCCACTGGTCACCAGCGCCAGCCCGGCCAGCAAATTCCAGTGCATCGGTTCGCCCAAAAACCACACGGCACCGAGGGCCGACAGACCCGGCACCAGGGCCGTGATCATGGTCGAGCGCACCGGGCCATAGTGGCGCACCATCTGCGTGAAGGTGATGCCGGAAATGACCACCGATCCCATGCCCTGAAAGACCGCCTGGAACAGGACCTCGGTCCAAGGCACCTGCAGCAAATGGGTGGGCAACACCCCCAAGCCGATCAAGGTCAGGTACACAGGCACAAAGCTGACAAACGCAAACGCGGTGATGGCCATGGTCGCTCGCACCGCATCCAGACCGTGTCGACGCACCATGACGCTGTAACCCGCCCAGCAGCAAGCAGCCGCCATGAACAACACATCGCCCTTCCAGACCTCGCCGCCGTCAAACGCCTTGAGCAAGCTGACACCCCCCACCAGCACATCGCCCAGCACAATGAAGCCCAGCCCCAGTGCGCGGGCCGAGGAAACTTGCTCACGCAGCACCAGCCAGGCCAGCAAGGTGGTCCACAAGGGCAAGCTGCCGGGCATCAGCACCGAAGCGTGTGAAGCTGGTGCGAAAAAGAAGCCGCTGTAAGCCAGGACGGCATAAAGCAAACCGCCGAACAAACCCGCTCGCAATGTGATGGCCAGAGGCAACGGCGACAGACCGCCCAGCGAGCCCACCTTTTGACCTGCTTGCCGGTCAGGCCGCATCAACCACCAGGCCCAGGGCAGCAAGATGATGCTGGCGCCCAGAATACGCGCCAGCGCCATGTCCAGAGGCAACAAGCCCCGAGCCACAGATGCACGCGAAACGACAATGAAACCCGTCCAGATGAGCACTGTGATGACCGCCGAGGCCAAGCCCACGGTTTTTGAAGAAAATCGCATGGCCTGAATGATACGACCCCCAAGAGACGTCGTCTGAATGCTCGACCCTTCTGCAGCATCGAGCGGTGCCAAGACCACCCTACCTCAATGGACGATCACAACCGCTAACGGCGCACTACCAGCATGGACCCACCAATCACCCCAAGCAGGCCAATGCCATGCCATAACGTGACAGGTTCGGAAAAGAACAACGCACCAAACAAGACACCAAAAATGGGAACCCACGAAATAAAACTGGCGGTACGCCCCACGCCAATGGTGGAAATTCCGCGTGACCAAACCACCGATCCAATACCGGTCGCAAAGACAGCCGAAAAGCCCGCCAAGGACCATTGCCACAGATTCATGTCTTGAACATGGTCAACGGGTGCATCGACAGATGCGAACATATGCAGGCATAGCATCAAGGCCCCGACAACATGAACCACCAAACTGACCGACAGCGGCGAAGAATTCAGCGTCAACCTTTGAATGCACAAACCGCCCAAGGCAAAGCCCAGTACTGAACAGAATATCCAGACATCGCCCCATGCGGCTGAAGTCAGCGCTGCGTGGGGGCGGTTCAGAATCACCGCAGCAATGCCTGCCAATGCCAACGCCATCCCGATGAGCTGACGCATGAAAAGAGGCCGTCGAAAAGCAAGCGCCTCCAAGCTCAATGAAACCATCGGGCCCAATGCCATCACCAAGGCGGCATTGGTTGCAGATGTTTTGGCCAAGCCTGCAGCAAATAAAATTTGCTGGCCGTAGACCAGAAAAAAACCTGCAACGACAAGAAGCCACCACTCACGCGGTGTCCAATGCGTCAGCGAACGGCCCCAGCGCCAAGCCATTACAGCCAACACCAAAGAAGCGATGACCATCCTGACGGCTGCGACCAAAAGAATGTCCAGAGTTTCCGTCAGTCCTTTGACGGCTGAAAGGTTGACACCCCAGACCATCATGGTCACGAAAAGCGCCAAGTGCACCTGCTTAGTTTTCGACAAAGATACGGCAAACACTCAGTGACTTTCGTGACAACAGGCCATCAAACAACGATAAAAGGCTCGACCAGGAAGGTCGTGATTTCATCAATGAACGTCGTTGCATGCTGCATGGTCTTGACGCCTTGAGGAGAGGCAAAAGCGGCATTGAGGGTCTCCGTGTTTTCAAACCAGAGTTCCACAATGCCATCCATCGGCAAGCCCTCGTAACCCACGACATGTCCTTTAGGCGATTCGCGGTGGGTAATCAGATTTTGACGGTAACCCAATACGCCTGGCAGTGTCTTGACCAGCGCAGCGTGGACAACCCGCCATTCATGCTCAAAAACCTCAGGCGTGACATCCGCATGGCGGCGCAAAAAAGACATGCGTTTGAGCGCGGTTCCCGGTGGTGGGGGTTTGATCACCTCCAAAGGCTCGGCGGTGACAATGCGCAAATGACCGATGAAATGGTTTTCGTCCTCGATGAGTTTTTCGCCCAACGCTGGCGAAAAAGCATCGTTCATTCGCATCGAATCATCAAACCAGAGTTGCGATATGCCATCGACTGATTCGGGACCGCGTTTGTAACTGATACCACGCTGTGCTGTATCTGTGACATGGTTTTGCTGATACGCCAATAACCCGGGCAATTGGGATGCAAGCTTCGAATGCTCTTCACGCCAATAGACCCGAAATTGCTCAGTTGACCAATCCGGGTGTTTGTTCAAAAGGCCCATGCGAACTTGCATCATTTGTCTCCTGTCATGACGGGGTGAGGTGCATGTGGGCGATTACTCAAGCTTCAAGTTGAATCCACATCTGACGGTCACGCTCGGCCGTCCAGATGCGAGGGTCGGGATATTGCGTAGCTTCATCGTACGCACGGGTCACGTCAAAGGGCATGCAATGGTTGAAGATGACCCAATGGCCATACTTGGGTTGCAGCTTGGCGAAGGTCTCTTCATAGACTTGGTGCAAATCTTTTCCGGCCCCAGCCCCCTCGCTGACCGACGCATACAAGTCCCGCACAAACTCCTGAGTACCCCGCAGGCCGGCCTGAACCTGCTGTGCATTTGTCAAGGCCGGACCGCGTCCAGGCACTAACTTCTCGGGTTGAAGCGCAGCGATGTTTTCAAGTGTCTTTGGCCAATCCTTGAAGTAAGCATCACCGGCGTAGGGCGTTGCATCGAACTCCACCAAGTCGCCACTGAAAAGCACTTTTTCAGCGGGAAGCCAAGCGACGATGTCGCCCTTGGTGTGGCCACGCCCCAGCTGAAGGAGTTGCACTTCAAGCTTGCCCAGCCAAACGGTCATCTTGCCGACGAAAGTCATGGTCGGCCACGTCAAACCCTCCGGCACACTTTCGACGTTGCGAAACAACCGGGGAAATCGCCCTATTTCGCTGTCCTTATCGAACTGCCCACGCTCCACAATCATCTCGTAGGCATCTTGACTCGAAATGATTTGCTCACCGCCTTCAGCCATGTAGGCCGATGCACCGAGTACACGCACCGCATGGTAGTGGCTGAGGACCACATATTTGATGGGCTTGTTAGTCACTTCGCGAATGCGCCGAATCACATCCTGGGCCATCACGGGTGTGGCCTGCGTGTCCAACACCATCACGGCATCGTCGCCAATGATGATGCCCGTGTTCGGATCACCTTCTGCGGTATAGGCGTAGGTGTGCTCCGACAAGCGCTCGAAAGTGATTTTTTTCTCTTCGAGATCGGCTGCAGAAGCAAACGTTTTTGTGGAACTCATGGTGTTTGAACCTCAGGGGGTCAGTTGGGGAGAAAGGGTGTCCAGAAAGGTTTGGCGTTTTTCCAACCAGACCTTGTGGCGAATGTGCCAATCGGCAAAGCCGGGGTCACGTTCAAGCGTCCATTGCGCATGCAATGGCCAGTAGGGGTCAAACAGCGCTTCGCGCCCAATGGCCACCAGATCTGCGCTGCCGGAGGTGAGAATTTCTTCGGCTTGATGGGCATCAATGATCATCCCGACAGCTTGTGTGATGACGCCCGTCTCGGATTTGATCCGCCTTGCAAAAGGAACTTGAAACCCTAGCCCTCGTGCTACGGGCAAGGCATTGGTCTGCTCCGTCAAACCGCCTGAAGAGCAGTCTATGACATCAACGCCAACAGCTTGAAGACGGCGCACCAATTGAATGCTGTCCTCCTCCCCCCAACCGTCAACGGCACCATCGACAACCGAAAGTCGGCACCACAAGGGTTTTTCCTTGGGCCACACAGCACGTACGCGAGAAGCCAGATCAACCGCCAGCTTCATCCGCCCTTCTCGGTTGACGCCATATGCGTCGGTGCGCTTGTTAGAAACAGGAGAAAGAAAGCTGGTCACCAGATAACCATGGCCAAAGTGCAGCTCTACCATGTCAAAACCTGCGGCATCGGCCCTTCGCGCGGCTGACTCGAACTCGCCAATAACCTGCTCAATGTCAGACATCGACATGGCATGCGGTGTCGACCAGCCAGGCCCCGCAGGTATGGGGCTGGGGCCAATGCGCGCCCATCGCGGATCAGCGTACACCATCTGCTCGGGGGTCAGCGCCTGACCGCCATCCCACAAGGCTTTGCTGCCAGCCTTGCGACCGGCATGGCCCAATTGAACACCGATCGCCGAGCCGGATTGGTGCACGAAATCCACCACCTCGCGCCATGGCTGGATGTGCGCGTCCTCCCACAATCCTGCGTCATCTTTTCCGATGCGCCCCACAGGCGAGACCGCCGTGCTTTCCGTGATGATCAAACCTGCACCGCCGAGTGCAAATTTCCCCAGATGAACCAGGTGCCAATGATTGGCAAAACCACCTGGTGCAGCGTGCTGCATCATCGGGGCGATCACGATACGGTTCTTGAGTACGAGCGAACGAATCCGCAGCGGCTGAAACAGCGCTGTCACCATGGCATGTCTCCGATCAGTGTGAGCCGAGATAGGCCTCTCGAACTGCTGGATCTTTCAGCAATTGAGCACCCGTACCCTCGAGGATGATGCGTCCCGTCTCTAAAACGTACGCCCTGTCAGCGACCGCCAATGCTTGGTTCGCCATTTGTTCCACCAGCAGGATTGTCAATCCAGCATCGCGCAATGCCCTGATGGACTTGAAGATGTCCACAATGATCAGTGGTGCCAGCCCAAGCGATGGCTCATCCAGCAACAACAACTTCGGCTCACTCATCAACGCACGAGAAATGGCAAGCATTTGCTGCTCTCCACCGGACAAGGTTCCTGCCAACTGATGGGCACGCTCACGCAATCTCGGAAATCGTTGGTATTCGAGCTCGACAAGACTCTGCACGCGCTCACTGTCCTCTTTGATGGAATACGCGCCGAGAAGCAAGTTCTCGTAAACGGTTTGATCGGCGAAAACGCCGCGTCCTTCCGGAGAAAGTGCGACACCCAGACCCACTCTTTGGTGAGGAGGAACGTGGGTGATATCGACGCTATTGATAAGTACCTTGCCAGCAGCCAAAGGCTCCAGACCCACGATGCCCTTGAGCAACGTACTTTTTCCGGCGCCATTGGCACCAATGATGGTGACAACTTCTCCGGCATTGACCTCAAGGCTGACACCTTTGACAGCCTGGATGGCCCCATAAGACAGTTCAACGGATTCAAGCTTTAACACATCTGGCCTTTCACGAAGATGCTGTTTCGACTGCCTCGGTCCCGAGGTAAGCCTCCACAACTTTCGGATTTTTTTGCACCTGGGAAGGCGTGCCTTCTGCGATCTTGATGCCGTAGTCCAGCACGATGACGTGGTCAGAAACGCGCATCACCAAATCCATGTGGTGTTCCACCATCAGGATGGAAAGCCCCATGCGGCTGATACGGATCAGCAAATCGCCCAACTCTGCTGTCTCTTGGGGATTCAAGCCCGCAGCAGGCTCATCCAACAACAACAACTCGGGATCGGTTGCCAATGCGCGCGCCAATTCAACGCGACGCTGCAAACCATAAGCCAAACTGCCTGCCGGCACCAAAGCCAGATGTGAAAGTCCGACCAACTTCAAAAGTGCCAAAGAGCGTTCTTTAGCGGCTGCTTCTTGTCGGCGTGCACTGGGCAGTGCAAACATCGAAGTGAAGAACCCATTGGTCATGCGGGTATGTCGACCCAGCATAACGTTGTCCAACACCGTCAGATCGCCAAAAAGCCGGAGATTCTGAAATGTACGGCCCATGCCCATGACACAAATTGCATGCGCCGGTTTGCCAACAATGCTCTGCCCATCAAATGCGATGGAGCCTGAATCTGGCGGAACAATGCCTGTCAGCATGTTGATCATGGTGCTCTTGCCAGCGCCATTGGGGCCAATCAAGGCATGCACATGTCCTCGCTTCAACTCAAACGAAACATTCTGCGCAGGCTTGACGCCGCCGTAGGCTTTCGAAACTTTCTCAACCAGCAGCAGCTTGCTTGTTCCACCCTTTGACAAAACAAGTTCTGATGCGCCCGAACTTTCAGGGCCATCGTCTTTGCTTGCCAGATTTTTTGAGCGGAACAACTGATTGACAACCCCCATGACGCCCCCCGGCATCACATAAAGGGCAAACAGCAGCAAAGCGCCATAAACGAAGTGCTGCACGGAAGGCCAGCTTGAGAGGCCCGCCTCAATCAATGTCAGGCTTATGGCACCCACCAAAGGTCCATATATCGATCCGACACCGCCAAACAGCACCAGCAGCAAAATGAAAATGGACAGGTGGAAGTTGATGAAGTCCGAATTGATGTACTGGTTTTGCTGGGCCACAAGGGCACCTGCAAGACCACACGTCACGGCAGCAACAACAAACGCCGTCACTTTGCCACGGTAGACACGCACGCCCACTGAAGAAGCGGCAATCTCATCGGCCTGCAGAGACAGCCAGGCACGTCCAAGCCGACCGGAAACCAGGTTTCGGATCAGGAGGTGTGCGACAGCACTCAATCCGAGCGCAAACCAGACCCATTGGTGCATCGTGAACGGCTGGTCATTCCATGTTAGAGGGCGAATGCCAAAAAGCCCCTGGGCGCCACCGAACACGTCCGACCATTCCGTGACCAATTTTTCGACCACGATGCCAAAAGCCAGCGTCACCATCGCCAGATAAGGGCCCTTGACCCTGAGTGATGGCAAAGCGATCAAAACGCCACACACGCCGGAAATCACCCCCCCCAATGCCAAGGCGAGCCAGGGATCGATCTGGGTTTTGATGGTCAAGAGTGCCACCGCATAAGCGCCCGCAGCAAACAAGCCTGCTTGGCCCAGAGACTTCTGACCGGCATAACCCACGAGGATGTTCATCCCTGATCCACACAGGTAATAAACACACATCATGAAAGCGATTCGCAAATAGTAGTCATTGGCGATGCCACCTGCGATCGTCGCCAATGCAGCAACAACGGCAGCCACAATCAAAAAATGTTTCAGGCCGTTCATACTTTTTCCACCGTGCTGGTGCCGAAAAGTCCATTTGGACGGAAGGCCAACACCAAGATGACCAATCCAAAAATAGCCACTTCACGCCATTGCGCGGACCACAGGTTCACGAAGGACTCCAACACACCCAGGATGAAGCCACCTATGACACATCCGCGTGCATTGCTGAGTCCACCGACCATCGCCGCTGAAAAGCCTTTCAGACCCACAGCAAGTCCCATGAACAACGAAGCCTGTGCGATGGGTGCCAGCAAGAAACCAGAGAGTCCGGCCATGGCGGAGCTGATGACAAAAGCCCCCACCATGACCCTGTTTACGTTGATGCCCATCAAGCTGGCCACACTTTGGTTTTGAGCAACTGCACGCATGGCTTTGCCCATCATGGATTTGCGCATGACATGGTCAAAGGCAACCATGATGACCACGGAAACGCCGAGCATGAGGATTTCTTGGGGTCGTATGCCGATCCCCAAAAACCGGATCACATCGTCTCCAACAGGGCTCGGAACGACGACAGGTTTTGGCCCCCAGATGGCTAAACCCACACTCTGGAGAATGACGCCAAAGCCAAGGGTGCTCATGACCCACGCCATCCCTGGGCGTTTTGCAAATGGCCGAACGCCAAGAACAAACAACAGCCAGCCAATCAAGCCCATCACCGCCAGACTGCCAAGCAAGGCACCCAGTTGCGCCATTGTTCCAGGATCGGCACCACCAAAAGAAGTAGACGTTGGCATTTTGCCAACGGCAAAGAAAAGAACACTCATCCCGATGAATGCACCAGCAGATACAAATTCGCCATGAGAAAAGTTCAGCGTTTTGGTCGTTGTGAACGTCACACTGAAACCGAGAGCGACAAGCGAATAGGCGCTCCCCACCGCCAACCCACTGATCAGCGCTTGCAATATTGATTCCATCGAGGCCCCCTGTAAAGCTCAAGACAGGACGAGAGGGTAATCTCGTCCTGTCTCATTCATTAGCGCTTGTAATCGCTAACCGACATCGATTTGATGATGTTGTCTGTGTAACCCACGAGCTGATCGTTATTCCACTTCACAAAACTCAAATCGCTGGCTGTCAAGGCTTCGTGATTGGTCTTATTGAACGGCTTGTTGTAAGTCTTCATCACCCCATTCACAGGGGCGTTCAGGTTTTCCAGAGCCTCTTTCATTTTGGCGCCATCTGTGCCACCTGATTGTTTGATCGCCTCGGCAACCAGTAGCACAGCGTCATAGCCATGGATTACAAATGGGAAAGCACTTGGCGCAGCCAACTTCGAAACCGTACGCTCATAAAGCTTCTTCTGTGCGGGTGTCGATGGGCTTACCATCGTGCGCATAAAGATCGGCTTACCCGCTAAATTTTTGCCTGCAGCATCAAAGAAAGTGATGTTGTCTGCAGCCCACGATGTCAGAACCAATGGGAAATAGTTGATTTTTTCCATGCTCCGCATAAGTTGACCAATCGGTGTACCTTGTGCCCAGAGCAAAATCGTGTCAACGCCAGCCGCCTTCATCTTGTTGAGTTGAGAGGTCATGTCGGTGTCGGCAACACCAAATTTTTCGGTGGCCACAGCAGACATGCCATGCAACTTGAGGATTTCCTCGAGATCCTTGAGTCCGCCTTGGCCATAGCCGGTGGTTTCACCCATTAAACCAATGGTTTTTTTAGGGAGCTTGGATGCATAGGTGACCAATGCGGCAACTTGCTCACGATCCACCATCGAAACACGGAACATATAGTTGTCAGCACCAGGACTCATTGGTTTGGTGATGTCGGTACCCGAACCAATCATGCCCATGGATACGATTTTTTTCTGATTTGGAATGTGGCGCCATGCCAATGCATTGCCCGAGTTGGTAGGACCGAAGACCGCAACAACTTTTTCGTTGTCAATCAAGTCACTCATGTTTTGGATCGACTTGGGTGGTTGTGACTGATCGTCCCGAACGACCAACGTGAGTTTTCGTCCCAAGACACCGCCAGCAGCATTGATGTCTGCAATTGCTGCTTCTATGCCAATGACACCCGCTTTGCCGCTCTGGGCAGAAGGTGATGCCGAGAGGTCTCCGTTGAAGCCAAGTTTGATGTCCTGAGCATAGGACACAACAGCTGCGCTCAGCGTAGCTGCAACAGCAGTGCGTTTAAGGATTTTTGCAAGGTTCATGGTTGTCTCCTGACTTTGGTTATTGACCTTTCGGCCGGGGAATTTTCGCTGCGCGAAACTTATTGGATTTCTCTCAAGCTAAGAAGCCACCATCTACGGCCAGTGTCACGCCCGTCACATAACTGGCCATTTCTGAAGCCAGAAAAACAACTGGGCCGACCAACTCTTCAGCTTGACCTACACGCGCCATGGGTGTGCGCATCATGAATTTTTCAAGACGCTCTGGTGCTTTTCGTGTATGAGATGTCATGGGTGTTTCAATCACACCAGGCGCTATCGCATTGACTCTGACGCCATCCTTGGCCAGCTCTACCGCAAGTGCTTGTGTCAACTGCTTGACTGCGCCCTTGGAAGGGGAGTACCCCACCACGTTCGGGATACCTACAGAAGACGCAATAGACGCCACATTGATGATGACACCTTTGGTTGCTCGCAAGGCCTGCAACCATGCACTGGTCGGATGGAATGTGCCCATCACATTTACATCTAAAGTACGAGCCATGTTGGCTGCAGCATTCGGACTGTCCAGTCCTTCGCGAACAATGATCCCCGCATTGTTGATCAAAATATCAATATTGCCGACTTCCTTCGTCACTATGACAGCCAAGGCTTTGCATTCGTCGGCCCCTGTAACATTCAATTCATACGCAAACGCCTTTGCACCCGATTGCAAAATTTCTTGTGCAACTGATTGAGCGTTCTCCTGAACCAAGTCTGTCACTATCACTGTAGCGCCTGCTTTGGCCAGCCCCTTGGCAATAGCTCGACCATTTCCTTGGCCCGCGCCAGTCACCAACGCAATCTTTCCAGAAAGCACCTGCGGTGCCATATTCACTGTAATTTCCATTTAGGACTTTCGATCTTTGTGGGTCAGTTCACATTCGAAACAGTGCGCTCAAGTTCTTCACTGAAACGCATCAGTTTTTTTAGCGAGGGTCTGTCCAACCACATAGCCAAATGTCAGCGCTGGCCCCAATGTAATGCCGGCACCAGGATAGTTTCCTCCCATAATGCTTGCCGCATCATTGCCAACCGCATACAGACCCTTTACGGGTTGGCCGTCTTTGGTTATGACTTGACATGAAGCATCTGTCGCCAAGCCCGCGAACGTCCCAATTTCACCAACCACAATCTTGATCGCGTAATATGGACCTTGTTGGATTGGTGCCATGCACGGATTGGGCTTAACCAGTGAATCCCCTTGGTAACAGTTGTAGGCTGTGCTGCCTTTACCAAATCGGGTGTCTACGCCAGTGACAGCATCACGGTTGAAGTTTTGAATTTCCTCATTCAGAGCGGAGACAGGAACTTGGATGATGTTGGCCAGCTCTTCGATGCTTTTGCCACGCTTCAAATATCCACTCTTCAGATGTTTACCTATCGGCAAAGGAAATGGAGCAACTGCTCCCAAGCCATATTCACGCAAATGTGCATGGTCACAAATCAGCCAGCATGTCACCTCACCAGTACCCTTACAGGCTTTGACCAAATTTTGAACAAAGTCGTGGTATGACAACGCTTCATTCCCAAATCGTCGACCATTTTTCGTAACAGCAATGACACCTGGTTTTGCACGATCAATGAAGTGGGGCATGACCCCCTCAGAACCATCACTACGCTTAGAAACTGAAGTTGGACACCAAGCCGCCGCATTTGGAATTGTGGGATCTACCCAACCTCCCACAGCTTCCGCCAATCGCAAACCATCGCCAGTATTCAGTGGAGGGGATGGTGTGAAATGTTCGCGCCCAGTAGGTGCATGGGGAAACAACTGTTTGCGACGTTCTATGTCAAATGGAAATCCACCACACGCCAAAACTACGCCACGGGTAACTCGAATATCCAGGGATGAGCCGTTCTGTATGACCGTTGCCCCGACAACCCTGTCACCCTCAACAATGAGTTTCTTGACTGGCGAAGACAGCCACACTGGTATGTTCAAATCCATCGCTGCTTTTGCTAGGCGGCCCGCCAATGCATTACCGTTGGTCAATGTCATTCCACGACCGTGGCGTACAACATCCATCAAATGCCCTGCAAATCGTTTTGCAACGTAAGCAAACGATTCCAGCGATTTGAATGCGCGCAAAAAGTGCCACAACTCTTTACCAGAGCCCAACATCATCCCGAATACCGTGAGTTCAGGTACTGGCGGTGCAAGCTGCTCAACGCGCTTGCCCAATTCCCGGGCATCAAATGGGCGCGTCACCATGGACCTGCCACCAGGCAATCCGCCAGGGGCTTCGGCGTGATAGTCAGGGAATATTGGTGGCATATCAAACTGAACACAGGTCTTCTCGGTAAAGAATTTGATCGCCTTAGGTCCGTTTTCAATAAAAGCGTCAACCCGTGCGCCATCAAAGTGTGTTGTTGCTTCATGCTCCAAGTAAGCCCTCGCAGCCCCTGCTGGTTCATGAATGCCCTGCTCAAGAGCCAGATGTGTACCTGGAATCCAGAGCCATCCACCTGAGCGTGCGGTTGTGCCTCCATAAACAGGCGCTTTTTCTACAACCAGTACCTTTAAGCCCTCAAAAGCAGCAGTCACTGCAGCCGACATGCCCGATGCACCTGTACCCACCACCAGAACATCAAACTCTGTATTGCGCATAACCATCTCCACTCATGACATTGATAAATGACTCTATCGACGTCGTTAGTTTATGACGAATGCATTGTTTATTTGCTAATGGTTTACCCCTATCTAATGAAATTGCTAAAATCTAACAAACGGAGACAAGCACTATGAGCAAAGAGCCTGATACAGATGCCAACGAGTCCAGCGGTGAAAAGGAACGTAGAGGCATTCAATCCATCGAAGTTGGAGGCCAGTTGTTGTTGGCACTGGGCGCACATGGGCGCCCCATGCCGCTGAGGGATCTTGCGAGAGCAGCCAACATGCTCCCTGGGAAAGCACACCCTTACCTGGTCAGCTACACCAAACTCGGTTTCGTCAACCAGGAGCCATCCAGCGGTTATTACTGGCTTGGCCCTACGGCTATGCAATTAGGCTTGGTCAGTCTGCGAATGCTGAATCCAGTTCGCGAAGCTATCCCTTTCGCCGAAAAGCTTGCTAGGGAAACTGGACACAGCGTGGCTTTGGCTGTGTGGGGTAACCAGGGGCCTACCATCGTGTATCTGTTTGATGCGATCTATCCACTGCATGTGAACTTGCGTACAGGCACAGTGATGTCGCTTGCGGGCACGGCAACAGGCCGACTGTTTGCAGCTTATTTACCAGCCAAGCTCATTGAAGAATCCATGGCGGAGGACAACCGGCGTCTCGGACCTGATATTGCCAAACCTATTGACCCCAATATCGTGCAATCCATGCTCGCAGAGGTTCGTGCACACGGTTCATCGCGTTCCATTGACAACCCAACGCCGGGTGTATGTTCTTTTGCTGCGCCCGTATTTGACTACTCGGGCAACATTGTTCTGGGTATCACGCTCATGGGGCGATCTTCTTCGTTTGATCACAGTTGGGATGGCAGTCAGGCACGTGCGGTCAAAGCCTCCGCCGTTGAAGTTTCTAAGCGCTTGGGACATCAAAACTACCCATCCAACTGAAAACTCATGTACCGCATGAGCGGTCATGACAATCGATCAGGCTTTCCGTTGTCCGACAGATCGTCTTAGACTCTGGCCATGATGTCTTTCCTGCGATCGTTTCAGCACCATTCACGGTGCGCGCGATACTGCAAATCGCCCAAGCAAGCCAAGGCGCGCCCGCAAATGCTTGCCCTGTTAACTTGGTGCGTTCTGTTTGGCATAACGGTTCATGCCCAGCCCCGGGGATCTGCAACCACAAACCAAAGCAAGCCCACAGAAAACCACCTGCCACCTGCCGTAGCGCATGTTCTGCGTCTGGCTCACGTTCCCCCTTCGGCCCTGAGCGTGCGCATCGCCCCCTTGCCCGATGGACCTGCTGCCAATGGGGCAATGCCACGGCAGTTGTCGCACCACGCACAAGCCAGCGTCAACCCGGCCTCGGTCATGAAGCTATTGACCACTTATGCGGGCTTGAGCCTGCTCGGGCCCGAACACGTCTGGCGCAACCGCATCTACACCGACGGCACGTTGCGCGATGGCGTGCTACAGGGCAATCTGATCGTGCGCGGCAGCGGTGACCCCAAGCTGGTGGTCGAGCGCCTGCAAGCATTGATGGCCCAGGTGCGCGCGGCAGGTGTGCGCGAGGTGCGTGGGGATATCGTGCTCGACCGCAGCGTGTTCGATGTGCGCGAACGCAGCGAGCCTTTTGACGACGAGCCCCTGCGTCCTTACAACGTGGGGCCGGATGGCCTGCTGCTCAACTGCTAGGCTGTGGTCTACCCCTGCCCCCCCGACGCCGCCAGCGGCCAAGTGCAGGTGCGCTTTGAGCCGCCACTGGCCGGGTTTTCCGCGCCCACGCAACTGCCACTGAGCCAGGCCCCCTGCAGCGACTGGCGGCGCCAGCTGCAGGCCGACTTCAGCCAAGCCCAGTATGTGCGCTTTACGGGTCGCTACCCGGCCAGCTGCGGCGAACGTGAATGGCCCGTGGCCTACCCGGAGCCCGAAGCCTATGCGCCGCGCGTCATGCAGGCCTTGTGGCAGCAAGCGGGCGGACAACTCACGGGACAGGTGCGTTACGGCTCGCGCCCGGCCTCGGCCAAGCTGCTGCTGGAAGCGCCGTCCTTGCCCTTGTCCGAGATCATCAAGGACATCAACAAATTCTCGAACAACGTGATGGCGCAGCAGCTGTACCTGACGCTGTCGAGCGA
>JACCDX010527606.1_pt1 | contig 14317 bp, 11 predicted proteins | sample 7449681 | NCBI WGS metagenome assembly JACCDX01 (sample SAMN15323450, study PRJNA562643) | freshwater metagenome | isolation source: river surface water | place: USA:Blue River Watershed | collected 2017-08-18
TGACGGCCACAGCCTGCTGCAAGGAGGAAGGCACCATCACCACTTCCGCGCCGGCGTTGAGCACGCGGCGCAGTTGCAAGGTCAGGTCGGCCGGTTGCAGCTCGGCGTACACCACTTCAATGAGTTGTACCTTGTCGGTGTTGTTCTTGGCGTAGGCGGAAATGCCCTTACCGATGTCGGCATAGGTGGGCGAAGCCTCGGTGGTGAAGACCGCGAGTTTGACGGGACGCGCGCCATTGAGCTTGGTCTTTTGGTACCACTCCACAAAGCCCGCGAGTTCGTGAATGAAGGTGGGGCGCATGGAGAAGACCCACTGGTTGGCGCGCCAGCCAAAGCCGTTGGCGGCCGAGCCCAGGATCATGGGCACTTTGTCAGTGGGCAAACGCTGCTGCAAGGCGGCTGTGTCCGGGCCGCCGAGCATGAAGCCAATGAGGGGCTTGGTGGCCAGCACGCCCGGCCAGAGGCTGGCGGTCTGCGCGGTGTCGTAGCGCGTATCGAATGGTTTGAGCTCGAGCTTGACGCCAACCTTGGTGCCCACCTCAGTGTTCCACCAGTTGAGCACGGATTGGCGGCCTTCCGCGAACGCCGGCATGATGGACGCGAACGGTCCGGAAAAATCTGACAGCGAGGGCACGTTGTAGACGGTTTGCGCCAAAGCGCTGGTCCAGCTGCCCGCAGCCAGCGTCAAACTGATGGCGCTGCGGGTGACCCAGGTTTTGAGAGTCGTTGGCATGTCTGTCTCCTTCATGGTTGGTGAAAAGGGGGTTGAAAAACGATCAGTACGGGAACGGCCACAAGCGGTAGGTGCGCTTGAGGATTTCGATGCGGTGCATGATGCCCTTGGGCTCAAAGAGCAGGAAGAAGACGATGATCGCGCCCAGCAGCACGTTCATCGAGGCAAATAGAAAGTCCTGCCCAATGGCGGGAAAACGCTCGATCAAACTCGGCCCGAGGGTGGTGACGCCTTCGCGGGCGAGCTGGATGAGGGCCGTGCCAATGAGGGCGCCCACAATGGAGCCGAGCCCTCCCACGATGAGCATGGCAATCATCCAGATGGCATTAAAGAGCGTGAACTGCTCGACCGAGACGTGGCGCAGCGCCACAGCCCAGAGGGCGCCGGCCACGCCTGCGTAGAACGAGGAGACCAGGAATGCGCGCGCCTTGGTGGCCACCACCGGAATGCCCATCATGCCCGCGGCCACGTCGTCGTCGCGCACCGCTTCGAAGGCGCGCCCGTGGCGTGAGCGTACGATGCCAAAGGCACCGGCCACCATCAGGGTGAGCATGCCCAAGGAGAAGAGGTAGATGGCGCGGTCGTTGTTGAGCGCCACCCCGAAGAAGGTTGCCGACTCCACATGAATCCCGCCGGCCCCACCGAGCCAACTGCCCGGCAAGTTCAAGACGAGGAAGTGAAAGATGGCTTGCGCGGCGATGGTGGTGAGCGCCAAATAAAAGCCCTTGATGCGCGCCGCCGTGAGGCCAAACATCACGCCAAAGAGCGCCGCGCTCACCCCAGCCACCAAGATGGCCACGCTCACATCCACGGTAGTGCGATGCAGAATCAGTGCCGCGCCATAGGCCCCAACCCCCATGAAGGCCGATTGGCCGAGGTTGATTTGCCCGGCATAACCCGTGCACAACTGCAAGCCCACCACGGCAATGGCGGTGATGAACATGGCGTAGCCCATGCTCACCATGCGGTCACTGCCCCACAAAGGTAGGCTCCAGAGCGCGAGCAAGAAAAGCAAAAGCGTGATGGCTTGCGCGCGGGTGCGCACCAGCGAGCGGTCGCCGGCATAACTGGTGAAGAAAATTCCAGACGGATCCATGGCTTACACCCTTTCGATGTGCCGCCAGCCAAAGAGGCCAGTTGGGCGCACGAGCAAAATCAGGAGCATGAACACAAAGGGCACGATGCTCGAAGCCGAACCCCCGATCAAGGGGTCCACATAAGCCGCCACCAAGGACTGCACCACCCCAACCACTGCGCCCGCGAGCATGAGGCCAGTGATGGACTCGAGCCCAGCGAGCAAAGCCACCGGCAGCGCGGCAAAGGCGACATCGGCGGTTTGCACGGTGAGCGAGCGGCCGCTGAGGAAGATGATCGCGCCGATGGTGGCAATGGCCGTGCCCATCATCCAAGCGAAAACCACCGCCTTGTGCACCGAGATGCCCAAGGACAGCGCGATGGTGGGCTCCTCCGCCACGGCGGTGAGCGTGAGGCCCACTCGGGTGCGGTTGAAAAAGTAGGACAGCCCCAAGGTAAAGATGACGGTGATGACCGCACCAATGACCAGCGAAGTGGGCAAGATCAGGTCACCCACAATGATGGGCGTGGTGGGCAAAATGGCGGGGAAGGAGCGATCACCTGCCCCCCAGACCACCAGCACCACGCCGCGGATGAGAATGACCAAGCCAATCGTGACCATCACCATGGAGAACACCGACTCGCCAATGAGGCGTTCAAAGAAGAGCCGCTCAATGACCCAGCCGTAGAGCGCGGCCATGACAAAGGCCAGCGGCAAAGCCACGTAGAGGGGCAACTCCAGCCCCAGCACCAGGGTCCAGAGCGAATACGCGCCCAGCAGCATGAGTTCACCTTGCGCGAAATTGAACACCTTGCTCGCGCGGTAGATGACCACAAAGCCGAGCGAGAGCAGCGCATAGAGCTGGCCGAGCAACACACCGTTGGCGAAGTAGTTGAGAAAATCCATCATGGCGTGGACTCCTGTGCCGCAGCGGTACTGGTGCGGGTTTTCACACTGGCGCGCAACACCCCAGACTTTCCGTCTTGGTAGCGCACGGGGATTTCGATGTCAACCTCGTCTTGATTGGCGTACATGGCCTCGATGATGGCCTGATACCGCGTCTCGATGAAGTCGCGCTTGAGCTTGCGGGTGCGGGTGAGCTCGCCCTCATCCGGGTCGAGCTCCTTGGGGAAGTTGGCAAAGCGGCGCACGCGTGCGGCCTCGGGCAACTGGCGGTTGACCGCCGCAATGGCCTGCGCCACCTCGGCAATGACTTCCTCGCGCTGCGACAAATCGGTGAACGTGGTGAAACTCACGCCGTGGTGTTCCGCCCAGCGACCAAACACCTCACCATCGATGTTGACGAGCGCAGTGACGGCATTGCGCGAGTGGTCACCAATGACCACCACCTCGCGAATATAGGGCGAGAAGCGCAACCGCACCTCGATGAACTGCTTGGAGAAGCGCGCGCCATTGGCGAGCGTGCTCATGTGGTCTACGCGGTCGTAGTAAATGAGTTGATCGCCGTCGGCCGCCAAGCCCACGGCGTCGCCTGTGCGGAACCAGTCTTGGGCGTATTTCTCGGCGGTTTTCTCGGGCATGCCCCAGTAGCCGGAGAACCCAGGGCCACGGCGCACTTGCAATTCACCCTCTTCACTGATGCGCCACTGCACGCCGGGGCCCGCGGGCGTGTCGCGCATGACCACGGTCCCAATGGTCTCGGGGTCCACCGTGGTTTGTTGGTGCACGCTGATGACGCCAAACTCGCTGCACCCGTAGGTGGCACGTAGCATGACGCCCATGCCGGCGAAGAGGCGGAAGATGTCCGGCGCGATGGCCGCGCCCCCGCTCATGGCGATGCGCGTGCGCTTCAAGCCCAATTGCTCGCGCAAAGGCCCGAGCACGAAGGCCTCGGCCAGGGGCAAGAGCAAGCGGTCGAGCATGGCAGGCGCGGGATCTTGGGGGCCCCTTGCGCGCACGCGCTGACCGAGCGCCACGGCGCGTTCGACGAGTTTGCGTCGCCACGGCGCGACATCGAGCATGCGCGCGTGCACCTTGGCGGCTAAGCTCTCCCATTGGCGCGGGCCAAAGAAGACGAGCTCGGAGGCAATCTCGCGAATCGCCTCTTGGATTTGGTCGGGTTGTTCGGCAAAGTTCACGCGCATGGGACGAATCAGCCCCATCGTCACGCCCACCCATTGCTCCGTCGCCCAGGCCAGCGGAATGTAGGAGAGGTATTCGCAGGCCTCATGCACCTGCAAGGCGTCGATGAGCAACTCGGCGTTGTGGATGAGCCAGCGGTGGGTGGAGACCACGCCCTTGGGCTTGCCGGTGGTGCCGGAGGTGTAGGAGAGCAAGGCGATGTCTTCGCCCTGCCCTTGCGCCACGGCCTGTGCCACCCGATCCGGCGTTTGCGCGCGCAAAGCCTCCCCGGCTTGCCCCAGGGCATCCCATTGGGTGAGCACGGGGTCTTGGTAATTCCAGAGGCCACCGGGCTCCCACCAGACGATGAGCTGCACTTGCGGGTGGCGTTTGGCAATGGGCAAGGCTTTGTCCACCTGCTCCTGGTCTTCGGCAAAGATGCAGACGGTTTGCGAGTCGGTCACGACGTATTCGATCTCGGACTCGATGGCGTCGGGGTAGAGGGAGATGGTCTTGGCGCCAATGGCCATGGCGGCCCATTCGCCCCAGTACATCTCGGGCCGGTTCTCCCCAATGAGCAACACGCTCTGGCCACGCTCAATGCCGCGTGCGAGCAGGCCAAAGGCGATGCGCTCGACCTCGCGGGCGATTTGCGCCCAGCTGTACTCGCGCCAAATGCCATCGCGCTTGTGGCGCTGGCCAATCATGTCGGGCCGCGTCTTGGCATGGTGCCAGAGCCATTGCGGCAGGGTTTGGGGCTGAGTGGCGTGCTCGCTCATGCGGACTCCCCCAGGTAAGCAGCCACCACAGCGGGGTCTTGTTGCACGGCTTGAGGGCTGGCGTCGGCAATCTTCTTGCCGAAGTTGAGCACGACCACGCGATCGGCAATGTCCATCACCACGCCCATGTCATGCTCGACCAACACAATGGGGATGCGCTGGGCGTCGCGCACATCCAATATGAAGCGCGCGAGGTCTTCCTTTTCTTCGGTGTTCATGCCCGCCATGGGTTCGTCCAACAGCAGCATGCGCGGCTGCATGGCGAGGGCCCGGCCCAAGTCGATGCGTTTGCGTATGCCGTAGCCTAAGGTGCCCACCGGGTGGTGGCGCAGGTGTTCGAGTTCGAGGAAATCGAGAATTTCTTCGGCGTAATCGCGATGCGCCACCTCTTCGCGGTGTGCGAAGGGGTAGTAAGCAAAAGCCGAGAGCAGGCTTGAGCGCATGTGCATGAAGCGCCCCACCAAGATGTTGTCGAGCACACTCATGCGCGGCAAAAGGTGCGTGCCCTGAAAGGTGCGGGCCAAGCCCGCGCGGGCAATTTGGTGCACGGGTTGTTGGGTCACGTTCTGACCCTCAAACCAAACTTGGCCTTGGCTCGGTTTGTAAAAACCCGAGAGCACGTTGAGCAGCGAGCTTTTGCCCGCGCCGTTGGGGCCAATGAGGGCCACGAGCTCATCGTGACCGACTTCGAACGACACGTCCGAGAGGGCCACCACACCGCCAAAGCGCAAGGTGATTTGATCCGCCTTGAGCAAAGCCCCGGTGCGGGTATCGCCTTCGCGTCTTTGCAGCAACTTGGCCGCAGTATGCATGTCAGAGTCTCCGCTGTTGTGGTTTCTTCGGAGGCAATGCTAGGAGTCTTCCGCGCGAGGGGGGATGGCGCAAGATCGCAATTGCATTGCAAAAAACCGCAACCCGCGCATGAACTCGGGTAAGCCCTGAGGCTTTGTCGAAGTCAGATTGCGTTTAGCGTTCGGGCTTCTTGCCCGCGCGGCGGAATTCACCGGGGGGATAGCCCGTCCAGCTCTTGAAGGCGCGCTGGAAGGCGGCGACATCGGCAAAGCCGAGCTCGCTCGCGAGGTGGCCCAAGCTCGTTTGGCTGGTGTTGAGCTTGAAGATGGCGATGTCGCGCCTGAGCTGATCGCGCAGCTCACGGAAGGTCGTGCCCTCGGCCGCCAGGTGGCGCTGCAGGCTACTGGGCGACATATTGAGCACGCGCGCCGTGGCCTCCAGATCAGGCCAGCTCGGCACCGTGTGGCGCAAGTGAACCCTCACCCGCTCGCTATAGCCCAAATCGCGTCGGGGCAGGATGAGGTTAAAGGGGCTGTGGGCGATGAACTCGCGCATGGCGTTGTCGTCTCGGCAAACCGCGTGTTGCATGCGCTCGAGCTCGAACCACATGGCGGTGTAGCGAGCGTCAAACGTCCAGGGCGCCGGAAAAATGCGGTTGTACCCTTCCGCGTAGGCCGGACGAGGAAACGCAAAGTCAAAGCGCACCACCGGCAAGTTGCCGCCCACGAGCCATGCCATGGCGCGCCAGTAAATGCGCAGGTGTTGCTCATGCACAAAGCGGTTTTGCGCGACTTCAGGATCGTGGAAATGCAGCTCCAAGCCCGCGAGGCGATCGGTCTCACGGTAGACGAACTCGAGATCGTCATTGAGCAGGCGCAAGACATGGAGCATGCGCTTGATGGCGGCTTCGAGCGTTTCGGCCCCCACGGCGGCGCGCATTTGCAGGGCGAAAGAGCCCGGCTTCATGCGGCGGTTGAGCAGGGACAGGCCTTCGTCATCGAGGTCACGGATGAGCACCCGAAAGAGCTCGGCGTATTGGTGCGCGGTCACGTTCACCGTGTCTTGCATCAACTCGGCGGGGTCAATGCCCACCGTGCGCAACCAGGGGCTGCAATCCACCCCTCGCGCGAGTAAGCCCGAGAGCAAACCGCGCACGAACACCATCCCCACCCGCAGGTGCGGCGGCGAGGCGGTTTTCTCGGTCATGTTGCGGATTAAGCCTCGGTGGCGCGCCGACGCAAAGTGGGCAAGCCCACGCCAGCGGCGTCAAAGCCACCGTCGGCCGCGAGGAACTGGCCGTTGATGAAGCTCGCGCGCTCGCTGCACAAAAAGCCCACCGTCTCGGCCATTTCCTCCACCGTGCCGTAGCGGCCCATGGGAATGGTGTCGTAGTAATCGGAGCGAATGGCCACGCTGTGCACGAGTTTGGCCATTTCTGTCTCGACCGGGCCGGGGCAGACCACGTTGACGCGCACCCCAACGTTGCCGAGTTCAACGGCGTATTGCTTGGTAAGGTGAATCAAAGCGGCCTTGCTCGTGCCATAGGCCACGCGCAGCGTGCTCGCGCGCAGGCCCGAGATCGAGGCAATGTTGACGATCGCGCCTTTGCGCTGGTCGGCCATGATGGCGCCAAACGCCTGGGAACACAGAAAAGCGCCATCGAGGTTGGTCGAGAGCACGTGGCGAAACTCCTCAAACGAAGTTTCCAACACGGGCTTGAAAACAGCCACGCCCGCATTATTCACCAAGGCGTCCACGCGCCCCCAGCGCTGCATGACCGCTTGGGCGGCCTGCTGCACGGCCTCGGGCTGGGAAACGTCAGCGTGCAGGGCGAGCACGTCATCGGGGCGGGCCAGGCGAGCGGCGGTGGCTTCAAGGGTGGGAGCGTCGATGTCGATCAACACCACCCGGTGGTCATGGCGCAAAAACCACTCCCCAATGGCCAAGCCAATGCCACGCGCGCCCCCCGTGACGACGGCGACAGGACGATCGGTGGCGGGGGTTGCTTGCATGCTCGGACTCCAGGACAAGAAGGGAGCCGAGAGTTTAGCAAGCCTGTTTTTCGCTACCCGACCGTGAGCACGTAGAGGATGGCCCCAGCCAGGTAGCCCGCCAAGGCCAGGGCGCTGATCTTGCGCACGTACCAGCCAAATTCGATCTTCTCCAGCCCCATGGCCGCCACCCCGGCGGCCGAGCCGATGATGAGGATAGAGCCGCCCGTGCCCGCGCAGTAAGCCAAAAACTCCCAGAGGAAGCTATCCGCAGGGTGCTGGCTCAAGGGGTACATGCCCATGGAGGCCGCGACCAGGGGCACGTTGTCCACCACCGCGCTCAAAAGCCCAATGAGAACGACGATGAGGTCTTGCCGACCAACCGTTTGGTCCAGCCACTGCGCCAACTGGGAGAGGATGTGGGTGTGCTCGAGCGTGGCCACGGCGAGCAAGATGGCAATGAAAAAGACGACAGAGGACATGTCGATGCGCGAGAGCGCAGTGGCCAGGTCAAACCGCGTGCGCGCTTCGAAGGATTTGTCCTTGTGCATCAGGTCACCCACCAGCCACAAAAGCCCGAGCCCCAAGAGCACCCCCATGAAGGGCGGGAGGTGGGTGAGGGTTTTGAAGGCGGGTACCGCCACGAGCACACCCAAGCCCAAAAAGAACATGGTGTTGCGCTCCAAGGCGGTGCTGGTGACCTGGTTGTCTATTGCGCTGGCCTCTGGCGCATTCACCCCACGCCCGCGCAAGGCATAGGTGGTGATCAGCAAAGGAATGAGCAGGTTCACCAAGGAGGGGAAGAACAGGGTGTGGATGATCGCCGCGGGGGTGACCTGTCCACCGATCCACAGCATGGTGGTGGTGACGTCGCCAATGGGCGACCACGCGCCCCCGGCGTTGGCCGCAATCACGATCATGCCGGCGAAGAACAAGCGATCGTCCCGATCGCGCAAGAGCTTCTTGACCAGCGAGATCATGACGATGGTGGTGGTGAGGTTATCCAAAATGGCACTGAGGAAAAAGGTCACGATGCCAATGATCCAAAGCAAAGCGGTGAGGGAAGTGGTGCGAATGCGCTCGGTCACGACCTCAAAGCCCTGGTGCGCGTCGACCACTTCCACAATGGTCATGGCCCCGAGCAGGAAAAAAATCACCTGCGCCGTGCCAATCAGGCTCTCGGAGAGTTGGCCTGAAACCGTCACCCCCTCTGGGGCCCCCAGGGCGTAGACCGTCCAAAGTAGCCCAGCGCCAACGAGTGCTGAAGCCGATTTGTTGATTTTGAGCGGGTGCTCGAACGCGATGGCGGTGTAGGTCAGTACAAATAGCAGAATGAGGAGGAGGATCATGGCAAGCACAGCATGGGTAAAGACCCGCCTCGTGCGAGCCCGTACGGAATTATGTCAGCCCCATACGGGCTAGCCACAGGGATATCCAGAACATCCCCCCCAAGGACGGCAAGCCCACGCATAATGGGATGCCCGCGGATCGGAGTGACGTTGTTGAGGATCCCGACATGAGACAAATTGCAGTAGCAGCCGTGTTGGCTTTGGGCGCGCTCATCAGCGCCCAGGCGGCTTGCCTTGGGCATGCCGAGCCCGAACAGCGTTTTGGCTTTGAGGTGGTGCCCCAGTTTCCCGCCTCCAAAATTTACGCCACCTGGGCGCCTGTGCTCGAGCGCGTGGGACAGGCCGCGCGGGTCTGCTTTGAGTTGAAGATCGCACCGAGCATTCCCGACTTTGAAATCCAGCTGCTCCAAGGCCGCCCCGAATGGGCCTACGCCAACCCTTATCACGCCGTGCTCGCCCACCAGCGGCAGCGTTACGTGCCCGTGCTCGCCAATGGCCAAGAGATGCTCTCGGGCATCTTGACCGTGCCGCGCCAGAGCCCCATTCAGCGCCTCGATCAACTGCGCGGACAAAAGGTGGCATTCCCGGCGCCGAATGCCTTCGCCGCCTCGCTGCTCATTCGCGCCGAGCTCGCGCGCCAGCAGGTGGAGATCACCCCGGTCTTTGTCAAAACGCACAGCAATGTGTACCGCTCCGTGATTGCAGGGGACGCGGCAGCGGGCGGGGGGGTCAACCAGACGCTGCAGAGCGAACCGGCCGCAGTGCAGGCCGAGTTGCGCGTGCTCTTTGAGTCGCCCGGCTACACGCCCCACCCGGTGCTGGCCCATCCAAGTGTGCCCGCAGCCCTGCGCCAGCGCGTGGAGGCGGCATTCCTCGCGTTGGGCCAAGATGCGGCCGGTCAAGCCTTGCTCGAAGGCGTGAATTTGGAGCAGCCCAAGCGGGTGACCTACGCCCAGCATTACAAACCACTCGAGTCTTTGAAGCTCGAGAAGTTTTTACGCCTGGGGCCCTGAGCCGAAAGCCGCCCCGCGTGACATCCACCCACCTCCCCGCTTCTTGGCGCCGCTTTCGGGCGGCGATCTTCATCGCTTTGGTGCTGGCCTCTTTGCAAGTGGCGGTGGGCGTGTTCTCCTATGTGCAGTCGCGCACGGCCTTGCTGGAAGGTCGGCGCGAGGCGGCGCATAACCTCACCCAAGGCTTGGTGGTGGCTGTGGCCGAGGAATGGGCCCAGCGCAACTATGGCAGCATGGAAGCGCGCGTCATCCAAACCATGGCCGATGTGGGCGTGGCCTCGGTGGTGTTGCTCGACTTGGACGGACGCGAGTTGGTACGGGTCGAGCGCAGCTCCCCGCGCGATGCCCCCACCCTCTCCTACCACCGCGCAGCCCCCCTCACACCCCCCTCGGTTGAACGCGCGAGTGACTGGCAGCAGGTCGGGGCTGAACGCCTCACCACCTGGGCCCCGGTGCGCCTGGGCTTGTTGCTCGGATGGATTCGGGTGCAAAGTTTCCTGGACGTGCAAAACGACGATCTGGACCGCCTGCGCCAGCAAAATTTTTGGCTGGCCTTGCTCTCCGTGCTCTCGGGTGCGGCCGTGCTCGGTCTCTTTGTGTGGCGCAGCTACCGCGTGGTGGTGCGGCGTGAACATTGGTTCACGCAGCGCTTGGACGAAGCCTCGCGCCAGCTTGTGCAATCGGAGAAGCTCGCCGCCCTGGGCCAGCTCGCTGCGGGCGTCGCGCACGAGATCAACAACCCGATCGCCTACGTCGGCAACAACGTGCGCGCCCTCAAAACGTATCTGCACAACTACGATGCCCTGGTCCAAGCCCTCATGCACCAAGGTCAATTGGGCGCTCTCACGGCAGCGGACCTTGACGCGCTGGAAAAAACCCACAAGCTGAGTTTCATGCGCGCCGATGGGGAGCACATTTTTCAGGAGACCGAGGAGGGCCTCACGCGCATCGCCACCATCGTGCGGGATTTGCAAAACTTTGCCCGCGCCGATGTGCGCCATGAGTTCGTGCGCACCGATTTGCGCCATTGCATCGAGCCCGCGCTCAACATCGCCCGCTCCACGAGCAAGCGCCGTGTGCAGTTTGACTGGGTTTGGGAGCCTGTACCCGAGGTGCACTGCGTGCCCTCCCAAATCAACCAAGTGCTGCTCAATTTATTGGTCAATGCGGTGCAAGCCATTCCCCCCGAGCAGGAAGGGCAGGTATGGGTGCGTAACGGACAAGACAAAGACCAAGTGTGGATCACGGTGCGCGACAACGGCAGCGGCATGTCCCAGGCCACGCTCGCGCGCATCTTTGACCCCTTCTTCACCACCAAGCCGCAGGACGAGGGCACGGGACTCGGGCTCTCGGTCTCGCTGGGCATCGTGCAGCGCCACGGGGGTCGGCTCTCGGTCGAGAGCGCCCCAGGTGAGGGCACGACCTTCAAGTTAAGCCTGCCCATCGAGAGCGCGGCCGCAACAGGAGAAACCAGCCATGACGCCTTATGACGCTTCCGCCTACCGCGTCCTCTGTGTGGACGATGAGCCCAATATCCTCTCCGCATTGCGCCGCATGCTCGGCATGAACGGCTATCAGGTCACGGTGGCCGAGACGGGGGCGGCCGCGCTCGAGTTGTTGGCGCGCGAGAGTTTTCATGCCCTCATCTGTGACATGCGCATGCCCCAGATGAACGGCGTTGAAGTGCTGGAGCAAGCCCTCAAAATCAGCCCACTCACCATGCGCCTCTTGCTCACCGGCGCGGCGGATCAGCACGACACGATTCAAGCCATCAACCGAGGGCAGATTTACCGCTTCCTCAGCAAACCATGGAACGACGGCGAACTCCTCGCCGTCTTGCGCAGCGCCATCGAGATGGGGGAGGTGATTCGGGGTAAAGAGATGCGCTTGCGCGCGTCCTACGTGAGCGCCATCAAGGCCTTCTCCGGGGTGATGCAGTTGCGCATGCCCGCCCTGCTCGAGCACTCCAAGCGAGTGGCCAGCCTGAGCAAACGCACGGCGCGGGAGCTCGGGCTCGAGGCCACCCAGGTGCAGGAGATTTTTATTGCCGGGTTGCTGCACGACGTGGGCAAGGTGGGCTTGATTGACCGCATCTTGCACACCCCGTTTTTTGAATTGCCCCTGGGGGACGTCAAACTCTATAAAAAACACCCCGCCATGGGCGAGCTCTGTGTGGGCACCACGGATGAATTGCGCGGCGTGGCGCAAATCGTGCGCGCCCACCATGAGTACCACGATGGCTCGGGCTACCCCGATCGGCTCGCGGGCGAGGCCATTCCGATGGGCGCGCGCATTGTGAGCATTGCCGAGGCTTATGAGGAGTTGATCGGGGGCGACTATGCCGCCAAAAAATCCACCCCGGCGGATGCGCTGCGGGTCATCCACAGCAACCGCGGCAAGATTTTTGACCCGACGGTGACGGACGCGTTTTGCCGGGTGGTGAACCAGCCCTCGCGCGAGGGCTAGCCCTCGGCGACGCTGTTGCCCTCGTGCGCGTCCTCGGGCAGCATGAGTTGGCGCAGGCTCGATTCGGCCAGTGTACGCCGCTCCCCCGGGTGGCTGCTGAGGGCTTGGAGGAAGGGGTGCATCATTTTTTTGCGCAAACCCCGCGAGAAGCTCTCCAACACCGCCTCGATGGGCTCGCCGCGTTCGAGTAAACGCTGCGCGCGTTGGCACTCTTGCGCGTGCCAGCGCTCGCTCAAGGCGTGCACTTGCTGAATGAGGGGGACTTGCTGGCGTTGCGCGAGCCAGCGGTCAAACTGCGCCACCCCTTCGCCAATGATGGTTTCGGCTTGGGTGATGGCTTGCTGGCGTTGATCCATGTTGCGCTGGACGATGTCGGCCAGGTCATCCACCGTGTAGAGGTAGACATCTTGCAGCGCGCGCACCTCGGGTTCGATGTCGCGCGGCACGGCCAAATCAAGCATGAAGATGGGGCGGCGCCGACGCTGACGCAAGGCCGATTCCACCGCGCCCAACCCGATGAGAGGCAAGGTGCTGGCGGTGCAGCTGATCACAATGTCAAACTCGTGCAGGCGCTTGGGCAAATCGACCAAGGGCATGTGCTCGGCGCCCACGCGCTCGGCCAGCGCTTGTCGACGTGGTAAGGAGCGGTTGGCGATCATGAGCGAGCGGGGTTGGCGCGCGCTAAAGTGCACCGCGCAGAGCTCGATCATCTCGCCCGCGCCCACGAGCAAGACTCGGGTGTCCTCCAAGCGCTCAAACACCTGACTCGAGAGTTTGACGGCGGCAGCCGCCATGCTGATGGCGTGCGCGCCAATCTCGGTGCTGCTGCGCACCCGCTTGGCCACGGCAAATGAGCGCTGAAACAACTGGTTGAGGGTGGTGCCCAGCGTGCCCTGGGTTTCAGCGAGTTTGACCGCCGTTTTGAGTTGCCCCAAGATTTGCGATTCCCCCACCACCATGGAGTCCAGACCACTGGCCACCCGAAACGCGTGTTGCGCGGCGAGGTGGTTGTGCCAGGTGTAGACATGGGGCATGAGGGTGCTGGTATCGACGGCCCCAATTTGGCTCAGCCACTGGAGGGTGGACTGCGTGCGGTCCTGCTCCGCTGCGCAGTAGAGCTCGGTGCGGTTGCAAGTCGAGAGAATCGCCGCCTCGGCCGGCACGGCCAGCGCTTCGCGCAAACCGCGCAAAGCATCGCCAATGCGGGCGGCATCGAGCGCAAAACGCTCGCGCAAGTCGAGCGCGGCGCTGCGGTGGTTGAGTCCAATGGCCCAGACGTGCATCAGCTCTCCCGATTCCCGCCCAGCGGGTAAGGGGCCAGTTGGGGCCAGCGCTGGGCAATGGCGCGGCGAATGCCGTTGGCGTCGAGCCCATAGCGCGAGAGCAGGCGTGCGGGGTCGCCCTGATCGGTGAAGGTATCGGGTATGCCGAGCACGAGCACATCGCGCGGGCGGTGTTCGCGTTGCAGCCACTGCACCACGGCGGAGCCCGCACCGCCTTCGATCGCCCCCTCTTCCAGGGTCACCCAGCGTGAATGGTTGGGCGCGAGGTGACGCAGCAAATACGTGTCGATCGGTTTGACCCAGCGCATATTGACCACGGTGGCATCCATGCCCTCGGCCACTTTCAGGGCTTCATAGAGCAAGGGGCCAAAGGCAAGCATCAGAAGACCACTCTTGCCCAAGCGACGTATTTCCCCGCGACCGATTTCTTCGCGCAGGTGTTGCGGGTCGCCGAGCTCACTGGGCGTGTGAGGCGCGGGGCCTTGGCCGCGCGGGTAGCGCACCGCCACAGGGTGATCCTGCGCGTAGCCCACGCTCAGCAATTCACGGCACTCGTTGGCGTCGGCTGGCGTGGCTATGCCCATGTGGGGAATGCAGCGCAGATACGGGATGTCAAACACCCCCGCATGGGTGGCGCCATCGGCACCCACCAAGCCGGCGCGGTCGATGGCAAAGAGCACGGGGAGGTTTTGCAGCGCCACGTCGTGCACGAGTTGGTCGTAGGCCCGTTGCAAGAACGTGGAGTAAATGGCCA
>JACCDX011610585.1_pt1 | contig 14317 bp, 15 predicted proteins | sample 7449681 | NCBI WGS metagenome assembly JACCDX01 (sample SAMN15323450, study PRJNA562643) | freshwater metagenome | isolation source: river surface water | place: USA:Blue River Watershed | collected 2017-08-18
CAGGTGTTCGTTGCGGTGCATGGCCAGGCCGGCACCGATCATGGTGGCCCAGATGAACGAGAGCGAGACGATCTCGTCGATCCAGACGATGGGCATCGAGAAGACGTAGCGCGCCGTCACGGCCACCAGCAGCAAGCCGGTGATCAGCAGCATCAGCGCCGCGGAGATCATCTCCAGCGGCGCGATGGCCTTGGCCATCATGCGGCCAGCCGCCTTCTCGGCGGAATCCGCCTCGGTGTAGTGCTCACCCGCCAAATCCGGGTGGGCGTCTTGGGGTCCGGCTTGCATCGTGTCTCCTCCTCTGGCTGTAGCCTTGTCGTTGTCTGTGTCGTGCCGGCGCGCCGCCCGCAGGCGGCGCGCCGCGGGCGATCAGCCCAGCTTGCCGCTGTAGCGCTCGAGCAGGGCCCAGGCCTGGTCGCCGAACTTGGCCTTCCACTCGTTGTAGAAGCCGGCCTGGCGCAGGCGGTTGCGGAAGGTGTCGGCCTTGGCCACGTTGAACACCATGCCCTTGTCGGTCAGCGACTTCTGCAGGGTGGCGTTCAGGGCGGCGACGTCAGCGCGCTGCTTGAGGGCGGCGGCGTTGATGTTCTTCGCGACGATGGCGCGCAGGTCCTCGGGCAGGCGCTCCCAGGCACGGCGGTTGCCCAGGAACCAGAAGCCGTCCCACATATGGTTGGTGATCGAGCAGAACTTCTGCACTTCGTTCAGCTTGGCCGTCTCGATGATGGCCAGCGGGTTCTCCTGGCCGTCGACCACCTTGGTCTGCAGCGCGGAGTACACCTCGGCGAAGTTGATCGAGGCCGGGGCGGAGTCGAAGGCCTTGAACATCGAGGTCCACATCGGCGAGACCGGCACGCGGATCTTGAAGCCCTTGAGGTCGTCGGCGGTCTGGATCGGCTTGGTGGAGGAGGTGATCTGGCGGAAGCCGTTGTCCCAGATGCGGTCCATCGCGATCAGGTTGGCCTTGCCGATCTCGCCGCGCACGTGCGCGCCCAGGTCGCCGTCCAGCGCCTTCCACACGGTGTCGTAGTCGGGGAAGGCGAAGCCCAGGCCGGTGATGGCGGCGCCCGGCACCAGGGTGGACAGGATCAGGCCCGAGAGGGTGAAGAACTCGATGCCGCCGGCGCGCAGCTGGCCCAGCATGTCGGTGTCGTTGCCCAGCTGGTTGGCGGGGAAGATCTGGATCTCCACGCGGCCCTTGGTCTCGGCCAGGATGGCGGCTGCCATTTCCTTGGCGCGCACGTTCATCGGGTGCGCCACCGGCAGGTTGTTCGCGTACTTGTAGGTGAATTCGGCCTTGGGCTGGGCCAGCGCACGGGTGGCGGGCAGGGCCACCACGGAAGCGGCAGCGGCGGTTTGCAGCAGGGTGCGGCGGGACAGGGTCATGGGAGAGTCTCCTTTTGGGGGTGGTGAATGCTCTTGGAAAAGGGCCGGCAGCCCAGTCGCCCCCGCGACGTGGGCGCCGCGCGATGCGACGCCCGAGTACTTTGGTGGACAGACCGTGGCCGCCGGAACGCGTCAGGTCGTGACGGGCTCCTGCAGGCAGCCCCGTTCATACAACAGGTGGCGCACGTCTTTCTTCGTGATCTTCCCGTAGCCCGACTTCGGCAGCGCGTCCCAGAAGAACACGTGGCGGGGCCAGCGGTACTTGGCGCAGCGGCCCTCCAGGTGGCCCAGGACGGCCTCCGGCGTGAGCGAGGGGTCGCGCGAGACGATCACCGCCACGCCCACCTCGCCCCACTTCGGGTCGGGCACGCCCAGCACCGCCACCTCGACGATGGCCGGGTGCGTGAGCAGCACCTCCTCCACCTCGCGCGGGTAGACGTTGGAGCCGCCGGAGATGTACATGTCGGACTCGCGGCCGGTGATGTACAGCAGGCCGCGTTCGTCCATGCGGCCCAGGTCGCCGGTGTGGAACCAGCCGCCCGTGAGCGCCTTGGCGGTCGCCTCGGGGTTGTTGTAGTAGCCGGCGAACACGCCGGGGCCGCGGCAGCAGATCTCGCCGACCTCGCCCACCGGCAGCGGCTTCAGGTCGGGGCCGAGGATGGCCACTTCCATGCCGGTGCGCGGGCGGCCGCAGGAGCCGATGTTGGCGTCGGGGTCGGCGTCGTCGGCCGAATGCATGTGCGGCGGCAGCACGGTGATGCAGCCGGTGACCTCGCCCAGGCCGAAGTACTGCACCAGCACCTTGCCCAGCTTCTGCAGGGCCAGCTTCTGGTCGGCGCGGTACATCGGCGCGCCGGCGTACAGCATGTAGCGCAGGCTGCTGTGGTCGAACTGGTCCACCGACGGGTCTTCCACCAGCATCTTGACGATGGTGGGAACGGTGAACAGGTTGGTCACCCGGTGCTTTTCGACCAGGCGCCAGAACTCGGCGGGCTCGAGCTTTTCCGAGGGCATCAGCACCGCCGGGGCGCCGCGCGCCACGTTCAGCAGGGCGTGGATGCCCGCGCCGTGCGACAGCGGCGCCACGACGATGGAGCAGTCACGCTCGGTGGTGCCCGGGATCACGTCGGCCAGGTGGTTGGTGACGATGAACGCCATCTGCCCGTGCGTCAGCATGCCGGCCTTGGGGCGGCCGGTGGTGCCCGAGGTGTAGAAGTACCACAGCACCTGGTCGGCGGTGACCTCGGCCATCGCGGTGGGCGCGCCGGCGTGGCGGGCCACCAGGTCCTCGTACGCATGCTCGCCGGCACGCGGGCGGCCGATGGTGACCACGTGGCGCAGGCCCGGGCAGGCCTCACGCACCGCGTCCACGTGGCCGGCGAACACGTCCTCGGCCAGCATCACCGTCGATTCGCTGGAGCTGCCCAGGTAGGCCACCTCCGGCGGGGTGAGCCGGAAGTTGGTCGGCACCCAGACCGCGCCCAGGCGGAAGGCGGCCCAGGCGCTCTCGAACATCGCGATGTTGTTGCGGGACTGCACCAGCAGCTTGTCGCCGGGCTTCATGCCCAGCGCGCGCAGGGCCGCCACGAAGGCGTCGACGCGGGCGTTGATCTCGCGCCAGGTCCACTGGCGCTCGCCCTGGATCAGGCCGGGGCGGTCGGGGAAGAGGGCTGCCGTCTGCGACAGCAGCACCGACAGGTTCGTGACCTGCGCTGCGTTCATGCCACCTCCAGCACGCTGAGGTAGTTGGCCACCGCCGCGCCGCCCATGTTGAACACCGCGCCGACGCGCGGGTCCTTGACCTGCATGTCGCCGGCCTGGCCAGCCAGCTGCATGGCCGCCATGACGTGCTGCGACACGCCGGTGGCGCCGATCGGGTGGCCGCGCGACTTCAGGCCGCCGGAGGGGTTGACCGGCAGGCGGCCTTCCATGGTGGTGATGCCGTCGAGGATGACGCGGGCGCCCTGGCCGTGGGCGGCCAGGCCCATGGCCTCGTACTCGAGCATTTCGGCGATGGTGAAGCAGTCATGCGTCTCGACGAAGCCCAGGTCGGCCAGGCGGGCGCCGGCGCTGTCCAGGCCGCGCTTCCACGCCAGGGCCGCGCCCTCGAAGCGGGTCGGGTCGCGGCGCGACAGCGGCAGGTATTCGTTGTCCTGGGTGCGCGACTTCCAGCGCACCGCCGGCACCTGGGCGCCGGACACCGGCTCGCTGGAGATCACCAGGGCGGCGGCGCCGTCGGAGACGAGCGAGCAGTCCGAGCGCTTGAGGGGGCCGGCCACGAAGGGGTTCTTCTCCGACGGGTTGCGGCAGAAGTCGAAGCCCAGGTCGCGGCGCATGTGGGCATAGGGGTTGTTCACGCCGTTGGCATGGTTCTTCGCCGAGATGGCGGCCAGCGCGTCGCTCTGGTCGCCGAAGCGCTCGAAGTACTGGCCGGCGATCTGGCCGAACACGCCGGCGAAGCCCGCGGGGGTCTCGGCCTCCTCCTTCACGTAGGAGCAGCGCAGCAGCGTCTCGGCGATCTTGGCGCCGGAGACGGCGTTCATGACCTCGAAGCCCACCACCAGCGCGCGGCGCACGCGGCCGCTTTCCACCGCGTCGGCGGCGGCCCAGATGGCGGCGGAGCCGGTGGCGCAGGCGTTTTCCAGCCGCACCGCGGGCACGTGGCGCAGCTCGGGCACCGCCTGGGCCACCAGCGCGCCGGTGAAGTCCTGCGGCAGGAAGCCGCCGTTGAAGTGGCCGACGAAGACCGCGTCGATGTCCTGCGGCTGCAGGCCGGCGCTGGCCAGGGCGGGCTCGACCGCCTGGCGGATCAACTGCTCCGCGTCCACCGCGTCAAGTTTGCCGAAGGGGGTGTGGCCCCAGCCGATGATGTGTGCCTGTTTCATGAAGGGACTCCTCGCTTACTTGCTGGTGGGCTGTTCTTTCTCGGCGGCGCGGCGGCGCAGGGTGGGAATGCCCACGCCCGCCGCATCGAAGCCGCCATCGACCGCCACGTACTGGCCGTTGATGAAGCTGGCGTCGTCGCTGCACAGGAAGCCGACGGTCTGGGCCATCTCCTCCACGGTGCCGTAGCGGCCCAGGGGGATGGTGTCGTAGTAGTCGGTGCGGATGGCGACGCTGTGCACCAGCTTGGCCATCTCGGTCTCGACCGGGCCGGGGCAGATCACGTTGACGCGCACGCCGACCGTGCCCAGTTCGACCGCGTACTGCTTGGTCAGGTGGATCAGGGCGGCCTTGCTGGTGCCGTAGGCCACGCGCAGGGTGCTGGCGCGCAGGCCCGAGATGGAGGCGATGTTCACGACGGCGCCGCGCTTGCGGGCCGCCATGACCGCGCCGAAGGCCTGGGTGCACAGGAAGGCGCCGTCCAGGTTGGTGGCCAGCACCTGGCGCCATTCCTCGAAGGAGGTTTCGAGCACCGGCTTGAACACCGCCACGCCGGCGTTATTCACCAGCGCGTCGACCCGGCCGAAACGGGCCACCACCGCCTTGCAGGCGGCGTCCACGTGGTCGGGCCGGGACACGTCGCAGTGCAGGGCCAGCACGTCCTGCGGACGGTTGATGGCTTTCTCGGCGGCGGCCAGGGTGGCCTGGTCGACGTCCAGCAGGACGACCTTGTAGCCGTGGTCCAGGAACCACTGGCCGATGCCCAGGCCGATGCCGCGGGCGCCGCCGGTGACGACGGCGACGGGGGAAGAAGAGGCTTGATTGCTCATATCGATCGGTTGAAAAGAGAAAAACGGGAAGGCGGGCTCAGGACGGCTGCTCGGGCAGCCATTCCTCGAGGGTGACTTCAAAGGTGGCAAACACCGGGTTCGCGCCGGGCACGAAGGCGCCGCCGCTGACCTGGCCGCGCGGGTCGACCACCATGCCGGTGAGTCGGGCCGCCGGCGCGCCGTCGGCGCCGGGGCGGACCTCGCCGGCCATGCTCAGGACCTCGACCGCCGGGCCGGTGATATCCAGCGACCGGCCGTCGGCCTGGCGCAGGCAGGCGTCGGTGAGGCTGCCGACCCCGCCGCGCACGAAGGCATGGCGCACGCCCTGCGCGGCGCACAGCGCCTGCAGCGCGCCGGCCAGGTCCTCGTTGGGGGCGACGCGCACGTACAGGGTCCGGCCGATGCGGCCGCCCTCGATGCCGGTGGCTTCAGCCATGGGCGGCCTCCAGGCGGGGGCGCAGCATGTGCAGGCGGGTTTCCTCGTCGAAGACGAGGCGCAGGTCGACGCCCTCCAGCGTGGTGGCGCGGGCCACCACCGGCTCGGCGCCGATGCGGGTGCGATCGGGCAGCAGGTGCCCGCCCTGCAGCCGGCCGTCGGCGCCGCAGAAGCTGGCGTGGCAGTGGATGAAGGGCTTGTCGTCCTCGCCCAGGGCGAAGGTGACGCTGCCCGCCAGCAGGCGCACGCCGCGGGCGGGGTGCGGATCGCCGTAGGTGCAGATCACCTCGTTACGCGGGTCGCGGATGGGAATGCAGAAGGCCGTCTCGTCGAGCGTGCCGCCGCACAGGGACAGGGCGGCGGTGCGCACGCCCAGCGGCACTAGCGCGCCCAGCAGCGCCTCCTGCAGCGTGAGACCGGGCGCCAGGGACAGCCGCAGGCTGCGGGCGTGGCGCGCGGGCACATGCTCGATGCGCAAGGGCGCCACCGGCCCGGGGTGGACCATGGCGCGTGGACGCGCGGGTGGCGTCGACGTGTGGGGCATGCGTTGTCTCCGTGCCGCTCTTGTCTTGTGTGGGCCAGTGTATCGGCAGCTTCGTTTCGAATGAATTTAAACTTTGGATAGATCAATATAAACGGCAAATCAATGGACATGCGTCACCTGCGTTGCTTCGTGGCGGTCGCCGAGGAGCTTCACTTCGGCCGCGCCGCGCAGCGCCTGCACCTGACCCAGCCCCCGGTCAGCCTGGCCATCAAGGAGCTGGAGGAGGAACTGGGCGTGCGCCTGCTCGATCGCACCTCGCGCCGCATCGCGCTCACGCCGGCCGGCGAGATGGCGCTGCAGGACGCGCGGGCGGTGCTGGCCTCGGCAGACCTGATGCGCCGCCGGGCGCGCGAGGCGGCCAGCGGCCTCATGGGGTCGCTGACCATCGGCTTCATCAGCCTGCCGGCGCTGTCCTTCCTGCCGCCGCTGCTGCGGCGATTCAGCGAGGACAACCCGCGCGTGAAGCTCTCGCTGCTGGAGGGCACCACCGACCAGATGCTCCACGAGGTGGAAAGCGGCCGGGTGGACGTGGGGCTGGTATTCCAGACGCCCGACCTCGCCGAGCCGCTGCAGGCACGGCTGGTGCAGCAGGAGCCGCTGGTGGTGGCCCTGCCGGAAACGCACCCGCTGGCGCGGCATGCCACCGTCTCGGTGGCGCGGCTGGCGCAGGAGCAGTTCCTGGGGTTCGAGCGACATTTCGGGCCGCTGATGTTCGATGCCGTCGTGGCCACCTGCATGCGCCACGGCTTCAGCCCGCAGATCTTTCCTGCGCGCCAGATGCACACCATCGTCAGCCTGGTCAGTGGCGGGCTGGGCGTGGCGCTGGTGCCGGACTGCGTGCGCGCGCTGGGGCGCGAGGGCGTGGCCTTCCGGCCGATGCGGGGCGAGAAGACCTACGTGGCCACCGAGGCGGTGTGGCGCCGTTCGGACCGGTCGCCGGTGCTGGAGGCTTTCCTGGCGCAGCTGCCGCGGGTCGCCTGAGGCGCCAGTGACGCGGGCGCGACCGGCGCAGCAGGCACGCACGACTAGGATGCGCGCCATGACCCTGCCCACCCTGCCCTCCACCCAGTTCATCGACACGCCGCTGTTGCGCGTGGCCTATCACGAGTGGAACCCGGGCGGCTCGCGCGCAGTGGTGCTGGTGCATGGCTGGCCCGACAGCCCGCGCACCTGGCTGCAGGTGGCGCCCGTGCTGGCGGCCGCCGGCTTTCGCGTGCTGGCGCCGGCGGTGCGGGGTTTTGCGGGCACCACCTTCCGCAACCCGAACACCCCGCGCACCGGGCAACTGAGCGCGGTGGGCCGAGACACGCTGGACTTCGTCGACGCGATGGGCCTGCACAAGCCCGCGCTGGTGGGCCACGACTGGGGCGCGCGCGCGGTGGCCATTGCCTGCGGCCTGCGCCCGGACGTGGCCAGCCACATGGCGATGCTGGCAGTGGGCTATGCCACCAACTCGCTGGGACCGGACATGAGCCTGGAGCAGGCGCGCAGCTACTGGTACCACTGGTTCATGGCCACCCCGCTGGGCGAGCAGACGCTGCGTCAGCAGCCCCGCGCCTTCGCCAAGATCATGTGGGACCTGTGGGCCCCGCCCGGCTGGTACGACGAGGCCGAGTTCGACGAAACCGCCCGGGCCTTCGACAACCCGGCGTGGATCGACGTGACGCTGCATTCCTACCGCCAGCGCTGGGGCAATGCGCCCAGCGACCCGGCCTATGCCGCGGACGAGGCGCGCCTGTCCCCGGTGCCGGTGCTGGACGTGCCCACGCTGGTGCTGCACGGCGAGGCCGACGGGGTGAACCACCCCGACATGTCCGCCGGCAAGGAGCGTTTCTTCACCGGCCGCTACGTGCGCACGCTGATGCCCGGGGTCGGCCACTTCCCGCAGCGGGAAGCGCCGGCCGCGGTCAGCGAGGCGCTGGTGGCGTTCCTCGGAGCCTGAGCCCGGTCGCAGGACCGGGCCTGGACCACCTCAGGGCTTGCACAGGAGGGCGACCTGGGTGAAGCCGTCCTCGGCCGCCTGGTCGCAGCGGCCGTCCACGCGGTACTCGATCGCGCCCTTGCCCTCGCGGTTGATGAAGAAGGCCACGTCGTTGTCGCCGCAGGCGCTCTTCTGGCAGCCGCTGGCGGACACGACCTCGGCGTTCACCGCTTGGAACGGGGAGCAGACGTCCATCCGATCCAACGCCAGGCGCTGCAGGCTCTCGCCCAGCTTGCTCCACACCAGCTGCTGGAAGGCCACGCCGGCCGCCGGGTCGCTGCCGCCGGGCATGTAGGCGAAGCAGTTCTTGCCCTGCAGGGGCGCCACCTGGGGGTTGGCGAAGGCCGAGGCCTCGGCGCGGGGCGCCGCTGCCGGCGCGGCGGGCGCGGCCTCTTCTTCCTGCGAGCCACCGAAGAGTCCGGCCGCGCGTTCGCGCGCCAGATCCATCAGCGACGGCCCGTCTTCCGACGGCGCGCCGGTGACAGGCACCAGGGCCAGGGCCACCAGCAGCGCCAGGCCACCGAACACGGCGGCGGGGAGCCAGCCCGCCTCGGGTGTGGCCACCGAGGGCAGGTCCGACCCGCCGATGTCCAGCGTCGGCGACGCCGGCTCGTTCAGGTCCAGCACGGGGGATGCGTCGATGCGGTCTGCCATGCCTGCCTCACGGACGCTTGTGCGCGTCGAGCAGGGTCAGCACGATGCGGGAGATTTCCTCCAGCTTGGCCTCGTTGATCTCCTGGCCCTCGATCACCGAGCGCTTGAGGGTCATGGCGTAGTCGTCGCCGGTCATCTCGGTGATGCCGATCAGACGCTGGCGGCCCAGCACCAGCACCAGGGTGGCCACCACCGCGCCGACCAGCACGAGCACCACCACCGCCGACTTGCTGCCGGTTTCCGAAGCGGCCACGGCGGCGAACACGAACACCAGGAACCAGACCAGCGCCTTCACCCAGGGACGGCTTACGCCGAAGAAGACCGAGCTGACCGATTCGATCGGCAGCACCACGCGGTTGAAGCCCGAGAAGCTGCCGGAGAAATACTCCACACGCGAATAGCGGATGCGCATTTCGACGGTGGGCTCGATGCGCATGAGGGACAGGAGCCAGGCGATGATGCCGCTGCGGCGGGCCAACACCTCGACGTATACCCCGTCTTCGCGCGGCGTCGGGCTGGCGAAGAACTTCTTGACGACCAACGCCCCGGCCTTGCCGGAAGCGGCGCCGGCAATGCCCAGGCTGACCAGAACCACCAGGGCGACGATGACCCAGTGCCAGATACTGAAGGAATCCATATTTGTTAGAGAGGTTGGATGAAGGACGCCGGATTCTGTGAATCCTGCTATTGATTGTCAATTTGCCAATTGAATAACACGGGCACCGCAGTCGGGCTTATGCTTGCGTCATCGCTTTCTCACAGTCGTATGGAAAACCTGTCTTTTTCCACCTTCGTCATGCTGGCCCTGGCCGCGCTGGTGCTGCTGGCGCTGCGCCATGCCATCCGGATCGTCCCCCAGTCCGAGAACTGGCTGGTCGAACGTCTGGGCAAGTACAACCGCAAGCTCGAAGCCGGCCTGCACCTGATCATTCCGTTCTTCGAGACGGTGCGCTTCAAGGTGTCGATCCAGGAGCGCCAGCTGCCGCCCAAGCCGATCAACGCGATCACCCAGGACAACGTCACCATCTCGATGTCGCTGGCCGTCCTGTACCGCGTGGCCGACGCCTCGCGCACCGCCTACCGCATCGACAACATCAGCGACGCCATCCTCACCATCGTCAATGGCACCGTGCGCAGCGTCATCGGCAAGACCGACCTGGACGGCGTGCAGTCCAACCGGCGCCAGCTGTCGGAAGCGATGGAGGACGAACTGCGCCAGGTGTCGGAGGAATGGGGCATCGTGCTGACGCGGGTCGAAATCCTCGAGGTCGACGTCGACCCGGAGACCAAACAGTCCATGCAGCTGCAGCTGGACGCCGAGCGCCGCCGCCGCGCCTTCGTGCGCGAGGCCGAGGGCAAGAAGCAGGCGACCGAGCTGGAGGCCGATGCGCAGTTCTATGCCGCGCAGAAGCAGGCCGAGGCCATGAAGGTGAAGGCGGAGGCCGAGGCCTTCTCGGTGCGCGTGGTGTCCGAGGCCATCGCCCGCGGTGGCGAGAGCGCGGTCGAATTCGAGATCCGAAAGATCCAGGCCGCCGCGGTGCAGGAGCTGTCCAAGGGCAGCAACGCCAAGATCGTGCTGCTGCCCACCGACGTGGTGTCCAGCCTGGGCGCGGCGATGGGCCGCCTGGGCGGGAAAGCCTGAGATGGAGGCCTACCAGGTTGCGCTGATCGCCACCTTCGCACTGGCCATCCTCGAGCTGCTCACCGGCAGCTTCATCTTCCTCGGGCTGGCCGCGGGCGCGCTGGCCGTGGCGGGCGTGCAGTGGGCCGCCGGCGGTGCGAGTCTCAACCGCGACATCCTGGTGTTTGCCGTGGCTTCGGTTCTTGCGACGATCGCCTTTCGCCGGTTCTTCCGCCGCTCACGCGACCAGGACGAACTCCGGCAGGAAGACATCAACCGCTACTGACCCGCGCCGCCCGGCCCGCACCGCATGATCGCCAGCATCGACCACGTCGTCCTCACCACCACCAAACCCGAGGCCTGCATCGACTTCTACACCCGCATCCTCGGCATGCGCATGGAGGTCTTCGTGGACACCGATCCGCCGCGCGAGCGCCGGGCCTTCCACTTCGGCGAGCAGAAGATCAACCTGCACGTGCAGGGCGCCGAATTCTCGCCCCGCGCGCACCTGCCGGTGCCCGGCTCCCAGGACTGGTGCTTCATCTCCAGTGTGCCGATCGGAAAGGTGGTCGCCCGCCTGCAGGAAGCCGGCTGGCCGATCCTCGAAGGCCCGGTGGACCGCGCGGGCGCCACCGGCGCGCTGCGCTCGGTGTACGTGCGTGACCCCGACCTGAACCTGATCGAGATCGCCGAGAAGGTCTGAGGCGATCCGGGCTTGCCCGGAATCGAATTCTTTTTGACTACACTGAGCACCCGCGTCCACTGACCGGGTGTCCGTTTGGCGTCGGCGGCTGCCGGTTTCCGATGCGAAACGGACAGGGCGCCGGGATAATGCGCGAGTCAATAAGAACAACAGTGGATCGCCGCCCGCCGGCCGGTCCACCGCAGTCGCGTGCCAGCCTCCGGCTTCCCCTACATTCCGGTCCGAACCAAGTTCGCCATCTGCCTGGTGCTGGCCACGGTATGGATGGTGGGCTCGATATGGGTTTCGCAGCCCTGGTTCGAGGAACTGGGCCGGCACATCGGGCCGGTGATGGCGGTGTTCATCATCACCTTCATCGCCATCGTCCCCGGCTTCATGAACGCGTTCCTGATGGCGGCGCTGGCGCTGGACCGGCGCCCTCGCGTGCCGCCGCGCGACGAACATCCGGGCATCACGGTGCTGGTGGCGGCCTACAACGAGGCCGGCTCCATCGAGGACACGGTGCGCAGCATCCTGCGGCAGGACTACCCGGGTCCCCTGCAGGTCATCGTGATCAACGACGGCTCGTCCGACGACACCGCCGACATCGTGCGCCGCCTGCTGCCGGAGGACCCGCGGCTCGAACTGATCGACGTGCAGCCCAATGGCGGCAAGGCCGCCGCCTTGAACCGGGGCCTGAAGTCCTGCCGCCATGACCTGGTGATCACCGTCGACGGGGACTGCTGGCTCTGGCACCGCGCGCTGCGCAACATCGTCGGCCGCATGCTGGCCGACCCGCCGGACACCCGCGCGGTGGCTGGCTCGATCCTCATTCGCAACTCGCGCGAGAACTGGCTCACGCGCACCCAGGAGTGGGACTACTTCCTGGGCATCGCCGCGATCAAGCGGGTGCAGTCGCTGTTCCAGGGCACGCTGGTGGCCCAGGGCGCGTTCTCGATCTATGACCGCAAGACGGTGGAGGCGGTGGGCGGCTGGCCCGACACGGTGGGCGAGGACATCGTGCTGACCTGGCGCATCCTCGAGGCCGGCTGGCGCGTGGGCCACGCGGAAAACGCGGTGGCCTTCACCCGCTGCCCGCCGACGCTCAAGCAGTTCATCCGCCAGCGCCAGCGCTGGTCGCGCGGACTGATCGAAGCCTTCAAGATCACGCCGGGGCTGATGTTGCAGCCCCGCATGCCGGTCTTCTACATCTGGTGGAACACGCTGTTCCCGATCATGGACCTGGCCTACACCATCGGCTTCATGCCGGGCGTGGTGCTGGCGATGTTCGGGCATTTCTGGATCGTGGGCCCGATGACGCTGGCCCTGGTCCCGGTGAGCATCCTGATGAACCAGCTGATGTACCAGCGAAGCAAGACCACCTTCGACGAGCTGGGGCTGAAGGTGCGGCGCAACCGCCTGGGCCTGATCACCTACGCCGCCGTCTACAGCATGATCCTGCAGCCGGCCTGCGTGTGGGGCTACCTCAGCGAAATCCTCAACCTGCGTAAGACCTGGGGCACCAAGTGAAGCGACGCGCCCTCCCTCCCCTCCGTCGGACGCGCCCGGGCCAGCTCGCCAGTGTTCTGGTGACTTTCGCCGGTCTCGTCACGGGCCCCACCGCATTCGCGCAGGCCCCGAACCCCGCCGGCGCGGACCACGCGCTGGCGCCGCTGCAGCTGTCCGTGTCCAGCGACAGCGACGGACTCGTGATCCGCAAGCCCTCGGCCACCGTGTACCGTGACTGGCGCAGCGGCAGCCAGTGGCAGGGGCTGGAGATCCAGCAGCAGCGCTACGCCCAGGGCAGCCAGAAGCTCGATGGCCGCAGCATCGCGCTGGTGGGACAGGAGGTCGACCCGGCCAGCGGGCTGGGGCACGGCTGGCGACTTGGCTGGAGCGACGGCCCGTACCAGCAGACCGCGGTGGCTGACGGCTACTGGAGCGGCGCCTGGACGCCGCGCACGCAGTGGGGCGTGTTCGGCACGCACGACGTGGTCGAATCCATCGCCGCGCTGCGTGACCAGGTCACCTACACCCTGGTGGGCGCGAACATCGACCACAGCCCGGTCGACGGGCTCACGCTGGTCGCCGCGGGCAGCGCGACCCGTTTCTCCGACAGCCAGGACCGCCGGCAGCTGCGGCTGCGCGCAATCTGGGACGCGCTCCCCTCCCAGGGCATCACCCTGCAGCTGCACCTGAAGCACCAGACCGGCGAGCGCGACGCGCCGGTGCGCCGCTACTTCAACCCCGGTCAGCTGGACGAGGCGCAGGCGGTGGTGGGCTGGCGCCGGCGCTGGGAAGGCTGGCAGTTCATAGCGCGCGCCGGCACGGGTGCGCAATGGGTGAACGAAGCCGCCACCGAGCCGGTACGCACGGCCGAACTGCAGGTGCAGAGCCCCGTGCGGGGCCAGCAGTTCTTCAAGCTGCGGTGGGGCTTCTCGCAGACCCAGGGCCTGTCCGGCCCGGGCTACATCTACCGTTCGGCCGATCTGAACTGGGTCTTCCGGTTCTGATCAGCCCTCAGGCCAGCTTGCCGGTGACCGCCTCGAGCAGGCCCCAGGCCTCGTCGCCCATGCGGCCCTTCCACTCGCTGTAGAAGCCGCCCTGGCGCAGGCGCTCGCGGAAGGCGTCGGTGTTGACGTCGGCGAACTGCACGCCCTTGGACTGCAGCTCGGTCTTCAGGCTCGCGTTGAGCTTCTCGACGTCGGCGCGCTCGCGCAGGGCCGCCTCGTTGATGTTGCGGGTGACGATGTCACGCGCGGTGGCGGGCAGCGCGTCGAAGTTGCGGCGGTTGGCCACGAACCAGAAGCCGTCCCACATGTGGTTGGTGTTCGACATGAACTTGGCCACCTCGTGCATCTTGGCGAAGTAGATGCCCGCCAGCGGGTTCTCCAGCCCGTCGGCCACACGCGTCTGCAGGGCGGTGTAGGTCTCGCCCCAGGGCACCGTCACCGGCAGCGCGCCGGCGGCCTTGAACATCGAGGTCCACAGCGGGCTGGGTGGGACGCGGATCTTGTAGCCCTTGAAGTCGTCGGGCGTGCGCACCGGCTTGGCCACCGACAGCGTCTGGCGGAAGCCGTTGTCCCACATCTTGTCGAAGGCCAGCAGGTTGGCCTTGGCGAAGCCGTTGATCACGTGCTTGCCCACCGCGCCGTCCATCGCCTGCCAGACCTTGTTGTAGTCGGAGAAGGCGAAGCCGATGCCGTTGATGGAGGCCACCGGCACCAGCGTGGCCAGGATGAGGCCGGTCTGCACGAAATAGTCGATGCCGCCGGCGCGCAGCTGCGAGAGCATGTCCGC
>JACCDX011177544.1_pt1 | contig 14316 bp, 16 predicted proteins | sample 7449681 | NCBI WGS metagenome assembly JACCDX01 (sample SAMN15323450, study PRJNA562643) | freshwater metagenome | isolation source: river surface water | place: USA:Blue River Watershed | collected 2017-08-18
ATCGAATATATAACACAATGTTTTGTTGACTTTTTTGATAGTGGTGAAGCTCGAATGGAATCAAAAAATTCTGCTGCTTATGGTAACTGGGTGGAAATAAGAATAAACACAGAAAAGATAAAAGCATTAAAAGAATATAATGATGAATTTGATTATCAACGTTCAAGAAAGGCGATGGCTAATTGGGTAACTAATACAAATAATATATCAAAATATGCAGATGGTTTAATCTATATTTCAGAATTTATTAAGAAAGTAGAATCTTGCTTGAAAAGACTTAGTGATGAATATCCGAATTATTCATATAAGATTTGGACCAATGGTCTACTTCGCCAGTATGGAGACTCAGAAGTATCTGAAGTAATAATTTTTATATGGCCTTAAAAATAATTTGGCGAAATTAAAATAAGTCCTTATATTTGTAAAACGGTTGGGATGGGTAACGATTTAGATACAAGTTTCAACCTTTTTATAAAAAAATTAAATAAAATTTGGTACATTTAAAAACTTTTATTAAATTTGTACTATAAAATTAACAAAGAGAGAAAAAACTTTTAATATATAGAAATAATGAGAACAATTAATAAACATAAACATTTTAGTAAATCGAGCAAATGGTTTAGCAATAAATCAGAACTTGGTACTGGAAAAGTATTGTGTTTATTTTTTGAAGACTTAACGACTTTATAAGAATAAAAATAATAAAACTCACAGACCCAAGTTCATTGAACTTGGGTTTTTTTGTGTTCAATAAATTATGACTTCGTAGCTTAATCGGGAAAGCACCATACTTTTAATATGGGGAGAGTGGGATCGTAACCCACCGGGGTCACAAAAATAAATGGTGTATGTAGCTCAGAGGAAGAGTGGTGGTTTGTGAAGCCACAGGTCGGGATTTCGAAACTCCTCATACACCCAAAACGGGAGATTGACTTTTTTAATATATAAAAATAAAATCAATCTCCCATTATGAAACCAAAATTTAATATAAATGAATTTGAAAAATTAAAAAATAGTGAAATAATATTTGAATGTGAAATATGTAAAAGTGAATTTAACTCAACAAAAAAATATTTAAGAAGAGCATTAGGTATAACAAAAAGTAAAAGACCACCAAGTCTTAAATATTGTTCAAGTGATTGCATTCGAAAAAGTAAGATGACTGGTGAGTATAAAAAATGTAAAAATTGCGAAGTTGAAGTATACCGAAGTATAAGTGAGATAAAAAAAAATGAAAACGTATTTTGTGGACATTCTTGTAAAGCAATTTTTTGGAATAAAGAAAAGAATTATGGTGTTAATAGAAGTAAAATTGAAATATGGATTGAAGAAGAGATTAAAAAAATATATGATTTCGAAATATCTTTTAATGATAGAAATGTATTAAATAATCTTGAATTAGATATTTATATACCAGATTTTAAGATAGCATTTGAACTAAATGGAATATTTCATTATCAACCAATATTTGGAGATGATAAGTTAAAAATAACGGAGAATAATGATTTAAGAAAATTTAAAGAATGTGAAGAAAAAAATATAAAACTATATGTAATAGATATAACAGATAGTAAAAGATTTGATAAAGAAAAGGATAAAAAATACTTAGATTTCATTTTGGATAAAATTGAAAGTAATAAAATATAAGGAGCTGTGGCAGATGTGGTCATTGCGCTGGTCTGAAAAACCAGAGGAACGGGATCGTAACCCGTCGGCTCCACAAAAGACTTCGTAGCTGAGTTGGTCCAAGCCTCCGACTTTTAATCGGAAGACCGTGGGTTCGAATCCCACCGGGGTCACAAAAAATATAAGCGTCATTGGTGTAATGGCTTAGCATCTTCGGTTCCAACCCGAAGGGTCAGGGTTCGAGTCCTTGGTGACGCGCTAAATGGGAATGTAGCTCAGCAGGTAGAGCACCAGATTGAAGATCTGGGTTGTCGTCGGTTCAATTCCGTCCATTCCCACTAAATATTGCCTTGTAGCTGAGTGGTAAAGCACCTGACTCTTAATCAGGGGATCGTGGGTTCAATACCCACCGGGGCAACAACTTTTAAAAAACTAAAAAATGGAAATTAAATTAGAAAGCACTTATAAAGGAACAAGAATTCTTTTTAAAGAAAGTGCAAAAAGTAAAAGAACATTACTTAATAAAATGATTGATGTTTTAGAATCTTATGGGTATGAAGAAATAATGATACCTATTATTCAGAAACAAGAAACATTCCAATCAAAAGTTGGTGATGAGAATAGAAATATGATGTTTAACTTCAAAGATAGAGGTGATAGAGATTTATGTCTAACACCAGAATATACGGCGATTATTCAACAACTTTCCAGTGATAGAATGAAATATGAAAAAGATGTAAAGATGTTTTATATCGGAGAATGTTTCAGAGGTGAGAATACACAAGCCGGTAGATGGAGACAATTTACACAATTTGGAGTTGAAATTATAAATCCAACTAAAGATTTCTCTGATGAAATGATAGAGATTTCTAAAAAACTTATCGAATTAGTAACATATAACTATGAGATAAATGTTGATGCAACAAGAGGACTTGACTACTATGTTGGTGGAAAAGGTTTTGAAATTGCTTGTCCAGAATTAGGAGCAGCTAAACAAATATGTGGAGGCGGTACCTACGATGGAGGAATTGGTTTCGCGATTGGTGTTGATAGATTATTATTATGTAAATAAATATGTAGGGAGTAGCTCAGTTGGTAGAGCACGTACTTTACTTGTCTATAACTTTACCTCGAAAGAGTGTTGATTAGAGAAGTTACTTCGGCTGTTAACCGCGTGGTCATGGGTTCGAGTCCCATCTCCCTACCAAAAAATAAAAAACAAATATGCCAGAAAGAAGTGATAACTATACTGACTTAACACCATATCATAGAAGAAAACCTTCTAAGATTGAAAAGAAAGCTCAAAAATGGGCTGAAGAAAAAGGAATAACTGATACTAATTTAATTGAAGCATTTATAGAAGGTTATACTAAATGTGAAGATGAAAATAAAGGTAAACTTTTTACAATAGAAGAAATAAAAGAGATAATAAATTAGGAAAATTAAAAAGCAAGTATTACATTTGTAATATATAACAAAGAAATAAAAAATATTATGAGAACAATTTTAAACATATTAGTTTCATCAAGTCGCTCGAGTAGTGGACATGTAATCCGATTGTGTTTATAATTAGGTAATAATAATAATATTATATCATATTGAACCCTCGGATTAAATAATCTGAGGGTTTTTTTATTTAGTCATATCGTCTAACGGATAGGACAGGTCGCTACGAACGATCAGGTGGGGGTTCAATTCCCTCTATGACTACAAAATTGGAAAGGGTAACGTTGGTTGAGTGGAGCGGTCTTGAAAACCGTAGATCTGAAACAAGATCCGAGGGTTCGAATCCCTCTCTTTCCGCAACATATATGGAAGAGTAATTAAGCTGGCGCTTGACCTAGTCTTGAAAACTAGTGGTACCGAAAGGTATGGGGATCGATACCTCACTCTTCCGCCAAAATAAATGGAGAGTAAACTGAGGAGGTCCTCAGCACCGCCTGCTAAGCGAGTGGCACGATAACGTGTGGGTTTCGAGTACTCTGCTCTCCGCCAACGGAAGATGCGAGTAGAGGTGGTCCTCTCACTTGTTTGGAAAACAAGGGCTCGTTAACTCGGGCTGGGTTCGACTCCCACTTCTTCCTCTTATGAAAGTAATTGGTATTTGTCCTATTTGTGATAGAGAAATGTGGGAAAATCAATTTGTTGATCGTCACCATTTCCTTCCCAAATGTAGAGGTGGTAAAGAAACTGAATGGTTACATAAAATATGTCACCGAAAAATACATTCATTGTTTACTGAAAAGGAATTGGAAAAGAAGTATAATAATTCTGAATTGGTTAAAGAACATCCAGAGATGGAAAAATTCATAAAATGGGTTTCTAAAAAAGAACCTGACTTCTATGATAGTACAACAACACACAATAGAAAAAGAGGTAGATAAACTTATTATTCATTTTTAATATAACACGTATGGAAAATAGAGTAACACCAGATAATATTACAAAATTAAATACGAATGAAATATTTGTATTTGGTTCTAATTTATCTGGTAGACACGGAAAAGGAGCCGCTAAACAAGCTCTTACTTGGGGTGCTAAATGGGGTCAAGCCTCTGGTTTACAAGGCAGAACTTATGGTATACCTTCAAAGAATGCTTCGATAACAAGAACATTAAGTGTTAAAGAGATTAAACCATTTGTAGATGACTTTATTCAGTTTGCAAAAGAGAATGTAGATTTGATATTTCTAGTAACTGAGATAGGTTGTGGATTAGCAAACTTAACACCAAAAGAAGTAGCACCGTTATTTGAAGAAGCTATTTACATAGAAAACATACATTTACCAAAGAGATTTTGGCATAAATTGAAAAAAAATTAAAAAAAATAGGTATAATTTAAAACTTTTTACTATATTTGTAGTATAAAATTAACAAAAACACAAAAGGAAGAAAAAATATTTAATATATAATAAAAAATTAGGATTATTGAAAGATAGTCCGTATATTTGTAAAAGATTTAAAAACGAGAAATAATGAGAACAATTAACTTAAATATGAACTTGAATAACACACTTAATATGGTGAATACGTTATGTATTAGACCAAGTGAGGGTTTCAACCTGTTTAAGGATATTGTGTAGTATAATACATATATACAAAAAACATTGAAACCCTCAGACAAAAAATCTGAGGGTTTTTTTTATTTACATACATTCCTCCGTAGCTATAACGGTCAGAGCAACCGCCTGTTAAGCGGAAGGTTACAGGTTCGAATCCTGTCGGAGGAGCAAAAAATATAAAAAGGACTATTAGCTCAATCGGTAGAGCACCTGACTGTTAATCAGGGGGTAGTAGGATCGTAACCTACATAGTCCGCAAATAAAATGGTTCTATGATGTAACTGGATAGCATAAGCGCCTTCTAAGCGTTTCGTCTGGGTTCGAATCCCGGTAGGACTACAAAATAGTTGATTAGCTCAATTGGTAGAGCGCCGATCTGATACGTCGGAGGTAGTGGGATCGTAACCCGCATCAACTACTAAAACGCAGAAGTGGTGGAATTTTGGTGAGACACCCCAGCCTTAGAAGCTGGTGCTTGAAAAGATAGCGTGTGGGTTCGAGTCCCACCTTCTGTACTAAATTGGAATATAGCTCAGTTGGTTAGAGCAATCGCCTGATACGCGATAGGTCGTAAGTTCGAGTCTTACTATTCCAACAACAAAAATGCTGATGTCGTATAACGGTCATTACACCACCTTTGTAACGTGGATATGTGGGTTCGATTCCCTCCATCAGCTCTAAAAATATAAGCACCAGTGGTCGAGTGGTTTTAGGCATACGCCTGCAAAGCGTATTAACGGGGGTTCAAGTCCCTCCTGGTGCTCAAAGTAAATGCCGCGGCTTAGTGGAAAAGGGTCGACCCTCATATGGTTGACTAAGTGAGTTCGAACCTCACGTGCGGTACTAAGTATATTGCTCTGTAGCTTAATGGGAAAGCGTCACCTTGACATGGTGGAGAGAGTGGGATCGTTACCCACCAGGGCAACTAAATAATGGGAATTAGCTCAATCGGGAGAGCGTTAGACTTACATTCTAAAGGTAGTGGGATCGTAACCCACATTCCCAACTAAATAGATGGTGATTGATAGAGTTACTTCGTAAATGGTTTACAATTTGACTTAAAATCAAACTTAGTGGTTCAAATCCACATTCACTCTTCAAGACTTTCCTCTATTTAACTGCTCCTGTGGCGAAATTGGTAGCACGCGTTGGACTTAAAATCCAATGGTCATAGTGACCGTGCCGGTTCGAGTCCGGCCAGGAGTACTAAAATAAATGCAGTTATCGTATAGTCGGTGATTACACATCCTTGGTACGGATGAGACCCCAGTTCGATTCTGGGTATCTGCTCAACTTATTCACCTAATAAATCATTTAGTTTATTATCCCTTCTATCTTCTTTTGAAATATAAAGTTTAGATTCTTCAAAACTATACCCAGAGTGAATTTTACCACCAAACCATTTTTCTAATGCTTCCCAATGATATATTTTATTCTGTCTATTGATACTTGTTATTATAACATATTCAATACCATATTGCGTTTTATCAAAATCACTAGCTTCTAATTTATCTCCTATCTTAAACATACTATTTTAATAAAGTATTTAGTTTCTTATCTCTTATTTCAGTCTTTGAAATAAAGATTGGTTGAAATCTCAAATCTAAAAGACCATCATAATTATAAAGAAGTTGTTTAATTTCTCCTTTGCGTAAATTTACGTTTGACTTTTTTAATAATCTACCAAATAATGAATAATTATAATGTCCATCTTCAAATTCCATTTTTATAAATTTAAATGAAGTTTCTATAAATACTTTATGTGAATCAAACCAATCGTTTATGTAACCAACTATTAAAAATGTCAAAAATGATGCTATTAATAAACACCATATAAAAACATTAAATCCATTATAACTTTTAGTCACTAAATAGTTATTAACTACTTTTTGTGGATTTTCATAAGTTAAGTTATTAAACTCAACATTATTCTCTATTATTTCTTTATAAGTATAAACATAATACCCCTCAATCTCAAATTGATTAACAATTTTTGTTTTTACAATAGTATCAGGAAATTGATATTTATATAAAAAAATTATAGATAATGTTAAAATTATCAAACAAGTTACTTTTATTATATTAAACATAAAAAAGTAATAAATCCAAATAGGAGTGTAAAGTATATTAATTTTCATTGTACAGATTTAATATATAAATATATGAAATATCTAAAAAAGTTTAATGAATCTATAGTTAAAATTGATGGCGAAAGTAAAGAACATAGATTTAAAAATTTACAACATGTCGGTGATGATATACACTCAGATGGTAAAATTTCTATGTTTCAACAAGATTGGTTTGAAAAACTTTTACCAGATACTTTAACAGTATATTCACAACAAAATTTAAAAAAATTAAATAAAAATCTAACTTTATCGGATCTTGATAGTAACAATGAATATATCTTTGATAAGAATGATTGCACAATAGATAATAACTTAATTCAATTTAATTATTATAGAGATAATATGAGATTAGAAAAAGGTGATATTATGAATGGTGAACCAGATTTATTAGAGTTTGATATACATTTTGTTAAGAATACCAGAGGAATAAAACTTTTAGTTGATATAACATACGGTGATCAAGTTATTTCAGAATTTTCAATTGAATCACCTAATAAAATAAATATTATTCATTACAATGGTATAGGGTCTAAATATGATGAACACACACATTGGGGATTCACAGATGAATCAATTGAACATTTAGTTAAATTCTTTAATGCTTTTAATCACGGTATTAAAATAACCTCAGATGATTTAAGTTTTATTGACAAACATGATAATTCATATACACACAATATAAATGATACAGACCATTTATATAACGATAAATCTGATTTAATAGAGTTTGAAAATTCTATGGATAAAGATATTTTTTTAATTATTAATAACACAAAACCACCAAAGAATAAATATCTACCAAAAGTTGAAAAGTATTTAACAGTTAGAAATATACCATACAAAGTAGCATCTACACCCGAAGAAGTTGAGAAATATAATTCGGATTATAATATCATTGGTTCACTTTCAACTGGATCAGACTTTAGTATAATAAACCCAGATTCAGATAGTGAGTTTGAAACTTCGGAAACTGCTTTGAGATTATTGAATTGTCCAATCTTAGCTATGTGTTATGGTTTTCAATCAATGGCTAAATTTTATGGTCAAAATTTAAATGGTGGCGATTTAAAATGTAACTTTTTTAATCTTACAGATTATGATAAAGATCACTTCTTATTTAAGAATATCGATTTAGACAACCAAAAGGTTAGTTTTTGTTTTCATGATTACCCAGTAGAAGTGCCATCTGGTTTTAAAGTTATATCAATGTTAGATAATATAATATCTGGAATATCAAATGATGATTTGAAAAGATATGGAATTCTATTTCATCCAGAAGAAACAGAAGAAACATATGTAATATTAGATAATTTTGTAAACAATTGTAGAATTGATAAACAACCAAATAAAAGTTTTATTAAAAATTTTGAGAATTTTTCAAAAAAATATTGATATAATTAAAAACTTTGTAGTATATTTGTACTATAATTAAAAAAAGAGAGAATAGAAACTTTATATATACATAATAATATGAAAACTTTTAACGTAAATATCGCAGTAGTTAACCCGCAAATCCAAGATCAGGATCAACCTAAAGTATTTGGGACTAACACTCTATTGTCTAAAAGTTAAGTAAAAAACTTAAAATGATATGAACCCAGTTAGTCTAAGATTAACTGGGTTTTTTTATTTATATTGTCCTTTAGATTAACTGGCAAATCGTCCGACTTTGACTCGGAAGACCCCTGGTTCGAACCCAGGAAGGACAACAAAACATAACGAGAAGTGACTAAGGTTTTAAGCACGGGCGGTCTGGAGCCGTCAGTTAGTGGGTTCGATTCCCACCTTCTCGACTAAAAAGGTCTATTGGTCCAATGGTTAGGATACCTGACTGTCTATCAGGTGGTGAGAGTTCGATTCTCTCATAGACCGCACAAAGTAACTGTTTGGCGGTAAAAGGTACTCTTTAGAGAATAGAGTAAAAGAATTCTCAAAAACTAGGTGTAGCTCAGTTTGGTAGAGCGGGTAGTTTGGGACTATCAGGCCGCAGGTTCGATCCCTGTCACTTAGACTAAAATACGGATGTGAGGTCAAACGGTTAAGATGTCTGCCTGTCACGCAGTTCGGAGCGGGTTCAACTCCCGTCACGTCCGCAAAATAAAAGGTCTATTGGTCCAATGGCTAGGATATCTGACTGTCTATCAGATGGTGAGGGTTCGATTCCCTCATAGACCGCTAAAATATAACTAGGTGTAGCTCAGTTTGGTAGAGCGGGTGGTTTGGGACCATCAGGCCGCAGGTTCGATCCCTGTCACTTAGACTAAAATTACCGAGTCGTCTAACGGCAGGACATGGGCCTTTGAAGTCCAGAATAATGGTTCGAATCCATTCTCGGTAGCAATTAATTGTTTTTAGTTAAAACATTTCTTTTAGTTTTCATAAAATAATTATGAAAACATTACACATAAACTTATGGGCTGGTCCAGGTACAGGTAAAAGTACAATGGCTGCGGGTATTTTCTCAGCACTTAAATGGAATAAAATTGATTGTGAGTTAATATCAGAATACGCTAAACAAATTGTTTGGGAAGAATCATATACTAAACTAAATAATCAAATCTATCTTTTTGGTAAACAATACTCTAAACACTATAATCTAGAAAGTAAAGTACAAGTTGTTATAACTGACTCACCAATTCCAATGGGTTGTGTTTATGATAATGGTAAAACAAAATATTTAAAAGAACTTGTTATTTCAGAGTTTCATAAGTTTGATAACTTAAACTACTTCTTAGGAAGAGTTAAAGATTATAATCCAAATGGAAGAATGCAAACTTATGAAGAAGCTTTAGAAAAAGATAGAGAGATTAAACAATTTATGATTGATAACGAAATTGAATACATAGATATTCCAGCTGAAGAAGAGAGTGTTAAATTAATTGTTGAAGATATTAAAAGAAAATTAAATTATGAAACAGTTTGAAAAAAAGTCATTACAATTTAATGAGTGGTCTGATTATTGCTCATTTGAAGTTCCAACATACTCTAAATTATTAGATGTTTATCTATCTAATAATCTGGTAACTATATTATATGAATATGATAGTACAAATTACTATAATATGAATAAAAGATTTAATTTAAAAGTTATTAAAGAGGAAGGAGATCTTAGAAGCATTCCATCTAATTATGATTTTTTAAAAACGATAACAATAGAAGAGCCACAAAGAATAGAAACTCTTTCAACATTTAGTGGTGTTAATTTTAATTTATCACCACTAAATAAAAAAGTATTTTTAATTTTTTTTAATGAGTTAAAACCAATTGAAGAGAATAGAGATGAAAAAATAGCTGAGGTTTTGAATGAATCAAAGTATTGATAATTTGATAAAAATTTGGTCTGATGAAATTGAATCAGTTGAGGTTGAAGGTTACAAACGAAGTATAATATCAACAAGAAAAAATATTGTTTCTCTAAATACTCCAGAATATCATATCACATTTGATTTAGATTATTTAGAAAAAGATGGAAATGAGATTGGTGATTATGGACATAAACTTTACTCAAGATGGGGATTTAAATTAATAAATTTATTTACCGATAAATTAAAATGTGATGAAGGAATAACACCAAATTCCAATTGGACTGAAATAACATTTAAAAATGATTATGCGGATTATATAAATTATAATAGATTTACATTTAAAGTATCAGTTTTTGATCCATTGAAGATACTAAGAGATGAAAAGTTAAAACTATTAGGGTTTTAAACTTTTTTTATTATTTTTGTAAAAATATTTATATATGCGATTTTTATTAACTATTATACTTTTATTAGTAACAAATATTTTATATTCACAAGATGTAATAATTGAAAATAATGGAGTAACTATTAAAATGTCTAAAAAAATAGACTCTTTGATAAATTCAAAACAAAATAAAAAAATTGAATCTTGGAAAGTAATTTTTTTCGCTATAAGAAATGTAAATGATTTATCACAAGATAAAAATTTATTAGAATCAACCAAAAATAGAGTTATTAAATATCATCCAGATTTAGAATCTATAGTTTACTTTGACAAACCTTATTGGAAATTAAAAGTAGGTGACTTTGAAACAAAAAAAGAAGCTGAAGATTTTATATCTTCGGTTTCAAAACATTATAAAAATATGAGTTTAATTCCCATAAAAGAATGAGCACATACGGAAAAAAAGCATTAAATAATTGGAATTACCAATACTCTGAAGAAAGTGCTAAAAGATTTAATTCAACACCACCAGAATTTCAATTAGAAATTCTTAAAAAGTGGTATCCAATTGGAATGACTTGTGTTAAGTATGATAGATTTTTTAAAAAGTATGATAAAACTATATATGAGATAGTTGGATATAATACAATAGGTGTAGGAACAATTCACCAACTTGAGCTAAAAAAACAATTAATCGTTAATAATAAAACATATTATGAAAATGTAACAATACATCCAATACATTTTAAACCAACAGATGAATATATTAAAATGATGAATAGAGAAAACAAACTAAATAATTTAGGAATATAATATCATGATGTTTCATGATTAAATAAAAATTAGTATATTTGTATAATTAAAACTATAAATTAATATGAGCGAATTAGAAAACAATTCATTAGAAGAAGTAAAAACTGAACCAATTATTGGTAAGTTTAAACCAAAAAGAAAATTTTTAAACTTTGTATCATCCGTAAATGGTGCAAGAGTACGTTTTATTAGAGATATTGCTTTCATTGATGGTGGTAAACTATCCGGTCTTTTAGACAATGTTATCTTTAAAGTAACTATTTGTGATGAAGGTACAATTAATTTTGAAGAGCAAAAAGGAACAAATTTAACTGATGATGATATGATTAAGCGACTGATCGCTGATATTGACGCAACCGATGTTACTGGTTATGCTCAAAAATTTGTAGTCAATGGTTTAAAGTTCACAGATATTGACGGTAATCCTTGTTTCTTAGAAGTTGAACATGAGAAACCAATTAATGTATTAGCATCACTATTTGATAATGATGAAAAAGTAGAAGTGTCTGAAAAAGGATTATCTATTTTAGATATGTTGTTTTCTGATGAAGATGATGATACAGTTGAGGAAAAGTTAGAGTTATCTGAAAAAGATGTTGAAACTATTTTAGAAACCGTTGAAACTCCACCAGCTCCAAATGAAGCTCTTAAAACTGCGACTGAAAGTTATATGGAAGAACAATTCCGTAAAATGAATGAGAGAAAAATCACAGAGCTAGAAGATAGAATTATCGAGAAACATAAAGATATTACTAGGTATAAATCTGATGTTAAACAAGCTGAGGCTAAGTTAAAAGAATCTACGGAACAGTTAGAAGTTTTAGAAACTCGTTTAGAAACGTTAAAACCAACTGAAGAACCAAATGGTTATGTTTTTAGAGTTTCTGAAGAATTAAAGTTAGAAACAGGATTAGATGAATCCACACGTGAGATTGCTGATAGAATAGCAGATATCATGAAGTTGAAGAAAGATGTACTTTTTGATTATTTAACAGGTGGTTACTACAATATCTACTTTGGTGATAAGAATGACTTTGATAAAGTTGAACTTAGTATTGAGATTTTAAATAAAATCAAATCAATTGATCCAGTTGGTAAATTTGAACCATCTGAGATAGATGGTCGTCAAGTTATTCAATATAGAGGTAAATTAAACTGGCATCAACTTACTGATAAAATGATCAGAAAGGGATTCGAACAAAATATCGAATTTGATAAAATCACAGGTTCTAACTCATATGAACAAAAAGTTGATGAAACAGATGATGTTACAACTGAAAATGTTACTGATAGTGACTTTGATGAAGTTTCAAATACTGAAGAAGTTAGCTCAATTAAAGAGTTTATCACTGTGGATGAATATACAAAACCAACTGATTTAGTCGTGTTAGGAACATCCTCTTATAATGATATAGAATTCAAACAAGTTCTATCAATAACTGATGGTCTTGCATCATTAGATGTTAGAAGAGGTGGTAAAAAGATGAAATCATTTACAAGTATAGAAACTTCTGGATCAATAACTGTTATTCCTTTTAGTGAATATCAATCATTTATCAATGATTTGGATGAAGATGAACTTGACTTTATTTCAGGAGTATTTGATACACTTTTATTACCAAATTTTGTCGGTAAATTGGAGATTGGTATTAAACAAAATAAAAATTGGGTCATAAATAAATCTATTTTAGATGAAGAGTATATTGGTAATAAACCAGGTATTCAACAAATTTTATTAAACATTCCTGAAGGACAAAAAGTTATTCAAGTTGAAAATCATACTAGTTACCAAAAACAAGATACTTCTAATGGTAGATTGACTTTTATTGGTACAAATGTTGGTGATTACAAAGTAGTAGAAACTTATAGTAAACCAACTGACTTTGTTATCGTAGGTGTTGATTATAATGGTAGAGATCTTGAAATTACAGATGATTATTACTCAGTTGATTTATATTTAAACGGAGGTCCAGTTAAATTATCAAACTGGGGTTCATCATTTGAAACAGAAGGTCACGTTTCATTTATGACTATTAATAAATATAAACAATGGGTTAAAGAATTTGATGCGATGAACGAAGGTGGTGGTATTGAAGCAATCTTAGTAACAGACTTCTGTGGTGACATCACAGTTGGTTGTAAAACAGAAGATGGTTCATTTTCAACAGATTTTGGATTTGGAGATTATATCTTACATCAAGTTGAAGATGGTGAGGAAGTAATCATTAACTTAATAAATAACTCTACTGAAACGGGTATTTATCATATCACTGACCACGATTTAAATAAAATTGTACCTTATGTTAGAGATATAAAGCTTAAAGAAATTTTAGGCGAAAAATAAAAAATAAAAACAATTAATGAGAAAAATTGAAGATATTGAAGTTGCTAGAAAGATGATAAATCTACAACAAAGCGCAACATCTAGAAACTTAGAGTATAACTTAACTTTCGAAACAACAAAAAGATTAATGAGTTATACTCGATGTTACTATACTAATGTTGAGTTTAATGACACCACAAATATCTTTTCAATTGATAGAGTGGATCCCAAAAAAGGATACATTGAAGGTAACGTAGTTGCTTGTACAGTTGAAATTAATTCTAAGAAAGCTAATTTAACTATTGAAGAAATTCATAACTTATCATCACAACTTAAAAAGTTTTGGAGTTCTGAAAAAGTAGTAGAGAAAGTTGAAGAAAAGGAAGTTGAAAAACAGGAAGCTCTTTCTTGGGAAAAAGAACCAGTCTTATCAAAAGACTTACCAAAAAAGAAAGTTAGAAAAAGACCATCAAAAAAACCAGTTGCTAAAACTGATACTGAAGAAGACTTCTTTGAAAAATTAAATTAATAAAAAGCCTCAGATTTTATCTGAGGTTTTCTTATCTTTGTACTATGGAAAATTATATAAGAAATAAAATATTAAAACATTCTGAAAAATTCAATATTGAATTTACAGAAGATAACATAAATTCTATTTTAGAAGAAACTAAAAA
>JACCDX010664024.1_pt1 | contig 14312 bp, 13 predicted proteins | sample 7449681 | NCBI WGS metagenome assembly JACCDX01 (sample SAMN15323450, study PRJNA562643) | freshwater metagenome | isolation source: river surface water | place: USA:Blue River Watershed | collected 2017-08-18
ACAAAAGTGGTCCGATAGAGGGATTTAACCCTGCATCGGGATCACCTCGACACACGGTGTACCGTCAAACGGGTCTGCCTTAAAGTGGAAGACGAAACGCTCGTCCCACTTGTGGCACCGATCGATCCCTTCATCATTCAGCTGGGGGAAGATCTCGCGGAGAGCCTTGAAATAGGCCTCCTTGAGCTCCACGCACTCATCCGCAATGGGGTCTCCGTCGGCCGCCATCTTCTTCTCTTCCTCAAGGATCTCCTTGCAGGCGAGGCCGTAGGCATCCAATGCATTGACCAGGTCGCGATGGGCGTCCCAATAGAACTCCTGCGACAGCTTGGCATCCGGGTTCCACCGGTCCGCAGCATTGCGGCCCACGCGATCGTACTCGTAGGCGTCATCATAGACCTCCACGTAATACTTCTCGCCAGTCTCGGGATCGATGATGCTGAGAGGATAACTCTCCCCTTCCGGCCAGATGTAGTCGGTTACTCGGGAGATCCGTTCATCACGATCATCCTCAAACGGATCGATCATCTTGATCGACCGCTTGCCTGTTTCGCGGTTCCAGTGGATCCGGAGGGACTTCGCGTGGCGGCCATTGGTACCAACGGCATAGCAAAGCGCTTCTCCGGTCACCTCGTCAACGGGGATCTGGAGAACAGTCTTTGCCCACTCAAAGTGGCTTTCTGCCTGGGAAACCCAGTCAGCGGCCTCTTCCACCGCTTGAAAGCGGGCCCTATAAGGTGCACTCTCGGGCAAAATTGCATAGAGCGACCCTTGGAGCTGACTATAGGAGATAGCCTTCGCGATCAGAGTGGCATAGCGTTGCCTGATTGCCATCCAATCTTCTGTCCAATATTCCTCCCCGGGAATGAGTACCTTAGACCTATCGATCTGGATAGGATCCCCATTTTTGGGGGTCCAAGAGATCAACTCATTATCAACAGTAGCAGTATGAATAGCAGCAGTCGACAACATTGTTTGAATGTTGCAGGAAGTCGACATTGTAAAAAAATGGTAATACTCGACAAAGTGTGAATATTCCACTTATATAGGAGGGATCCGACAGAATGTAGATACTTGAATAAATTTTTTATACCTGTTAAGTAAGCTTACGTTCAGGCTTTCAAAGGGTACGTATTATAATTTTTTTTCTATCTAAACAAAAGTGGTTACCGCTACTCGGTTACCACTTACTCTTCTACACGGCGGAGGATAAGCAGATCTACAATAGTACCCCGAGTGGGTACTTATGTGTAGACTGCTTTATTCGCGGTCACGAGGAGGAGGAAGGCTCTCTCGGTGCCGGACATACTGCATCGAGTTGCCCTCTTCGCGGGGCATATCGAAGAAGTAGTCACGACCAGAGTAAGCGTAGCTGCAAGTCCGCAGCTCTGCGAGCTCCTCGCGGGCCTCCGCACAGCGATGCTTTGAGCTGATTACCATCAGCGCATGTGCGTGGAGAGGGTTACTGGGGGAGCGCGCAATCTGCTGCTCCACCTCGTCCATCCACCCCTCTACACGGGCGTGGTGCTCGAATGCGTTGATGTTGCGACGCCGAAGATCCGTGCGCTTGCGCAAGATCTCACGGCGCTCCTGCAGTATCTCGTTTTCGAGCTCGCTTATCCTGTCGTTTATCTCCTGGTATGCGGCCGTGTTCTGGCGGTAGACCGCCGATACACTGTTGTGTTCAGCAACGGCCTCCTTCGCCTTGGTCACCAGCACCTTGTACTGTTCCCTTTTCTCGGCCATCTGTGCGCGGAGTTGGGCGATCTCTTTATCATCCTCGCCCTCCATCTTGGTCGCAAGCAGCTCCTTGAGGGACTTGTACTCTGCGTCCAGCTGTTGAATTGACGCTTGTATGGCGTCGCAGTTGGCGCCCAGCGCCTCCAACTTCTGTTGTAAAGCGAGGCAGATATCCTCCTGCTCCTTGCGCTTAATCTGCCAGTCGTGGCGGATCGCCTTCAGCTCATCCAGTCTTACTTCGCCCAGGACGTCGTACGTCTCGTTGCGTAGCTCGTAAAGGTTGTCGAAAGAGTCGCAGTGAGCGTTGTAGTACTGTCCGTACGCGTACCTAAAGCCTCCAGCCGACCGTTGTGTCGAGTCGTTGGACAGGCGGAAGTGCACGTTGGCAATGGTCTCGCTGCTCATCCTGCCGAGCACGCCGTAGTAGAGCTTGGTGGCCAAGAGGTGGGCAATGCGCGCCTTCAAGTTCTTGAACTCTGTGACGCACTCGCGCATATTGCGTATCAGCACCTCCTTCTCGTCACCGCTCTTCTCTTGGGCGAGCTCATAGCTCTCGCGGATCTCGTCACGCAAGGCGTCAAACGCCTGCTCACCGAAGTTGTGCATACCGGGATAGCTCTCGCCCGGAATGATCCGGAGAGTAATGCGCTCTCCAGTCGCCAACAGGAAGGTGAAGGTGAACTCCTGCATCTCGTGCTGCTCTGCATACGCGATCATCCTCGCCAGGCGACGGATGCGATCGAAGTCGATGATCGTCAGTAGCCGAAGCAAGTCCGGGCGCGATTGGGGCACACTTGCCACCTCTCCCGCACCCGCACTTGCTCCTGCTCCTGCACTGGCCACTCCCTCGGAAGTTGCCCTGGGTGAAGAAGCACCAGCTGCCTGGAATACTCCCACAAGCGATGGCGCCTCGTCGTCCTTGTCGTCCTCGATGCGCCCCAAGTTGAGACTTCCAGGCATCTTCCTGGATCCGTTATGGGGCTTCTCATCCCGTGGCCTCTTCTCCCTATTGGGAGTATCTTGAGGTGTGTTTGGTTCACTCATCTCTGTCAAACAAAATCAAATACGAATGGATAAAGTACCTTTCGTAAGGACTTGGATTACATAACTTCAGAAAACCAAGGCATTTTATCCATCCATTTTTCTCTTACTCTTCTAAATCATTGAACGTAAATCATTATTTATAGATAAAATGATCTTATCCATAATGGATTAGATTATAGAATATGGTAACAGTATGATAATAGTATGGTAATAGTAAGGTAATAGTAATATCATTAAGGGTATCTACACCCTCTTTCCGCCTCGGATCTCGTCGATATATCGGACTTCCAGAAGGGCAGGATCAATCGGCTTGTTCTCAGGATCATCGTATTCGAGCTCTTCCTCATCATAATCAAGGGTATTCTCCACATCCCGATACTCTCCCTGATTCTTCTTCCTCGCCTCTTCATCATCCCGTGTCTCATTTACCATCTCAAACATATACTCCTCAAAGGTAATATCATTATACTCGTAATCCTCCACCGGCTCATAGTCGAGGTTCTTGGTATCGATCTTGAGGAATCCCCCTTCCCAGTGGAACATAAAGATCCCATTGACGATGTAGACCGATACGGGAGCATCAAACTCGATCCTCTGGCCAATCTCATCGATATCCTCATCATTATCGCTCAACTGGCACAGCTCAATGGGAACAATGCCGAGATACTCGCTTTCCACCTCGTACTCGTGACCATAACAATCCCGATATCGCTCTTTCCCGCCAAAGACCTTGTCAAAGACAATTGTATGGCCAGGTGTTTCATCTGGATCAGACCCGCCGGCTCCCACACCCGCTCCACCTTCCTCTTCCTCTTCCACCTTAAACTCCAGAACATTCTCTTCCAGGTTTTGGTAAACAATCTCTACATACTTCTCTTTGAGCGCATAGAAGATGTCACCGATGAAGTAGGTTCCGGGAGGGAGTACTTCTTGGATAACGCGCTTTTCAGAATGATGGTCTAAAGTAAACTCCATATTGGCTTGATCTGAATCAAATCGCAATCTACTCTCTCTTCCGATCATCTTCCCTTTATCCATCTCTCCAATCCTTTTTTGCTTTTGATGAATCAAATCACCCAGCTTAAAGAGATTTCAAGTAATATACCTAATTCAAGATCACAAAAGAATGGCGACTCTTCTTACCAACCTATCAATGATTCCCAAGAGTGCTTTTGCACGCGTCTTTTGCAATATGTCTGGCAAGGAGTTCATCGGCCACCTACTCAGCATTACCGCAATGACGGGATTTTTCGTCAACTATGAGTACTATATGTTCAAGCACGATACCAAGAACGGCATCTGGAGGTTTGATCTGAATAAGAACAGTCGAGAGGTGGATCATATGTATCTGCGATCTGCCGTTTATGGAGCTCTCACCTGGTTCGGTGCGGCTCTGACTCTCTCCAACTATCCTGATTTCACAATGAGGGATACTATTTTTGCTTATACGGGTTTCGCTTGTGTTACGATCTTACTCGATATGGCGTGGTATGTCCTTACCAATCGAGTCCAACTCGCTTAAATGATTCAATCCATCAAATTACCCGGCTTAAAGAGATTCCCCGAAAGAAGAGTATCGAATCCAACAAGATGACTACGGAAACGCGTGAGATTACGTCGAATATGGTAGCCGCGGGGATTAACCTATTTGGCTTTTATATGGGCTATGAGTGGTTATTCCCCAAGTACCCTCATCCGCACCCTTACTATGCTCAGTTCCAACGAACAATGTCGATATTTCAGTCGGGGATCTTCTCTTTTATAACGGTTGCTTTGGCGGGAACGATATCGAAGACCGATGATCCTGTGATGGGTGATTATCTACTGGCGATCATTCCTGTCTTGATCATTGATCATCTGATGTACCTTTACCAAAAGTAACCTCTATATACACTATCATCCGTCTAAATTATAAATCATACGATTTTATTACCATTCTTCGTAATAAAATCATTCTATCTATCAATCCCCGTTCACCCTTACTCCATCATCAGGCACTTTCGGAGGAAAGGGATGAGGATCTGGGTGCTACAAAAGAGGTCGATCCCGAACCCATCAAACATATCAAAGTCCATATAGAGTGCTCGGAAGAGCGGTATACCTTCTGGTAAGAACTTCCGGTTTTTATAGATCAAAAAGTTATGTATATGGAGAGTGATGTAGATGAGAGTTCGACAGAGAAGGGGACTTTCGACGTGAAGTGTCTGATAGATGTATAAAAGGTTATGATGGAAGATTTTGGTCATCTCATCATAAAGTCGTTTCCCCTTATCCTCGCCTTCAGCCTCGGGCCCAATCCGAACCCAATAGGTAAAGAGGGTCTCCACCCCATTCTTGATATCTTGATGGATATCACAGATGTCATCATAACATTGGATCAACCACGCCTTCTTTGCGTTCTCCATCACCGCCTCTACACTTTGCCCCTTTAACTCCAAGTTGGACATCAAGATAAAGAAGTAGATGGTCAAATAGGATTTGGAGAAAGTCTCCATCTTTGCTCGATTCGGATCATTCCCGGAAACGCCACTCTGGACCTTTGCGGATCGATCCAATGATTGAAACAAATAGTCCATAAAATCATAAAGATGTGGCCACTTCTCCACTGGATAGACTGATACCAGCTTCTGATAATAGTGCTGAAAAGCGGATACGTCAGATGCGATCATATCAATCATCAAACAAGTATGAGAAGTCTTTGCCATATCGATCACGCACTCTTTGGTAGCAAAGACCGATTTGCAGAATCCAAGAAACTCTTCTCGCCCGACACATTGTTCATCCATATACTTGTCAATAAGGAGATAGGCCATTATGGAGAATTGGAAGTTTTCGTTGGGGATTTTGAGGAATTTTCGCAGGATCTCGCGGAGTTTGGCGAAGCCAAAAGTAGGACCCATCCCACTCCCTTTAAACTCGGATTTTCCGGAAACGAGAGGATAGAGAGAGTAGACGAGATAGAAGAAGAAGATGCTGATCATCCGAATGAGGTCATCATCACTCCGAACAAAGGTGGTAAGCTCATTCTCCAGGAAAGGTGTGATGATCGCTTTGATTTTATGAATCAATTGAATGTTTTGATCACTGGGTTGGAGGAGAAGCTCTTTGATCGCGCGGAGGAACTTGTCTCGGTCGGCGAGGGCCGAGAGGGAGAGATCTCCAGCGGCGATCGCCTCACGAAGATAGGTGCGGATATTTTCGGACTCATCCGAGGTAAAAGTGAACTGTTTTAGATAGTCAAAGAGTTGGGGATGGGTCTCAGGGGTTACGGGCTGAGAGTACCATTCCATTGTTTTATGATAGTATGTGGGGATCTTCTTGATGCGATCTATGCGCCTTCGAACAGGATCCGACTCCATTTTGCGATGGGATCGATATTACTACTACTATGAGGAGACTCTTTAGTTAGATATTGAACTAAAGAGATCATTCGATTCATAGATCAATGAAGTAAAAAAATTTATAATCGGGAGCCACCAATCAATACCCAGAAAAAAGGGGCATTGGATGGGTGTCTACAACCTTTACACACAACACATAGACTATATACATTGTGCAAGTGCCCAAAGGGCGATACGACGTCATACTCCGTTTATATACAATTGGGATGTGAATCCGCTTAATTGGGAGCAAGGTGAACCTTGATGCTACGGCCATTGAGTACGCGTGTCTCACGCGTCCCCATTAGCTTTCACAAACCTCCTACTCTCGTAGGTTCTGTCGTTTGGCGTTTAATGCCTCCTCAACCGGGTGGTTGAGGGTGGGGGTTGTTCTCCCCCGGTAATCAGTAATATAGATATACATATTTTATGGATTTTTATCCATCACTTTTATGGATAGTTTACGTTCTTGATCGTGTTTATATGAATAAACTCAGTAGATAGTCAGTTGATAGATTTATAAAGTGTCCTTTTTACAAGGCAAACAACTACAATCATCCTTGGGAGTCAGATCGTAATTATTCACCGATAGCCATCCTTGGGAGTCAGGCTATCTTCGCTTATTAGACACTCATATATAAGCAAACCAAAAGTCAGGCTTTCTTATCCATCACTTTTTATCCAGCCTTCTAAATCAATGAACGTAAACATAGTATATTCCTTATACTATCTTTCTATATGTAATCCCTATCCCACAACACCCCTTAAAAGAACTCCCGAGTGCAATAACAGCACTTGTTCTCCTTCTTACGCTTATAATACTCGCCCCAGCACCCCTCGTGAAGGTAATACTTGCACGACTTGCACTGCGTAAACGGCTTTTCACCCTCCTCCCCTTCCCCGTGTTCAAAGCAGATGATGCATTCACGGTCCTCCAGATCTGCCGACTTGTTATAGAGCTTCAGGTAGAAGTCTATGCACCTCTCGTTTGCCCGAATCTTTGAAACATCGAGTGCGCTAATAAAGAGTCCCGAGGGATCCTTCACTCGAGAGAGGGCAACATAGGTCTGTCCCGCTTCAAAGATATCCTTACCAATATTGAGCTCACAGTACTCTAGGGTGCATCCTTGGGTCTTGTGAACGGTAAGCGCCCAAGCGAGGATCAGGGGCATCTGCTTCTTGCTCACCGCCTTTCCATCCTTCTCCTCGTGCGTCCACACATCATACTCCACGATCATCGGCTTCTCGTGATTTAGGAACTTCACTACTGGAACCACGTCTCGAGTCGGCGTTCCACCTTCACCCACCCCATCCACTGTCACAAAGCCAGTCACAATTCCGCGACTCCCATTGACCAGCCCCTTCTCCATATCATTGACCAGGTACATTACTTGGGCTCCCACGGCGAGATGGAGACTCGCCTCGCAGTTTGTTCCCTCATCAATCAGATGCTGAAACCGCTCCCGCTCATACTCTTGGACACTCTTGGAGAAGCTGTAGCTCGCTGAGAAAGTATGGGACTCTCCTTCCAGCTTCATCAGCTCCATCTGGTTATGATGATTCACTTGCTTCTTGAGGGGAAAGAGAACTGTCGGGATGATCCCATCTTCATTTGCCGGGCGACCCTTCTTGTAGATCGCCATCAGGTACTCTTCGACGTGATCATCGACGAACCCAATACGAATCTTGTTGAGAACCACTTGAAACTCACGATCCTTCTGGCGGACGATCTCATTGAGATGGACGACTTTAAGGCGCAGGGATCGCCAGCAGATGGCATCAAAGCAAAAGAGGTCACTCTTGACGGGAGGGAGCTGAAGGAAGTCGCAAAAGAGGATCACTTGAATCCCGCCGAAGGGCTCCCCCGGCTTTCCTCGAAGCCGTTGTCCGAGGATCGAGAGCTTGTCGAGCAGTTCTCCGCTCATCATCGAGATCTCATCGATAATCAGGACTTTTGCCTTCTTCCAGCGGTTGTAGGCAGCTCGCTTGGTCACGTTTGTCTTGATCTTCTCGACGTAGTAATCGATCCCCTTGCTCCCATCCTCAATCCCAGACCACGAGTGAATGGTGATACCAGAGATGTTCATTGAGGAGATGCCGGTGGTGCTGGTGATGTAGATCGATTCATCATCCATATTGCCGAAACAGTACTTGTCAATGTACCAGCAGTAGTAGGACTTGAGGAGGGTGGACTTACCGGTTCCAGCGGGACCGGTAATCAGGACGTTGGAGGTAGAGCAGAGCGCATCAAAGGCGCGCTTTTGGTCATTGGTAAAGGTTATTGTTTTGTAGTCGACATAGCTCACTTGCGCCTTCTTCTTTTTCGAAGCGGCTTGCGCGGCTCTCTCTTGGTACTCTTTCTTCTGCTTCATCAGGGAGAGGAAGTCAACCTTCTTGGGATCTCGAAGAGATCCAGAAGGTTGCAGGGAGTCGTCACCGGCTCCCGCACTCCCATCTCCACCCCCGCCCCCCACTTGTGCCTTAAATGAAAAGAGAGAAGAAGCCATTATTACTCTATTTTCTTCTCAAAGAGCCTTTACCCAACACGGTTTGATGAATCAAACTCATTTATAGACCATTCCAGTAGCCGAGAATAAAGACGAGAATGAGAAGCAGAATGACGGCGTAGAATGCATTACGCAGCTTGGGATTGCGCTTGTAAACAGCGTGTACGTCAATCTCTTGGATCATTGTTACTATATAACATCTATATTGATCTTATATATTTATCTATCTATATCAACTATATCAACTATATCATCTATAGGCCTTACGCCATTATTACAAAGAGAGCGAACAAGACAAGGATGGTCCATTCGACGATCTTGACGCGACCGCTATCATCCACGTATTGATTAAACATATCCATCGGAGATCGTCCGGAGACATAGCTAAGAAGATCGCTGCCACCATTGCCGGAGGTGCCAAAGTTGGGCGTATAGTAACTTTTATTGGCCTTGTTCCCCTTGTTCCCCTTGTTCTCTTTGTTCTCATTGTTGTAAAAGTTCAATAGAAAGCCGATATTGGCATTGTTTGCATTCGGCGCAGCAGCAGCAGCCGCTACTGCTTTGTTATTCACTTTGGCATTCGGGGGAGGTGTTGCAGTTGCAGCTGGAGCAGCAGCTGCAGTCCCAGCCCCTGTCCCAGCCCCAGCATTATTCTTCTTGTTCCCCTTGTTGTTCACTTTGGGCCCTGCCGTGTTGGGCGCTGCCGTAGCAATAGCAGCTCCAGCAGCTCCTGCACTATTCTTTTTGTTGCCACCATTTGGGGGCTTTTGATTTGGCGGAGATGCAGCAGGTGCACTTGCATTTGGGGGCTTTTGATTGGGAGGAGGTGTAGCAGGTGCAGGTGCACTTGCATTTGGGGCCTTTTGATTGGGAGTTGGAATTGAAGGAGGAGCTGCAGCTCCAGCTCCAGCATTGTTCTTTTTGTTTCCACTATTCATTTTATGTATAAAAAGGAATGATCCATTACTAATATGATGCGAGATATTTGCAAGAGAGAGAGAGAAAGAGAGAGGACTGGATCAAGTGCGGTTTAGATCATCGATATTTATCTATAAAAAAGTTAGATTCTCAAGGGACATTTACAAACCATCAACCAAAAACAAATCAAAAGCAAAGATGGACACATCGACGATGATTGAGGCGAAGAAGGAGTATACAACGCAGCTCCAGCAGATCCTAAGTCCGCGTATCTATGAGCGTTTCAAGTTCATTTTTGATGGAACGCTTCAGGTGGTTCAGAGGGAGTTAGCGATGAATCAGATTCAGAGTGGAAGTGTGATGAAGATCTTTCAGAAGCAGCTCTCTTCAATCAAGGATTGGAATGAGAGTAATATCATTGAGGAGTATGAGCGGATCAAGAGCCGCTCCAAGTGCAACTATTTGGACAAGCTGATCAAGGCGGTCATCATTGCCAATATGAAGATCCTCAGCACGATTCAGTATGGCGGTGCCCGGAAGAACCGCTCCAAGATCCAAGTCCATATCCCAACACCTACGCATTTTATCCATAGATGCTATGTGGAGTGTGCGAAGGAGATTTATAAGAACCCTTATATCTTTGATATGTCCGCTACGCTTTCGTCGAAGGAGAAGCATCAGAACTTGCGTGACAGTCTTTTGATCATTGACAATGGTATCTCATCGGCGATTCGTCAGCTTCTTCCCATTGGCGATTTGTTGGAGCAGAACTTTAACAGCGACATGTCCAGCGAAGATGGCGGCTCGGCGGATGATGACGATGAGGATGAGCGGTCAGAGGAGTCAGAATCGCGTCGTGGCCATCGCCAGCGAGGTGGATCTGTTAGTAGCTCTTCGGAGGAGGAGCGGTCAGAGGATGAAGAAACAGAAGATGATGAGGAGGAGCAGTCAGAGGACGAAGGTCAAGAGAGTGATATGAGCTCGATTAGCAGCAGTGGATCTGAGGCCGATGATGAGGACGAAGATGATGACGAAGAGGTATCTGTAGAGGGAGGTGGCAGTCAAAAGTCCGAATCCTCAATTTCCAAGAAGTCAGAAGCACTCGCATCTCGGGTGGAGAGTTACCTGGAGGATCAGACGGCGGATGATATCAAGATTTCGATTGGAGATGATCGGGAGACACAGAGCATTCTGGCCAATGTGATGGAGCAGCGTGCAGAGGCGAGCCAATCAGGCGGTGGTGGTAGTGCAAATGATCCTTGGACCCCTTCCCCTTCTCCTTCCTACCCAACACCTCCTCCTGCTCCTGCATCATCTCCGGTCTATACACCTCAACCCCAGCCTCAACCTCAACAAAGTAGCGGTGGATTTATAGGAGCGCTTTATAATACATTCGCCAGTAGCCGGAATATGAAGCCGAATGCGGATGATGTTTCTGTTCCCACAATCTCGAACAATACTCCCACTTACACATCTCCTGGATACTCCACCCAGGCTCCCAAGCCGGAAGAGGTAAAGGAGATTGTCTTTTCAGGCAAGATTCCAAGCGGCTTTGCTTCAATGCCTCAGGAATCTCCCAAGGCACCTGAGCCCCCTAAGCCTACCCCACCTCCCATCTCCACGCCATCATTCCAGTCGATGGTCCCGGCAATTAACCCAAGCTATGGAATCTATCCTCCCAAGATCCCAACGCCTCCTTCCACACCGAGTGTAGCGCAGCCACGCCCAAGCGGATATCCAACGAAGCCGGTCCAGGCCCAGGCCCCCGTACCACCTCCTTCATCCAGACCGACTCATATGGTAACACGTCCGGTGAAGAAGCTCTCATTAAGGGAACAGAAGTATGGATCGTCCACAATAAAGCCATTATCCGGATCGTCGCATCGGATGTCACAGAGTAGTGGTGGAGGAAGGGAGTCGGATTCGGACGATGATGCGTCGTTTCGTTTTTGATAAATCTTTCGAATGATCGAATAGAACGATTTTCTTCATAAAAGAATCTAAGTGATCATCTTCATCAACATCAACATCAACATCAACAACATTCAAGGATGGATCTAATGAAAGCGATTGGAGACAATGTGGTCTTAGTCAGTGCGATTCTATTTGTCATTCTTTTGATCCTCTATGGACTTTTCTATAAGAAGAGTGGATCTGCCACTGGATCCAAGAAGAGTGAAGAGAACAAAGAGAAGGAGGATCCCAATAAGAAGAACAAGGAGGCGCTTATTAGCTACATCTTCTACTTCATCTTTGGATCACTCGCTATCTATGCGCTTTATCTGATCTATATCAAGTATACCAGCCATCAGTTGATGGTCTCGGCCCTTCCTCAAGGCACCTCTTCCAAGTCTGGTATTGTGGGAGGAGGTAGTAGCAATCCAGCCCACGCACAAAAGTTAGCTTCTGCCCTTGGTAACTACTCCGTCAAGATGACTGGAGATGATATTGATGTCGGCTTCCTCGAGTAGGTAGGAACCTAAGGTTCCTACCCTACCTCCTCGAAGGGAAACCAAGGTTTCCCTTCACCCTTCCTATTTTAAATAGATTTATTCTATAAAAACATATAACGTAAACGATCTTATTACCATTTTCAGTAATAAGATCTCCTTATCGCCTCGCGTTTCGTTTAAATTCTATAGGAAAAAAATATCCACAAGTAGTAGTACTTAAATCACGCACCTTTACACGGTCGATATAAAGAGAATTTACGGGGAGAACAATCAAACGAACCAAACCAAAAACCAAAGATGAGTATTCAAATGAAAAAGTTCGATATGAGGAGAGTGAAGGACGACCAGGTGGTCGTGTTGATTGGTAAGCGTAACACGGGTAAGTCTTTCTTAACGCGTGATCTGCTCTACTATCATCAGGATATGCCAAGCGGAGTGGTGATCTGCCCGACGGAGGGTGCAAACAAGTTCTATACTTATATGGTGCCTCCGATCTTCATTCATAAGGAGTATACACCGAAGATCACGAATGACTTTGTAAAGCGTCAACAGGATTTGACCAAGCGCATTTTAGCGGGAGAGAAGCATATTGATCGTCGCGCTTTCTTGATTATGGACGATTGCCTGTATGACAATGACTGGAAGAAGGACAAGCGCATTCGTGAGATCTTTATGAATGGTCGTCATTGGGGTATTATGTTCGTTCTTCTGATGCAGTATGCTATTGGTATTCCTCCCAATCTGCGTACCAATATTGATTGGGTCTTTATCTTGCGTGACGCGTCGTATCAAAATCGCAAGAAGCTCTATGAGTGCTACGCCTCGATCTTCCCCACGTTTGATATGTTCTGCCAGACGATGGATCAGTGCACGGATAACTATGGCTGCTTGGTGATTGAGAACTGCTCAAAGTCAAACAAGCTGGAAGAGCAGGTTTTCTGGTATAAGGCGGATACCCATCCCGATTTCCGCATTTGCTGCCCGGAGGCGTGGAAGTTTAGCGAACAGAACTATGTGGAGGAGAACAGTGATGATGAGGGGATTGAGTCGTTCTATACGAAGAAGAACCGCCCTCGTGTCAACATCAAGAAGGTCTATTAAATCTTAACTCTTAACTCTTACCGACCATATTCCTTACCAAAATAAGATCTCTATCATCTTATTTTTACCACATCTATAAGTAGTATCCCAGCAATGTTCTTCAAGATTAACTTTGTGCAGTATCTCTTCATTGTCTCTTTGATCTGTGGGACGATCTTGCGAAAGAGTACCTTGACACCTGGATCTACGGTAAAGCGTGGAGATCCGATTTACCGAAAGATGGCGCATCACTATAAGGTGAGCCGATATATCAAACAGGTAATCCGGGAAATCGGCCTCAATCACTATCACATCTCGAAACGTTATCCACGATCTAAAGCGAAGATGGGCATCCGTAAACTCTTACCAGATTTGATGGATAAATTAGATTATCTATACTTCTTCCGGAGTAAGAATCTATTGGTCTACTTTTTCAAGGTAAAGGGGGATCCCACGAACTCGCACAAGATCTACTTTGAGGGAGTGGATGAGATCGGCGATCTCAAGTATCTCCGTCTTCCCCTTCCGCATCGATGGTTTAATGAGTACACTTTGAAATCGATTCATAAAAACCTTTCCGAGAGTGGATTTCTCTTTCAAGTGACTAAAGAGGAGGTGATTCGGACAAAGGATCAGATCCACTCCATTTTTCGCGCCTTTTCTCACCTAAATCATTGGATCTATCAAAAGGATCGATCTACCCGATCGATTCCATTGGAGATGGAGGGGTATAGTATGGGCGGCGTCTTGAGCCAAGTCTTCGTTTACCTCTTGATTCGAAACGAGTATATTCAGCGCCATCATCTTCATATCGATCTCTATGTGATCGAATCGTGGTGGGGTGGTAATCAGGAGTTTTATGAGTACTTGACTTCATACATTAAAGTCCACAACGTGATGTGCATCGGCTCCATCCTTTACTATTATAATCTCTTCTTCCAGAACTACTTCTCCATTCAAAAGTATGTGCAGTTCCCGGTAAAGCCGCTCTTCTTTAAGTATGCCCAGCTACCATTCCCATTCGCGATTACAGAGTACTTTGGCGATCATCACTTTATATCTCGATTCTTGAAACACCTCTCTTAGAGGCACTCAAGCACTTTTTATCTTCACGTACAGTAGTAGATTGTGATATCTGATTCATCCTATTTATGTATAAAAAGATGCGTAAGGTACGAAAGGTCCAGAAG
>JACCDX011652969.1_pt1 | contig 14311 bp, 14 predicted proteins | sample 7449681 | NCBI WGS metagenome assembly JACCDX01 (sample SAMN15323450, study PRJNA562643) | freshwater metagenome | isolation source: river surface water | place: USA:Blue River Watershed | collected 2017-08-18
AGCTGGATTGAATGGCCGTGATTGGCCCCGCCACCTCGTGCATGATGCCCCGGGTAACGGCGCCCAATGTGGCCTGGTGTTGCACTTCTTGTAACGCGGTGGTTAGGCTTTGGTTGGTTTGGTGGAGGCGGCGCTCGTATTTAGAAATAGAAAAGTGGTAGAAGTACACAAAGTAAATCGTGAATAAAAATGACGTTAGAATGGCGGTTTGGTAAATAAAAAGTTGGGCAACGCCGTGTAGTGTGTCGTGGTGTGGCACGACTTCCAAGATGAATCGTTGAATGATTGGGACTCCGCACCCAATTAATGTCCATCGGGCTTGATTGTGATAAAGCAAGACGATCGGTAACCCTGCAATCGGAAAAAAGATCAACGGTGCGCCACACGACGGACCCAGCACTATTGAATACAATAAAATCATCGAGGAAACCCCGGATGTTAGCAAAACGCTTGCGACTGCTGCATGGTTTTTTCTAACTAGAATGATTGTGCTTATCGAGACCCCAAATAATCCAAGCATTAGCCAAGTCGCGTAGTACAATTTAAAAAACAGAAATAACCCAACGTAGGCGAATCCAAGACAAATCAGGAACAGTGCGATTCGCTCGGTTAACGTGGTGGCCCAATGAAGCCTGTTCATCTCTGCCTAAACCCCGTTAAGTCAAAACCCGAACCAGCGCCAATTCTAGTTCGCGTTGAATGGTTTTTATAAGAGACAGCCGCTTATCCATTGGATCAACCAAAACGCTGTAGCCGCGAATCCAATTGCCTAGGATGACGTCGGTAAAAAGTTGGTCGCCTACCATAATGCAACGGTTAAGTTGGATGCGTTGTTGCGCGGCGTAGCTTCTGATGGCCCATGGGAAGGGTTTCCATGCCCGGTATAGGCCTTCAATATCCAAGTGGTCACAGATGCGGCGAATTCGGTTGAAATTGCGATTGTTCGACACGATATGAACCGAAAGCCCCAGGCCTTTTGCGTGAATAATCCAATTGACGGTGCGTAGTGTTGGGTCGCGATCGTCTATTCCGACTAACGTGTTGTCAACATCAAGTAGCAGGGTTTTGTAACCTTTTTCGACAAGGGTGGCCAGCGGGATGTCAAAGATCGAGGTGCAAATAAGGTTTGGCGTCAAAATCGATCGTATTAACTGACGCTGGCTTGAATAAATCATCGGCTGGGGGTTAGTTTCTCGGTTAACGTTCGAATTTCGGTGTCGTAAAGATTGTAACTTACCGTATTGGTAATTAACTGCGCGGTTGAGGCAAAAATGGTATCGATCACTTCGAGGTTGTTTTCTTGTAACGTTTTTCCGGTTGCAGTTAAATCCACGATGATGTCGGATAGCCCCGTGACGGGTCCCAGTTCAATCGCCCCATACAGTTTGATGATTTGGGCTTTGATGCCTTTTTTTTTGAAAAATTGTTCGGTCGCGTGGGGGTATTTGGTTGCAACCCGAATGTTGTGAAAGAGGGTGTCAAAATTTCTGGTTTTATTTGCGGCAAGAATCAATTTGCAGCCTCCAAATTGGAGGTCGCACAATCGAATCACAGGGTCTTGCTTTTCTTCCAGTACATCAAATCCCGAAATCCCGATATCTGCGGCGCCTTGCCCAACGTATACCGGTACGTCCCATGGTCGAACTTGAAGCATTCGGTATTGCCCCGTGGTGTCCATCGTGAACAACTTACGCGATGCCCGCAAGTCTTCTTCAAAGTGAATGCCAATTTGGGCAAATCGTGTCAGTGCTTCGCCCATTAAATACCCCTTGGCAACAGCGATGGTAATCATAGTGTCAACTGTCCTTGTAAAATTACGTTTAGGTTTAATGCAAATCCAACCGCTGGGCAGTCGGATCCAAATCGGCCCATCAGGTGATCGTATCGCCCGCCACATGCGATCATTTGGCGGAATCCTGGGGCATACACTTCAAAATGAGGGCCGGTATAGTAGTTAAATTCGTGAATCAGCCCAGTGTTGTAGCGGATAGTGGCGGCAGGTGGGGATTGGGTTAAGTGGGTATTCAGCGACAGTAAATCGGGTACGTGGTCAATGTCGTTGGGGCCACCCCGTCTGGGTAAATGTCCCAATGCCACATAGTCTTTTTTAATTAAGGCGGTCCGGTCTGATTCGGAAAGTCCGTGGGATAGGGCAGGGTGTCCAATATCAATGATGGGGTTGTGAATGCCAATTTTGGCTAAGGTCTGAACGCATAGCCGAATCACGTCGGCGTCGGGTTTGCCACCCACTGCGCCAATCCATTCGATTCCGGCTTGAAACAACTCAATCGTATCGGCTTGGTCCCCACTTTTTTTTCGAAAAACGGGTGCTTCGTAATACACTTTTAACGGACGGTCTTGGACGGGTATGCGGTTGGCAACCAATCGTGCAATGGGTGTGGTGTGATCGGGTCGTAGAATCATCAAGTTGCCGGCAGTGTCAAAAAATCGAACCGACTGATCAATCAAATAGGGGGTGAGTCCGGGTTCTAGCGAATCAAAATACTCGACAACGGGGGTTCGGATGGGTGTAAATCCATGGTCATTAAATTCGGTGACAATGGATTGGGTCAGTTGGGTGAAACGAATGGCTTCGGTTGGCGTAAATTCCGACACCCCAGACGGCGTTAAGGTTTTCATGGGACTTATTTTACAGACTCGGGGATGCCTGGTAAACTTCCCCAGCTGTTGTTTTTCAGCGTCGCATTCGCGGGAGTGGCGAAATTGGTAGACGCACTAGACTTAGGATCTAGCGCCTCACGGCATGGGGGTTCAAGTCCCTTCTCCCGCACCACCTAATACGAAAGCAAATATGTCACCAGCGCCATCGTTGCCTTTTACGCTTCATCTGTTTTTGCTTCCCGACGATGTGCTGGATATTCCCGTTACCCATTTAACCCGATCCTGGGTGTCTCATTGTGTGCGTCAAATAAAACGCATCGGGTTTCGGTTTAATGGGGTGTTACGCGCTGATCGCGAATTGGATTGTGTTGTGGGTGCAACGTTGCGCCGTCGTAATGTTGTGCGGCGCCGTCCAGTTACCCACACCTGGGACCCAACGGTTGGCTTAATGGATATTCGGTCCCGTTTGACTGAATCAAACTGGGTGATGACGGTACCAGTATCGTGGGCGGATGCCCAGCTTAACGCAGTGGCCCGAACCATTGACCTGACGCCGTATTGCTTGATTTCCGTTAGGGTTGATGGCCCCGTTTTGGTGCAATCCCTGATCGCATTTAACCTGCAATCATGATGGGTGGCATGCTGCGGTGGGTGGCCGCGCTAGCCATTGTAATTGGGTTGTCTCCGTTGATTTTAGGGCAGACGCCCACCCGATTACCGGCGCCCTCTGTGATATTTAACGGGCAGCGTGTGCCGATTGATTCCACCTGGGTCGACCAAAAAGGGGTGTCATATGTCGCACTTCGCGACCTGGTGCGGTTTTTGGGCGGGCAAACGCTTTTTTTGAGACATTTGGATGCGTATGAAGTTGCGGTTCCGGCTCAGGGGTTTGCCGGTAGTAAGGCAATGACGTTTCGTATATTTTCAAATGCGGTCGACATGACGGTGGGCGGCGTGGAAAAGCCCTTTAAAACCCCCACATTTTATTTTGATGGGCAGTTTTACGTACCATTTGAAGCGGTGCTGAATCGGGCTGGGTATCAGGTGGTATCCCGGGCGGATGGGGCCATTCAAATTCGCGTTCCAGATGAGTCAAAACCGTTTGGTCGGTCCACTATTTCGGCAAGTGTGGTGCCGACACCGCCGGCTGGTCTGGCGGTTGGTGCCCCAACGGTTAATCGGGTGGATCAGCCCAAGCCGGTAAGTGGATCGGCCACCGTAAATGGTGCCGCGGTAAGTGCCAAAGTAACAGTTGTGGCAACCCCCGCCATCGCGATAGCGAGTGGCAATAAGGGGACAATGGGGGGGGCAAAAATCACCGGTAATGCCGCCTCCGCTGTCATGGCCAGGGGGGTATCCATCGGTACACCCAATCCGGTCCAGCAGCTTGCAACCCCATCCTTGTCGATTGCGTTTGGTCCGCGTGTTTATTCATTAACCGGTCGTTATGTGTCAGAGAATGGTGTTGTGTATGCTGATATGGATGCGGTGTTGCGCCGAGAGGGATTAATGGTGATTCGGCGACCGGATGCATTCGAAATTGTGCGTGGGCAAACGGTCTATCGATTGACCAGTGGCAACGCCGATTTACGCGTGGGGGTTTCAGGGAAAATCGAAATAAAAAAAATTCCCCACCCGCTTCGGATGGTCGGTGGGACCCCCTATTTGTCGATTGATACGGTGGCCTCGATGTTTCAGCTTGGGGTGGTGTGGGAGATGGATCGTAACCGGGCGCATTTGGTTAATCGCCTGTTGCAGCTTAGGATAGAAAAGTCGGGCGGAAGTGGTCAGTTGGTGTTTGTTGCCTCTCGGCCCATATTGAGCCAGGCCCCTCGGGATCTTGGCGATGATAACGGGGTTGTATTGGAACTATCTGATTTGCAGCTGCCTCAAAAAGAGTGGATTCAAGAGGCAAAAGATGGTCCGATTCGACGGGTGTTGGCCCAGCAAGTGACGCCCACGCGGGTTCGGATGACGGTTTGGTTTTCGGGTGACTTTGGGGCCTCGCAGTTAAATACGACGTCGTCGGGGGCTGTCATGTCGGTTGCGGGGCGGGTGAGTCGCATTCAACAAAGTGTTTTGGATGGACGGGTGTCGCTGAAACTAATTGGGGTTGGGATGCTGGGCGCCCAGATTTGGCGGATCCCAAGTACTGACACCCTGGTGGTTGATGTGCCGGATACCTATACGTTGCTACCCCAGGTGGTTCGTCCCATTCCGGATGCGCCGTTTGAATCCATTCGAACGTCACAATTTAGTGCAAAACCGCCATCGACGCGGATTGTTTTGAACTTGGCTGATGGCGTTACCTTTGACGTCAAGGCCCGATTGACCGATCGAATCGAATTGACGTTTCCGGTGGCGGCCGTCCCGACGGCTTCTGTGGTTGCCACTCAGTTGGCACGGGTTTCAAGTGGGGCGGTTAGTGTCACCGAGTCTCATCCGGTTGTTACCCCGTCGATAAACCGAATTGCCACCGCAGCACCATCGGGCACTACTCGTAATGTGGCGCCTCCCACGAGTCGTCCGGTTGTCCTACGGTCGGCGCCGAGGCATTCGGTATTGCATCGCAAAATCGTGGTGATTGACCCAGGTCACGGCGGTGGGGATCCGGGGGGGATAGCAGCCGATAACACCTACGAAAAAGCTTTAACGATCGATATCTCCCGACGTCTTAAACTGGCATTAGAGGCGCAGGGTGCGGTTGTGATTATGTGCCGTCAAAACGACGAAAATCCCAGTTTGCAGGCCCGGTCTGATATGGGTAATTTTAATAATGCGGATTTGTTTGTTAGTGTCCATATTAATTCGTTTTTTCATTCATATGCGAATGGGACTGAAACCTACTACTATAAACCATCGGATAAACCCCTTGCGGTTGCGGTTCACCAAGAAATGGTCGGGGCCTTGGGATTTCGGGATAACGGCGTTAAACGTGCCCGATTATATGTTTTGCGCAATACCCGGATGCCCGCTGTGCTTGTTGAGCCAGGATTTATTACCAATCCACTTGAATTTGAGCGGATGGCAATGCCGGATGTGCGTCAAAAAATTGCGCAGGCCATTACCACCGGCATTCTGAATTATTTGGCCCAACCCCGAGATTTAAATGATTAAAGGCATGCGGTTGGCTGCCGCCATTGTCATTTCGATGGGGTGCTTGGGGTGGGTGTTTCGGTCGTTGGATTGGGTTTTATTTCGGTCGGTACTGGCGCAAGCCCAGTGGCAATGGGTAGCGTGGGGGGTAGCGTGTTTTGGTGTATCGTTGGGGGTTCGGGCGGTCCGGTGGTGGTGGTGTGTGTCTCGGCTGGTGCCCCAAACCCGGATGATTCAGATCATTGCGCCGTTGTATATCGGGTACCTGTTAAATATGGTGCTGCCGGGAAAACTAGGCGAGATTGTCAAATTGTTGATATTAAGCCGAAAAACCCAGGTATCCTCGGTACAGGCCACCGTTTCTATTTTAATGGATCGATTAACTGATGGGCTGGGATTGGCGATGGTGATGGGGGGGGCGTTGTGGGTTTTGCCATTTCACGCGCTGTCTTGGAGTGTATGGGTTGCGGGCGCGATGTTTTTTGGAGGGGTTGCCGTATCGGTTGTTGGCGTGGCTTTTTTGCCACCTTTGCGTGTGCCGGCCCTGTGGATCGCGGATCGGTGTCGGTTGCGGTCGGCCCGGGCAATTCTCGTCGATGGCATCGCGGGATTGCGCCAACTGAATGCCCCGCACATGTGGGTTGGTTTATTGGCCCTATCCGTTGCCAACTGGATTGCAGAGGCCGGGTTATTTGTCATGGTTGCCAAGGCCCTAACTGGGAAGTGGGTGGTTGGTTCGGCGACGGTGATGATGGGAATGGCCAGTTTTGGCGGGATTGTCTTGGCTACCCCTGCGGGAATCGGCAGTCACGAATTTTTGGTGTTAAAGGGTGCGATTGCCAGTGGCGTTGTGCCCACATTGGGTATCGCAATCGGATTATTGACCCATATTGTTCTGGTGGTGCCCACCGGAATTGCGGGTGCGATTGCGTTATTAACCGATGCGGGTAAGTATTTGAAAATTGCCAACCGACCGGTATCATAGGGCCAATTTTAACAGGCTTACAGTTTATCTATCGGTAAGGAGATTTGGCGCATGGGGTATTCAATTTTAGAGTCGGTTCTACACTTTGTTCGACAAGGTGGACTCGTTATGGTTCCGTTGCTGGGTACAATTTTGGTTGCGTTAACATTGGTTGTGGAGCGGTTTTTTTCGTTGGTTCGGTTTACTCGTGAGGCCCGTCTGATTCAATTGGTGTCCGAGGCAATTGCCCAGAATGAATTGGCCGTTGCAAAGCAATACTTAGTTGGTAAAACCGGTCCGATTTCAACTGTATTATCAACGGGAATCGATCAAATCGATGCCAATCAAGAGTTGCGCGATAATGCGTTGAAAGTATCGTTTTATGAGGAAGCACGGCATCTGCAAAAATTTTTGCCGACTATTCAGATTTTTGGTGCGATCATGCCCATGATGGGATTGCTGGGAACGGTAATCGGGATGGTTCATATTTTTGGCGGGCTTTCGGGCATGGGTAGTGGCGATGCCGGTGCAATGGCACGGGGTATTTCTGAGGCGCTTGTATCCACCCAAACCGGATTGGCTGGTGCAATCCCGGTCATGTTGGCCCACAATGCATTGGTTTCGATGGCCGATCGACTGCTAATGGAAGTGAAGCGCGCAACCGTGACGTTGCACCATTTGGCAGCGGTTCGGAAAGGTCAGTAATCCCATGTTTGAAGATGATTTAAACATCGTCCAAACGCCCCGGATTAAGCATCTGTGGGATGTGACCAATTTAATCGATGTGATGATCATTTTATTGATTTTTTTGATTGGTACCACCACGTTTAGTAAACTGGGTATCCCCTTAAATCAACCCGCTAGTTCCCATGCCGTTACGACGCCATCCCCGGTACTCGAGTTTGATGTGGATTCGTCGGGGTTGGTGTACGTGCAAGGAAAGCCCGTTGACGAGCCCTTGGTGCGAAACGCCGTCACTGGGGCAATGGCAAAAGATCCCGCGACCACGGTTCGTATTAACACCGACCAATCAACCCAAACCCAATCATTATTTAAGGTGTTGGATTGGTGCCGGGATTCAGGTGCAGCTAAATTTTCATTTGGCGCAATAAAAAAATGATCCGATCCTTTCTTATTGCACTGGTTATTGAGATCGGGCTTTTGATTTGGTTAGCGGTTATGCCGGTTCAGCCTCAGATGAAATCGTTTGGGGATCCTGGGATTATTACGGATATCGCGGTTGTCAGTGTGGCAGACGAGGATGCGGCATCGCCGGTAACGCCAACGAATCCCGAACCGGCGCAAACGCCACCGTCCCAAGCGGTCAAAGCAACCGCGCCGCCAGAAGCGCCGATTAAAACCCCTCAGCGCCCAGATGGGGTTGAGAAGGTGGTTTCAACCAACAAGGTGGCCGCATCGGCTGGCCCTTTTAATTCCGAAAAAAAATCAACCGGATCGCCTGTCTCAGCCGTTGTTGCGACCCCGTCCCCTGTGCAATCGCCCAATGGGAACCCAGCGGGTAACGCGCCAAAGTCGGGTCCAAGTGAGCCAGTATCGGGTGACTCGTTGGACGGTGGTGTGGTGGTGATATCGGGCCCACGACCGGTTTATCCCAAACATGCTGCCGCCTTTAATATTGAGCGGACCGTCCGGGTTAGAATTCAAGTCAACCCGGACGGTATTGTGCAGTCGGTGACGTTACTAGACGGTGACGATCAATGGGGATTTGGGCGCGCCGTTCGGGCAGCTGTCATGAATTGGCGGTACCGTCCCGCCACGGTCAATTCAGTGCCCACCGCATTTTATGTGGTTAAATCATTTCCCTTTACCCTTGATTGATCGCGGTCCCGTGTGGTGATCCGCATCTGGCTACGCGTTTCGGAAAAATGGCGAATTTGGACCGCATAATCCCGAATATCCAACCCACCTGACTGCCATGCGACAGGCGATTGATCCCCGATTTCTCGTGAAAATGGAAACTGAACGGCTTGGTGTGGAATGGTTGGCCACATTGAACTCCCCCCTTTTGATACCCGGTGCGGTATTCCCCAACCCTGCAGGCGCTAAACATCCTGCGTTGTTCTATGGGGTCCGACCGAATTGTGTTACCTTAACCCCATGACAAAATGGCTGTTGGTTGACGTTGGAAACTCAACAATCGAATACGCCGGGTACGTAAACGGTCGGGTTCGCCGATCTCGTCGGCTGCCAACTGAGTCGGTGCAACGATGGTTAGCAACGGACCCCTTTGCCGATTGGGACAGGGTGGTCGTGTCGTCGGTTGTCCCAACTGTGGATCGATTGTTGAGGCGATATCCGATGGTGGTGTTAGTGGATTCGCAATCGATTCCCTATTTAAAAATAGAGGGTCCAACGCCGTCCCAGGTTGGGTCAGATCGTCTGGTCAATGCGTTGGGGGCGTACCGGCAAGTTCGTCAATCGGTGGCGGTAATCGACTCGGGCACGGCGACCACGGTCTGCTATGTCGACGCGTCCGGAGCGTATCGAGGGGGCATTATCATGCCAGGTATGGGTATATCGTCTAAGGCCTTGGCTTTGTTTACAGCAAAAATTCCTTTGATTCGGGTATCGCCACAATCCCGATTGATTGGTGAATCAACAAAAGAAGCGGTTCAAATCGGGCTGTATCGTGGCACGGTTCATGCCATTAATGGGTTGATTCGGGATTTGCGGGCCCAAGACGACCAGGTGGTGGTGGTTGGGACAGGAAATGGCCTCATTCCGCTAAAAGACCAATTGGCCTTGGATCGATATGACCCCCATTTGATATTTAAAGGACTTGCTGAATGTGCAGATGCTTGGGCCGGTTCGAATATAAATTGACCGAGTTTCGAATTTCAAATACAGTTACCAAACTACATATGGTGGAGTTCCAAAAATGGATTTAAAAGAAATTAAACGATTGATCGAGATTGTTGAAGAAGCCAAAATTTCTCATTTCAATATTGAAATTGAGAATATGAAAATTGAGATCAAAAAAGAGTTTTCACAAGCGGTTGTACATGCGCCGGTTGTGTTGCCACAGGTGTCGCCGGTTGGAGCCCCCGTTCAACCCACGGTTGAAAAGACGCCTGATTTACCAAAAAAAGACGATAAATTGGTTGCCGTAAAATCTCAGATGGTGGGTACGTTTTATGCGTCCTCTAGTCCCGAATCTGCGCCCTATGTCAAGGTTGGAGACACGGTTAAGGTTGGGCAGGTTATTTGTATCGTTGAAGCAATGAAATTGTTTAACGAAATTGAATCCGATATCGCAGGGGTCGTTGAGAAAGTGTGTGTTGAAAATGCAACACCTGTTGAGTACGGCCAAGAGTTGTTTTTAATCCGAATCGCATGACGGTTTCGGTGCGGCGATGGCAGGTGTATCCGTCGCACCCGGCCCTTGCCTCTACGGTGGCAGATCGGCTTTCGATTCACCCGATTCTGGCCCAGATTTTGCTAAACCGAGACATCCGATCCATTGCGGCTGGTGCCTCGTTTTTAAATCCCAGGTTGGACGGGATTGTGCCATTTCCCGCTGAAATGACCCAGTCGGCCTACGAGTTGATTCATCACTCGATTCAGTCCAAAACGCGTATTTTAGTGTTTGGCGATTACGACGTTGATGGCATGACATCGACCACGATGATGGTCGAGACCCTTCGTCGATGGGGTGCCGTAGTAGATTATTACCTGCCTCACCGATTTACGGACGGTTATGGCTTAAGCCTTGCGGTAATTCCGACCTTGCAGCAACTCAACTATGGCTTGCTCATCACATTGGATTGCGGCGTCACAAATGTGGCTGAAATCGAGGCGATCCACGCGCAGACCCAGACCAAAGTTGTGGTGATTGATCACCATACAATTCCACCTGTTTTACCGCCGGCGGATGCGATGATCAATCCCAAGCAGTTACCGGAAACCGATTCGCGATGGATGTTGTGCACGGCGGGGATCGTGTTGCACGTGTTGGCTGAAATCGCCCAACAGTTTAACTACCCATTTTCGATATCGGACGTGCTGGATTTGGCTGCGTTGGGCACCGTTGCCGATGTTGTGCCGTTAACGGGCGCAAACCGGTGGATCGTTCACGAGGGCTTGCCGTTCATTAGCCAGCGACGGCGGATGGGGTTGCGGGCATTGTTGACAGTGGCGGGGTTTGAGCGAGATGGGGTAACAACCCGAGATTTGGGATTTGTCGTTGCGCCCCGATTAAACGCAGCTGGTCGCTTGGATTCGGCCATGCTGGGCGTGAAATTACTGTTGGCTACCGACGAATCTGTGGCCCTAGAGGTTGCAGAACAGCTAAATAAAATGAACGAACACCGCCAGGCGATTGGTCAATCGATGGTGGCTGATGCGATTAAGCAAGTGGGGGACGAGGCCGAACGAGAGTCAATTTTGGTGGTCAGAGGCCACCGTTGGCATGCCGGTGTAATTGGAATTACGGCCTCTCGGTTGGTTGAAACGTTCTCTCGGCCTGTTGTGATTATAGCCGACGACGATACCGTTGGTAGGGGGTCTGCCCGAACAATTGGGAGCGTCAATATTTATTCGCTACTAAACGCGTGTCGGCATCTAATGACCAAATTTGGCGGGCACGCGCAAGCGGCGGGGTTTAGTGTCAATTCGGACCAAATTGAACCCCTAAAACTCGCGTTACAAGCGGTTGCCCGAGCATCGGTTTCTGAAATCGATTTGATTCCCATATTGCGGGTTGATATGGCGGTTGACCCGATGGATCTTACGTTAGAGATGGCGGAAAAATTAAATCAATTGGGTCCGTTTGGGCATGGAAACCCTGCCCCCGTATTTTATTCAGATCAATTTCGTCCCGTTGAATTTAAGCGGGTTGGATCAGGTGATCACCTTAAACTTCGGGTTGTGGATCCCACCGGAAAAGTCGTATTGGATGGCATTGGATTTGGGTTGGGTGACAAAATTCAGATTTGCCACCAAGACCACATCGAAATGGCATTCACCTTAGAGATTAACCAGTGGAAGGGAACGCGATTGCCCCAGTTACAGTTGTTGGATATTCGGTAACAATGAAAACGGAGCATTCGGTCGACGAACTGTTAGCAGAGGTTCGAAAGTATATGTCGCCAACCTCGATTCAGTTGGTAGAGCGGGCATACGAGTTTGCTAAGGAAGCCCATAAGGGCCAAATTCGAAAATCAAACGATCCCTATATCATTCATCCGGTATCAGTGGCGTTTATATTGGCTGAGTTGGAGCAGGATCCCGCCACCGTTTCGGCTGGGCTGTTGCACGATACCATCGAAGATACGGGAGTTTCAAAAACACAGTTAATTGAGATGTTTGGCGAGGATATTTATTGCCTGGTTGAAGGGGTTACGAAACTCGGTAAAATTTATTTTGAGTCGAAAGAAGACGAGCAAGCCGAGAATTTTCGAAAGATGTTTTTGGCAATGGCAAAAGACCTTCGGGTTGTGATTATCAAGTTGGCGGATCGATTACACAACATGCGAACCCTTAAATACGTGTCTCCCGAGAAACAATTCAGGATTTCACGTGAAACCCGCGAGATTTTTTCTCCGTTGGCACACCGATTGGGTATGTGGTCATTAAAGTGGGAGTTAGAAGACTACGCGTTTTATTATCTTCAACAGGACGAGTTTCAACGGATAAAAAAGTTGGTTGCGGTTAAGCGGGATCAGCGTGAGTCGTATGTCAAAACCGTGATCGAGGCCTTATCGAAAGCGATTGATGCTTCCGAAATCCAGGCCAAGATTTATGGGCGACCCAAACATTTTTATAGCATATACAAAAAGTTGGTCAGTCAGAATCTGGCATTTGATGAACTGTTTGATACCCTAGGGATTCGAATTATCGTTGAAACGCTTCGCGATTGTTATGCCATTTTGGGCATTGTACATGCCGCCTATATGCCCTTGGCTGGGCGGTTTAAAGATTACATTGCCATGCCCAAATCAAATCTATATCAGTCGTTGCACACGTCCGTCATTGGGCCATTGGGTAATCCGGTCGAAATTCAAATTCGAACCAAAGAAATGCATCAAATCGCAGAATATGGTATTGCGGCCCATTGGCGTTATAAAGAAGGCGATAATCGGCGTAACTTTGATGGCGATTTTGCTTGGTTGCGCCAAATATTAGAGTCTGAAAAAGACGGCACTGCGCCCAAAGATTTTTTGCAAAATCTAAAATTGGATTTATTTATCGATGAGGTGTTTGTGTTTACCCCAAAAGGGGACGTGCAAGTGATGCCAAAAGGGTCTACCCCCATTGATTTTGCCTATAAAATCCATTCGGACGTGGGGCATCGGTATGTTGGCGCCAAGGTGAATAGTCAAATTGTGAGTTCCAGCTATCAATTGCAATCGGGCGACCGCATCGAAATTTTAACCACAAAACTTCCAAATCCAAAATTGGATTGGTTAAACGTGGTGCATACCCGTCAGGCCAAATTAAAAATCAAACAATGGTTTAAGCGGCAACATCAACATGAAACCATTGCGGTAGGACGTGAAAAGCTTGAGCGACTGATTGTGTTTTTGGGGTTTTTGCCAAAAGACGTGTTAACCAAAGAGGTGCTGGAAACGCTTGAGCGACAATTTGATCGCCATCGTATTGACGACGTGTATGTGGGATTGGCTGAGGGTGAGATTCAAATCAAAGACATTGAAAAGGTCTTGGATTCGTTTTTAGACCGTCCTGTTTTTCCTGTCGCGCCAGCCACCGTGACGGCCAGTAAGCCAGCCCGAAAGCAATCCATTAACGAAATTAAAGTGTTGGGCGAATCGAATGTGTTGGTGACGTTGCCCAAGTGTTGTAGTCCGGTGCCCGGCGACAATATTATTGGATATATTACCAACGGTCGGGGTGTTGCGGTTCATCGAGACGATTGCCGCAATATTTTGGCCTTGCCAGATCAAGATCGGCCGCGCTTGGTAACCGTTGAGTGGGTGCTGACAACATCTCATCATAAAACCTTTCGAACGGCGCTTCAGATTGAAGCGTTTGATCGTATTGGAATTCTAGAGGATATTATTCATCGCATATCGGATACCAAAACCAATATTCAAGAGATTCGGACCAAAACCTATCGGTCTGGAGGACGAATGAAAGCGGATGTGGTGATTGATATTCGAGATATTCAGCAACTTAACCGCATCAGACAAGCGTTGTCGCAAATCGCAGATGTATATTCGATTCAACGGGGTAAGTAGATGACAGTTACAATCGTGGTGGCGTCGGGTAATCGCCACAAAATAGACGAAATTCAGTCTATTATTCAAAACTACCCGGTTCAGTCCTTTGATTCCGTATTTGGCGTTCCCCATTCTGCAGTTGAAGATGGGATGACGTTTGCAGAAAACGCAATCAAGAAAGTCGCGTTTCTCCCGGTTCGTCCAGGGTTGATTTACATGGCGGATGATTCCGGATTGGAAGTCGATGCGCTAGGCGGGCGTCCCGGAATCCATTCTGCTCGGTATGCGCCGCCTGATTTATTTTGTGACACATTATTAACAGAGCTGGGCGATACGCCAAACCGTGCCGCCCGGTTTGTGTGTGCGATCGCGCTACGGTTTCCCGATCAGGATATTGTCGTGGTTGAAGGCACGGTTTCGGGTGAAATTG
>JACCDX010661523.1_pt1 | contig 14308 bp, 12 predicted proteins | sample 7449681 | NCBI WGS metagenome assembly JACCDX01 (sample SAMN15323450, study PRJNA562643) | freshwater metagenome | isolation source: river surface water | place: USA:Blue River Watershed | collected 2017-08-18
ATTGTTAAACAATTTTTATCAATTACATTAGGAATTTATAAAAATAGATATTGTTAAACAATTTTTATCAATTACATTAGGAATTTATAAAAATAGATATTGTTAAACAATTTTTAAAATGCGGCAACTGAACCATATGATGCAGGGTCAGAAGCTAAAATACCGTCTAAACTTTCACCTCCATTTTCTGGTTTTTCATTTTCATAAACCCATGTGTCAGGAGTAAGATAATATAAACTTGATGCAGCTTTTGCAAAATTGGTATTTGGTTCGCTACTAATAACTTTTTCTTTTGGTACTAACTTTTTAAAATCAACAAAAGAATTATCATAAACTTCTCTTAGTGTTTTACCTTGGCCGTTTATAAAATCATCAGGATCTGCAATCCCATCCATAGTTATTGTTTTTTCTTTATTAAAGTCATATGTAAATCTTGCCTTTGGTTCAATAAATGTTTCTATTACGCCAGTTACATTTTCTCTGGAGTTATAAACTGGATTACCAGCAGAATCAAATGATTCAATCCATCTATTGGGATAAGCTGGCATCATTGTTACTCCCTGTTTTTGTTCCATCATAAATTGTTGTTCAATTGGTCTAACAGCATAATCAAATTTAACAGTATTTGTTTTGACTGGTTCATTATATTTGATTTTGTCCATTTGAAAATTTTCAACAAATTTTATTTTTTCTTCTTGTGATGTGTTTGTTTTTTCATTTTCTTTTTTGTGTTTTTGAATACAATAGTATAAGGCTATTAACACACCAAAAACCAATAAAACGTTAAACATTTTTTCCATTTATAATAAGATATATTTTAAATAGAAATAATTTGAAATAAATTAAAAAGTTAGTTTAATGAAGCAATTTATTTAACTAGGTTAGCTGATTCAACTAATTCAACTTTAACTTCTGATTCAGTAGTAGGTTCTTGTTTAGTTTCGAGTTTTTCAACTTGTTGTTCAATTTTAGTTTCCAAAACAACTTGATTGGGTTCTATACCGGATTGTACAGGTTGATAAGTTTGTGTTGGTTGGGCTGATTTATCTGTTTTAGATGATTTAAAACAACTAAACCAACTCATGCATTTAGTAACTTGTTGTTCAACTTTTGGTTGTATCATAACTAACTTAATTGCAACATCAACCAATCTTGAAAAGTCTTCTCTTTTATCCATTGGGATTAAATCAAACTTTTCAATAATAAAATTGTAAAGCATTTTAATCAAAACTGGTAATTCCTCATATGTCAAGCGTAAATTTGACATTTCATTGTAGGCGTCAGTAATTAAAAATACAAGTTCAGGTGCATCGTATTGGTCAATTTTACCATCTTTCATAACATTGGTAAGAGATAGTTTAACACGAGCAATAAATTTTTCATCAGCAGAGAGTACTTTAAAAACCTCTTCTACACTGGGCATTATATGTTAATTTAGAAAATTATTTTTTACTTTAAACTCGATAAATAGTTTCCACATTTTTTCTTGTTAAAATAAATAAAGGTTAAATTTAAAATTACTTAATATTTTTATTTTTAATTGAAAAAATTGATTTTACTCACAGTTAAACATTAAATTTCATATATAGTAATGGCTGAACTTGTTAAAAAAATAAATGATCCTAATAAAGATCCAATTGAAGTTGCTTCTAACCTAACCATAACAGAGCTAGAAGACTTAATAACTTATTCTGCAGATAAATATTATAATACATCAAAGTCTGTGATTTCAGACGCAATTTATGATGTCTTAATAGATTTCTTAAAATTAAAGGCACCGAAATCTAAAGTATTAAAAAACATTGGCGCAAAGGTAAAAACAAAAAATAAAGTTAAACTTGATTATTGGTTAGGTTCAATGGATAAGATTAAACCTCCGTCAAACCAGTTGGGTATTTGGAGTAAAAAATATAAACCAGGATACAACTTATCTGATAAACTTGATGGAGTTAGTGCATTATTAACCTATGGACACACCGGGTCAGTTAATATGTTTACTCGTGGTACAGCAACAGAAGGTACAGATATTACATCATTAGTTAAATACCTAAATCTGCCTGAGTGGGATGCGGTAAACACATATTGTAAACAGAATAAAATAAAAGGTGATAAAAATTTAATTGCATTTAGAGGTGAACTAATAATAAAGGAAGCGACATTTGCAAAAAACTGGAGTAAGACACTTAAAAATACTAGAAATAGTGTTGCGGGATTAGTTAATAGCAAAACTATAAATCCAGAACTTGCACGAGATACTGATTTAGTGCTTTATGAAGTAGTTGAACCATTTTATCCTATTGAAAAACAATTAAAAATTATTGGAGATATTGGATTCAAAGTAGTTAATTCAAAAACAATTAATCAAGAATTAACTTATGAAATGCTTTCAAAATATTTAAAAGACCGTAGAGCAAAAGCTCCATATTTAATTGATGGAATCATTGTAACTAGTTGTGGTAAACATGAAAGGAATATAGACGGTAATCCAGAATATGCATTTGCGTTTAAAGATGTTTTAGAGGACCAAATAGCAAAAACAACAGTAGAATCTATTGAATGGAATGTAAGTAAAGACGGATTTTTAAATCCAACCCTTATATTAAAACCTGTTAATATTGGTGGTGTTGAAATTAAAAGAGCGACAGGAAATAACGCAAAAAATATTGTGGATAATATTTTAGGTCCTGGAGCTGAAGTAGAAGTAATTAGGTCAGGTGATGTCATTCCAAAAATTCAAAAAGTAATTAAACCAGCAAAATTAGGAAAACCAGATTTACCTAAATGCAAGTGGCACTGGAATGAAACTAATGTTGATATTATAATTGATGATTTAGATTCAAGTTCAAATGTTCTTGTTAAAAATATTTATTACTTTTTTTCAACACTAGATACAAAAGGATTAGGTGAGAAAAATGTTGAGAAACTTGTTGATGCAGGATTAAATACAATTGTAAAAATATTAGCAGCAGATGAATCAAAGTTTTTAAAGGTAGAAGGTTTTGCAGAAAAAACTGCAGGGAATTTAGTTGCTTCAATTAAAAAAGCTATGAGTAATGTTCCATTAGCTAAGTTTATGGCAGCTTCAAATAAAATGGGTCCAGGACTTGGGGAAGAACGTATGAAACAAGTTTTAGCAGTTTATCCAAATTTAATTACAGACTATAAAAAATGGACAAAAACCGAATTTGTTAATAAACTAAAAGAAATAAATGGTTGGGAAGAAAAAACATCAAGTTTGTTAGTGGGAAATTTTGACGAATTTATTAAGTTTTATGATAGTGTTAAAAAATACGTCACATTTAAAGCAGGACCAGTTAATTCGACAACAACAAAAGGCCCATTTAGTGGAAAGACAGTTGTTCTTACTGGTTTTCGTGATAAAGAACTTCAGGAAAAAATAGAAAGTCAAGGAGGTAAAATTGGTTCTTCTGTAAGTAAAAACACTGATTATGTAATTGTTAAAGACCAATCTGTAATTGATGAACCAACTGATAAAGTTTCTAAAGCAATTGAATTGGGTATTACTATTTTAACCAAGACAAAGGCAGATAAAATGTCCAATAAATAAAACCTAATGAAGTTTAAATTATTTTTTACAAAATTCGACATGAGATAATTTATTTTTATTTACTAATTGATGAACATTACTCATTGAATCTATTTTAGGATTTTTAACAATAACAGTTGGTGGTTGATTTAACATGTAAATTATCATAATTCCCATAAAAAATAAAACAAAAGAATTAAAATATTTTTCCTTTAACATTAATTAAAGAGTGATTTTTTTTAATTTTAATTTAAAAAAATACTATGTTATTTGTATTAATGGAAGTACTAGATATAAATAAATTTTTAGCCTTTAAAATGGATTTAGAAACACAAGAATTAGATGAGTCTACACTTGAAGTTTTAAATTCATTATTCGGTAGTGTTGATAAATTAAAGAAGACAAAGAAAAACATAAAAAAACCAGCAACTAATATTTTGAAAAATCAAAAAATACAAAACAAGAAAGAGATTATTGGGAATAAAGTTAATTTGATTTTAAATAAATTATCAGAATCAAATATTGATAGTCTCATAATTGAGTTTATTCAAAATATTAATCAGATTGATCAAGAAAATTTTGAGGAGGTTCAAAAAACTTTTTATTTGAAAATAATTTCAGAAATTAACTTTATTAAAATTTATCTCCAATTTTTAAAAATATTGGGATTTCTCTATCAAAAAGTTCAAGGATATAATCTATCATTTTTCTATTCAATGGTTGAAGCAAAATTCAGACTTGACTATTCAGATTATGACATTGAGGCAAGTAGTAAATTTGACTTTATTAATGAACAAGATGGTGAATCAAGACGTATAAATAATTTGATTCTAATTAAAAATCTTGTTGAAAATAAAATGTTAAATTTCACAGTTTATGATTTTTGTGATAACACAATAATTGGACAAAATATTTTCTTACCAGATATTTATCATTGGTATAGTTCCAAAAACAGAGATTTAACTTCAGTTGAAGTTGAACAAATTAAAACACTACTTAAAAAGGAAGGGATTAGTTCGCGTGAAACTGTTTTATTAGAAAGTTTAATTAACCGTAAAAATAAGTCAGTTACTGAGCAAAATCAAGTACAAGTCTCTAAACCCGTTACACCTGTTATTTCGGTTGTACAAACTGTTGCTAATAAAATACAAGCCCAACAACCAAATCAAACCCAACAAACCAAGCCTAAAAGTTCTGAAAAAGAGTCAGAAAAAATTAAAACAGACACATTACAATTAGAGTGTGAAAATATTATTGAAGAATACTTAATCGTAAAGTCAATTGACGATGTTAAATATTTTATTGAAAACAGATGTGTTGATGCAATTAGTAAAAATAAGTTTTGTGAGTTTTTGATAGATAAGTATTTTTCAGGTAATAAAGAAAATGCATCTGAAATTATTGACTTAATGAAACAACTTACCAAGTCACATACACTATTTAAATCAAATTTAAGTAGAGGACTACTATTAATTAATAATAATTGGAAAGAAAAATCGGTTGATTATACTAAACCAACAGAAAGAATGAAAATGATTTTAACAACTTTAAAAAATATTGGAATTACTAAGGGAATTGAGTTTTTACTCGATCAGTATAAAATCCAAATAAATGCCACATCTTAAAATAACAAGTACATGTGAATAAAATTAAACAATTTATTATTTAATTTTATTTTTTTTAATTATTTCTCATTTTGTAGATATAAGTATATTTTAGAAACACAACCACATAATTGTAATAAAGTATCAATTCCTCCATTTACTCTAATGTAACTTAAACTAATTATTTCATATATTTTTAATTTGGTTTCGTCTTTAATATCAAACTTTTCAGAGTCTGAATCAATATTATAATCATTTGAATTTTCAAATAAATATTTCATAAATGTTAATAAAATATCATTTGGAGTATATCCTTTGTTATATAGGCTTTTAACTATTTGAATTGTATGATTGTAGTCATTAGCATAACAGCTTGCTAAAATTTGTGATATATAATATGGTTTGGGTTTATCAATTAGTTTATATACTGTTGAATCATTTAATTTACCAAAAGAATAGTAAATACATTCTAAATTATTAATAGATTGTCGAATATCTTGGTCTGATACAAATAATAATGTATTTATACCAGATTCATCATAGGGAATTTTTTCAGACTTGCAAATATGTTCAATTTTTTGAAATAAATTATCAGAGTTAATTCTTGGATACTTTACAATCATACATCTTGATTGAATTGATTCTATGATTTGAGTACAATCGTTACATATAAATACTATTCGGGTGTTTTTTCTAAATTCTGAAATTATATTAGATAACAAGTTTTGAGCTTTTGGAGTAATACTATCCGCTTCATCCAATATCACAAGTTTATGAGCTGGATATTTATTGTTTGATTTAGAGTTTTCATTAATACAACTGGTTTTCTTCTTACAAAAAGGATAAATAGTATTATTTATAATTGATAATCCTCTATCATCAGATGCATTTAATTCCAATACATTTTCACTATATCTGTCACCATATATTTGTTTCGCTAAAAATAAAATTGTTGAAGTTTTGCCGGTTCCAGGTTCTCCAGTAATAATCATATTTGGTACTGATTTTGTTTCCAGTATTTTTTCTATTTTTTGTTTGATAAATGGTTCTAATAAAATTTCTTCAGAATTTTTTGGTCGGTATTTTTCAACCCATGGGATTTTAATGTTTACGGTATAATTCACTGGTTTTGTATTTGTATTAGCTAAATCAAAATTTGATTGGGATTTTGTAGTAAAAAATTCCATTTGAGCAAATATTAATAGTAAATGGGTCTAATTGTTTAAATGGGTTTCTAAGAAAATTGATAAATTATATTTTTACCATTTAACTAACCTAATATAATGAGCCAACAAGATGAAGTTTTTTATACGATAGACATTGGTGTAAATTTTGCGGGAAAAACATATAATTCAAGTAAAGTAAAAAAAATTATAGATGAATCATCAGAATGTGTACTTAAAATCATATCTATTAGCAATAGTTTAAAAGAAATCCCAATTAACAAAAAATTATGTGGGGAAAATTCTAACTTATATTTTACGGCTGGTGTTCATCCACATGATGCACATTCAGTTGGTAACATTAAAGACTTGGAAGTAATTAAATCAGAAGTTGCGTCAAATAGATTTGTTGCTATTGGTGAATGTGGATTAGATTATAATCGAATGTTTTCCCCAAAAGAAAAACAAATTGAAGTATTTATTGCTCAGATTGAAATTGCAAAGTCATTAGCTAAACCTCTGTATTTGCATTGTAGAGATGCCTGGGAAGATTTTTATTCAATTTTAAAATCTCATGAATATACAAATGGTGTAGTTCATTGTTTCACCGGCACTAAAGAACAAGCCCAAAAACTTGTTGAGTTAGGTTTTTATTTTGGAATAACTGGATGGCTTTGCGATAAAAGAAGAAATGCAGACTTGGTTGAAGCAATTCAGATTATCCCATTGAATAAAATTCTAGTAGAAACTGATGCACCTTGGTTATCTATTGACAAAACCCGACAATCTCACCCACTTGATACTGGAGATATTGTGTATGAAATTGCCAGAATTAAAAAAATAAATCCAATAAAATGTGGAAAACAAATTTATGCAAACACACTTACTTTATTTAAAAATATGGTTTAAATTAGTATAAATTGAAAAACATTGAAAACATTGAAAAAAGTGTTTTAATTTTAATTTATTTATAAACTTAATATATAAATAAAATAATGTCACATGAAATTGAAGGAAGATTTAAAAATTTTGACTATATTAGTGTTGGTGCCTTATTGGCTTCCAATGGTTTTAAAAGAGTTGGAATATTTCCATTTAAGTTAACATCATACAATGGATTAAAACCAGGTCAAACTATAAGAGTACGAGATGAGAAACACCGTATAACTTTTACAGTAAAACAAAGAAATCCAGATGACAAATATGAAACAGAATGGGAAGTAATAGTTAGTGATTATTCAATGATGACCCAAATGGTTGAACAATTAGGAATTACTAAAAAATACGAATTGGTAAAATATAGAGAAATTTTTCAAGACGAATCAAATGAAGTTATTTTTGATTTTTTCCCTGGTCTTGATCCTTATATGGAAATTGAATCAAAATCAGAAAAAGAGCTTAAAAAAACTATGAATTTACTTGGTGTCAGTACAGAACCTATATTTACTGCAAAAAACTTATATTGGGAAACATATGGAATTACAATGGATAGAAAAGATGCAGATTTAAATTTTTCGAATGCACTGGAAGCTTTAGGCCCTTCTATTACAAAAAACAAAGATATTTTTATTGCTAAACTTGAAAAACAAAGAAAAACATTTGGATTAAGTAGATAATTTTGCGAGATTGTTACAAATATTTTGATAATATTTAGTATCTGGAACTCTTTCTTTTTCCATTAATTTTGTTCCAAGTTCTTGATAAGCATTTTTAACTTCTTGGTTTTTCAAGATAGTAATTGAATTTGTTGTACAACGTGTTTTAGGATCTGATGAATCAATTCCTTCAAAAACTTGGATATTTGGTTGTGCGCAAATATCTTGTAGTTCTTCACGAGAAGGATAAACCGATGATGGGAAAACTGATGTAGTAGAATCTGAATTGTATTTTATAGAATTAATTTTAATGGTTTCAGTTTGATTGGGTTGATTAGATTTAATTCTAAAAACAGTTTCACATAACATTCTATACTTGATGGTGTCAAATTCATATTTGTTTTTATTTTCAGATTGGGGTGCAGTATAAGTTCCGGAACTAAAATTATAAAATAACTCACCGTCTGACCATTTAATTTCACCAGCTACAACAACATTTTCATTCATTTCCATACTTTCAACCAAATGCAAATGAGAAACTCCAGCTTCTAAACCATCAGTAATTGTACCATATTTAACACCAGCGGTACTAATAATAAATGTAAAATATTTTGGATTAGCTTGATGGGATTCAAGTGCATCGAACAAATTAGTAAATATTTTTCCGGTTCTTCTTTGTTCATTTTCAAACACCATTAAAACATCACGTTTATCCATACCAAAATGTTTACATTTTAACTTGGCACTAACTGGTTGTGTTGTAACCCAATCATACAAGTCTTTTTTAGACATAATTTCAATTAATTTTGGTATATCTTCTTGTGTTTTAATTTCAGCCAATTCTGAAGATAAACGAGATAATTGGATAATTTGGTCAGTTGTACCAGTACGACGAAGTTCATTTTCCTTTTCATGAGCGTAACGGGAAATACAAACATACTCATTATGAGAATTAGGTTCATTTTGTTGCGCACCTGCTAATTGTGTTTTTAAATTGGTATATTTGTTTTTGTATCTTTGATACTTTAATTTGTAATATTCGGAATTTGGATCCATTTAAATTTTATATAATAAATTAGATAAAATATTATATAATTTTTTTATTGTTTATCAGTTTATTTTTATTTAACAAGAGCATGATTTAACACTTCTCTAATATTATTAACTGGGATAACTTGAAAGTTTTCATCTTCGGGACTTAATCCTTCTCTACGCATACGTTCCAAGTCTTCCATATTATCTTGAGGAATTAATGCTAATCTACAACCAGCTTTTTTACCTCCATGTAATTTAGATTCAAGACCTCCAATTATACCGGCATGCCCACGTAAGTCAATTTCACCAGTCATACACAAGTCATTTCTTACTGGGATACCTGACATCATTGAGTAAAATGCTAAAGTAATTGCTAAACCAGCTGAAGGTCCATCCTTAGGGGTTGCGCCATCAGGAAAGTGAATATGTAAACCAAAGGCTTTTTTGTTATTTGCATCTTCGATAATTTTATTTTGCACTGATTCTGGTAATATCGAGAAAGCATTCTTTAGTGAATATTCGATAGACTCTTTCATAACTTCACCAGCTTTACCAGTAATGTTTAGTTCAAGCATTTTACTTGAGGGGAACTTTAAAATTTGGACAGGGGTTAAACCTCCAATACCTGATGCTGTAGCATACAACCCGTTAACTAAACCAACTTCTGGTTCATTATGAATTTTCTTTACGCGAACTTTAGGTTTATTCTCAAATAATCTTTGAACATATTCTTTAGTCACAGTAAATGGAATTGCATATTCATCAGAATGAAAACGATTTAAGTTAATATCACGGATTATTTCCACAATTTTTTCTTTAATTTTACGGACACCAGCTTCATTGGTATATGTTTCTATCATAAACTTAATCATATCTTCATTAAGAATAATTTCTTCTTTATTAAAACCAACTTCTTTGCAAATTTCAGGGAACATATAGTCTTTAATAATAGTAGTTTTTTCCTTAAGAGAAAGAGGGTGAGTTTCAATAATGGTAATACGGTCACGAAGAATAGGGTCAATTAAGTCAGGGTCATTAAATGAAAAAACAATTAATGCTTTTGATAAATCAATTTTAATACCAGCAAAGAATTTATCTTCAAACTCATCATTTTGTGTAGAGTCAGTCATATGAGTTAAAATACTAATAATTTCTCTACCATGTTCAGTATGGGAAACTTTATCAACTTCGTCAATAAATATAATAGGATTCATACATCCAGAAACCATTAGAATATCTGCAATTCTACCCCAAGTAGAACCAACATAAGTAAAGTTATGACCTACTAATGTAGAACCATTAACTGAACCACCAATTGGTAAAAATGCAAATGGTCTAGGATTTCCTGCCTTGTCTCTAAGACATTTTGATAAACCATTTTTAGCCAAAGAAGTTTTACCGGTACCTGGAGGACCTTGTAATCCCAAAACAGCTCCTTTAGCTTCACCATTAATCCATTGGGCAAAAATTCTTTCTAATTGAACTTTAGCTTCTTTATGTCCATAAACAGCAGAATCTAAAGTACCTCTTACTTCACGTAAATAATTTTTCTTATCTATTTTATATCCATCCCACTCTTCAATTAAAGGATTTTCTGGTTCATTAGTTCTTAATAACTTAATATAATTATCGACATCACTATCTGAAAATAATTTTAATTTTGAGTCAATAGTGTTTAACTTTTTAATGAATCCTTCCTTAAAACTAATAATTTCGTTTTGACTAAATTCACCAAAAGGCATTTTAAGTAAACCATCTAACCAAGCTTGTGCCTTTGAGTCGCCTTGAAAACTTGATTTCATTGATTTAAGTTTTTCCATAGCCTTGGCTTTAACATCTTCTTGAGTTTTCATTAAACCAATTCTGCGTTCATAAGGAATATCTGATTCTGATATTTTTGAAAGGTCTGATTCTTCCTTTTCAACTTTAGATTTAGAAACATCTAACATTTCTCTAATAGAATGATGTAATGAATTATAAACTTCTGTAGAAACATCTTTTTTGTCTTTGGCTTTGAAAACATCAAACAAAATGTAAGCTAATTTTTGGTCTTCATCATTTGACATTAAGAGCAAGGTAAGAATATCGATTTTTCTGTATTTGCTTGCAAGTAAAAACTCATTTATTAGTGATAATAAGGGTTTTCCTTGTAATGACTTAAAATCATTATATTTCTTTTTAACTTCTTCAGCAATTTCTGAGCTTGTACATACAATTACATCACGCAAACTTAAGGTTTTTAAATAGTTATCTTTAAAGTATTTTGGTACAGTTAATACATCATATGCTAAGGAAGCTTTGTGTGAAACATACTTGTCTTTAACAAATTTAATGCTATTGGAAATATTAAGTAAATCATCCTTAAACATACCTTGAATTACAATAAACTTAGTATCTGATGTTGTTGGGCTTTTAACTTTAAGATAAATACATGCTCCAATTTTGTCTTCAATTAATGTGGTTGATTTTAAGTTTTTGGTTATTTTAATGTTTTCAGATAAAAGAACATTTGTACAATCAAGTCTACTGTAATGGTTAATTCTTTTGGAATTAGGTTTTTTAGGATTCATTTCAATTAAATCATTTATTGTCTTTAAAAAAGCTGGCATAGCAGCATCTGATGAATTAATTATGATTGAATTTATTTTAATTGGTTCTTGAGATTTTTTGTCATCTGATGGCTGAGGACCATTTTTTGGTATTATTCCAAGTAAACTTTCAATTATGTCTTTTGTAACAGCTGATGCTTTCTTTTGAGAATCATCAAGTTGTTGAGGGGGTAAATAGTCAACTTCATGTTTGTGATGTTCTGAATCCCAAACAGATACTGGTTTTATAAATCTGCTTACAAATAAAATTTTTTCCAAGTCAGCCTTTGAAAATTGTTCAATCCAATCTTCTCCAATTAATAATTTTAATATGTAATTAACATTTTCAGAACTTATATGATTAGAGTACTTAATAAGTAAATTAGTAATATCTGTATTTTTCTTAGTGTATCCATTTGATGCCATTGAACCGACATTTTTAATAGATATAATTTCAGGATATTGTTCAATTTCTTTTTTAACAACATTTAATTCATTTAATATAGACATAAATAAAGAATCAGTATCTTGATATAATTTTAAAGTATTCATTGTTGATAAGTTATTTATCATACTCATTAAATAGTCTTTTTGAAATGTTACCGAATAATTTAATGCATTAATTTCAGATTTAAGGGTTTTATATTTTCTTTGCATTTTAATAATACCATTTTCCATATTAATGAGTTTATTATTAGGATCGGGTTTACTGTTCATCTTATAGTTAAATAAGATTTTAATTTTAAATATAATTAAAAAATTATAATACTTAAAAAAATAAAAAAACATAATTTTTATAAATTAATTATTTAGATGGTTTTTTAACCCATTAATAAACAATTTGTGTTTGTTTGATATGTAACACATCCTTCGGCCACAATTCTTAAAATTCCATCAATAGTACGACAAATAATAATGTGTTGATTATCTGGAATACAAACTGGTTCAGTAAACACAAATGTTACATTAGGTCCAATAGTTTTAACTGTTGCGTCTGCCATATGGGTTCCTATTTGAATAGAAACAACATCTTTTACTTTTGGTTCCCAAGTAAATCCAAACATGTTTACTGTTACAATTGGAACTGAAATCTGGAAAAAAACATTTGGTAAAGTACCAACTAAACCCGCAATATTTCCAGTAAGGTAATTAGCCTTACAATAAATTGGGTCAACGTCAGTTCTAATTCCAATTAATCCACCGGGATAAATTTCATCAAGTTCAGTTGTATCTGTTTTAATTGAAAACACAGTTGTTTTAATTGGAATACAAATTTTTTTACCTGACATGTCTGAACTTATAATCCCTGGACGAATTTCAATTTCATCTCCTGCCTTAATTTTTCCAGAACCGAGAGAACCACCGACAACACCACCAGTAATTTCTGACCAGTCAGTTCCAGGCTTGTTAATGTCAAAACTTCTTGAAATTCTAAAAAGAGGAGCTGATGAGTTTCTTTGTTTAAAGTTATCAGGATTAAATAACTCCATCATCGCTTTTAGCACATACTTCATCCCAATCATTTTATTAAAACATGTTGGAATAACTGCGTAAGGGCGAATGTCATATTGCTCAAGCATTTCGTCAAGTTCTTGTTTACGTTGAAGTAAAAGTTCTTTTGATACCAAATCAATTTTGTTCATACAAACGATTATTTTATCAATGCGACCTAGTTTAGCAGCCGCAAGATGTTGTATTAACTGGGGTTTTTCAGTTAACGGTTTGTCAACTGCAACAACAATAACAGCACCATCCATTAATGCAATTGATGAAAGCATAATTTTAATCAGTTCTTGATGTCCAGGACAATCAACAAAAGATATGTGATTTACTAATTCGCAATCAATACCACTTGCATTTTTATAAGTGGTTGGATGTGTATCAGTAGTATGATAAACACAAGTACCATCAGTGCTTGTGTCTGACCAAATCTTCATATTAGCATAACCCTGATTTTTTGTAATATTACGGGCTTTTTCGCTAGAATGACGTTGAGTTTTGGTTCCGGTAAGTTTCTCGACTAGGGTAGACTTTCCATCTGAGACAGAGCCCAAACAGCCGATATTAATTATAGGTTGGTTATTCATAGTAGACATTAAAAGACTATTATAAATGTATTATAAGAATTAAAAAATCAATTTTTTTTATTGAAATTTCTCAAGTTTAAAAAATTTTTATGAACTTAATATAGGATATAAATGAAAAAAATTTCTTTTAAAAAATTTTTATTAAACATCGATTGTGACGATGAAACTGAATCTGTTAATTGGACAGATTGTGAAGACCAAAAAACCAAGTTTTATAATTGTGGTTGTTGTGATGAATGTTTATGCGATGATAATATTGCTTGTGATAATTGTGGATGTAATTGTAACTGTGATGACATTGATGACGACTATGATATAGAAGATGATGATGAAACCGAAATATCTGAATCTTCAGAAGAACCAGAAACTCTACCTGCCACAAAGTCACAAAGTTCCATTTCCAATTTTGATATCAATATAATTGAAAATAAAGAAAAAGAAAAAAAAGTTAGAATAACATTAGAATTAAATGTTAGCCTAAATAATAATAAAAAAGAAACTATCAATATTGATTTAGATATTAATAAAACAACATATTTAAAAATAGCTGAAGAACTCTTCAAGCTTTAAAGCAACTTATTTAGTTGCATGTTCTAGCACCTCTTTTTGAGGTGGTACAACTATTAGCAACTTATTTAGTTGCATGTTCTAGCACCTCTTTTTGAGGTGGTACAACTATTAGCAACTTA
>JACCDX011641841.1_pt1 | contig 14308 bp, 11 predicted proteins | sample 7449681 | NCBI WGS metagenome assembly JACCDX01 (sample SAMN15323450, study PRJNA562643) | freshwater metagenome | isolation source: river surface water | place: USA:Blue River Watershed | collected 2017-08-18
AAAGATATCGAACGCGACAAGATCCTGACCGCTGCTGAGGCAGTTGAGTACGGAATTATCGATAGAGTTATGGCATCACGTAAGGCGAAGCCCTCTGCTTGATTCGTAGCTAAATATTAATTAAGGGGCGTCGGTCTAGAAATGTTGAAAAAATATTTCGAGACCGGCGCCCTTCTCTCTTACAAGGCTTACCGAAACCTGCTAATTTCAAATGTTCTTACGGTTATTGCAATGTCTGCATTTCCCATTGCGTTAGCTGTAACGGTTCTAGATGCAGGTGGAACTGCTTCAACTCTTGGCTTGATTCTCGCTGCACGTGTTTTATCTGGTGTATTACTCGCACCTGTTGGCGGAGTCTGGGTAGATCGTTTACCGCGAAAAATGATTCTCATTTACTCTGACGGATTCCGCGCACTGATCGGAAGTATCGTCATCTTCGTCAGACCCGAAAGTATCTCAATGTGGATTCTTGGAACGATTGTGGTTCTAATGGGAGTCAGCGATGCCTTTGGAGGCCCTGCTTCCGGTGCGATTATTCCTAGCCTTATTCCAGATCACTTACTTCCGTCTGGAAATGTATTACGCGGTATCTTGCTTAAGGGAAGTCACATTGCTGGACCTGGTATTGCTGGAGTCATTGTTGTCTCTTTGGGAACGCACGTAACATACATAGCAACCTCTGTTTTCTTTCTGCTTGGAGCTGGCTTGCTAATTCGAATAGATGAAGGTCCTGCAGTGGCACCCACATTAAAAGAGAATCGTTTTTTTAATGAGATACGCGAAGGTATAAAAGTTGTCTGGTATTACAAGTGGATAGCGGCGATGATTATCATGGCATCAGTTCAATTGATGATCGTTATTGGAGTCGAAAACGTATTGTTGCCCGTAATCACAAAACGTGATTTTGGCACGGCCTCCGTATTCGCAACATCTGCTGCGCTCTTTAGTTTGGGCGGGGCAATCTCAGCCATTATTTGTATCAAGGCTAAAGTTAAAAACCCAGGGTTAGTTTCGGTAGTTGTTTGGGGTTTGTTTATTTGTGCACCTTTAGTTTTAGCTTTCCCTGCCTCAAAGGAATTAATTTTCTTGGCATATTTTGCAGCTGGCTTCTCTGTCGGTCCGTGGGAAGCTTTTTGGGCAACTCAAGTTCAACGTGAAGTTCCAGCTGAGTATCAAGGACGCGTCTTCAGCATCGATTACATGGGCTCACTTGGATTAATGCCTCTGGGTATGGCACTGGCTGGCCCTATGGTTAATGTGTTCGGCGAGAAAGAACTCTTGATTGGCGTTGCGGTATTTCACTTACTTATCTGCGCCATCGTTTTATTTGTTCCTGGCGTTAAAGAGATGAAATCAACGAGGCCACCGTATTCGCCAAGCAATTCAGGGCGCTAATTCATCTATGGGCGAACACACCCAAGCCTGATTTAACCCACAAAATTTCAGCCTAAAAACTATTCTTTACCCATGACTCGTATCGGCGAAACAAGCGACCTGCTCAAATGTTCTTTCTGCGGAAAAACGCAGAAGCAGGTTAAGAAACTCATCGCCGGTCCTGGCGTTTACATCTGCGACGAATGTATTGAACTCTGTAACGAGATCATCGTTGAAGAACTCGCAGAAGCATCCACGCTTGGGTTAACTGAACTTCCAAAGCCACAAGCAATCTTTGAATTTCTAGATCAATATGTAATCGGACAAGATCGCGCTAAGAAATCTTTAGCGGTTGCTGTTTATAACCACTACAAGCGCGTCCAATCTGGTGAAGTAAAAGGTGAAGATGGCGTCGAGCTAGCAAAATCAAATATCTTGTTACTTGGCCCAACTGGTTGCGGCAAGACTTTGATGGCGCAAACTTTGGCGCGCATGCTAAACGTTCCATTTGCAATTGCAGATGCAACAGCGCTTACCGAAGCAGGTTACGTCGGAGAAGACGTTGAGAACATTCTGCTCAAGCTTTTGCAGGCTGCAGATTACGATGTAAAAAAGGCCGAAACCGGAATTATCTACATCGATGAAATCGACAAGGTCGCGCGCAAATCAGAAAACCCATCAATTACTCGCGATGTTTCAGGCGAAGGCGTTCAGCAGGCGTTGCTTAAGATTTTAGAAGGAACTGTTGCATCAGTTCCACCTCAAGGTGGACGTAAGCACCCACACCAAGAATTTATTCAGCTCGATACAACTAACGTTTTATTTATCGTAGGTGGAGCATTCGCTGGCCTAGATAAAATCATCGAAGCACGAAGTGGAAAAGCTGGCGTTGGATTTAATGCAACTCTTCAAGAGGCTGCCGATAAGAATCGCAAAGATATTTTCCATGACGTAATGCCAGAAGATCTTTTGAAGTTCGGAATGATTCCAGAATTCATCGGGCGCCTTCCAGTTCTTACCAGCGTTGAGAATCTTGATAAGCCTGCGCTCATGCAGATTCTTACCGAGCCAAAGAACGCTTTGGTTAAGCAGTATCAGCGCCTCTTTAACCTTGATGATGTCGAGCTCGAATTCACACCAGAATCACTCGATGCGATCGCAGAACTCGCGCTTATGCGCGGAACGGGCGCTCGTGGACTTCGCGCCATCATGGAATCTGTACTTCTCTCTGTGATGTACGACGTTCCAAGTCGCAGCGATATCGCAAAGGTGATCATTAATAAGGAATGCATCGACGTAAATGCGGCTCCGACCTTGGTTGCACGCACTGGCGATATTCCAAAGCGCGCCTCACGCCGCGAAAAAGGTACAGAGGAGAAGAGCGCATAATCTAGACTGCGCTCTATGTCTTCAAGCTCGCCATCAGGCAAAGAACTCGCATCGACCTTTAATCCGGCCGATATTGAGTCCAGCCTTTATTCCAAATGGCTAAAAGCTGATTACTTCACAGCGGACGCTTCATCTTCAAAAGAAGCTTTCACTATTGTTCTGCCTCCACCAAACGTAACTGGCGTTTTACATATTGGCCATGCACTGGATCAAACTCTTCAAGATTGTTTGTCACGCATGAAGCGCATGAAAGGTTACGAAGTTCTATGGCTACCCGGAATGGATCACGCAGGTATCGCCACTCAGAACGTAGTTGAAAAACAACTTGGTGCAAAAGGTTTATCCCGCCATGATTTAGGGCGAGAAGATTTTGTTAAGAAAGTTTGGGAATGGAAAGCCGAATCCGGTGGAGCAATTCTCGACCAAATGAAACGTCTTGGGGTTAGCGTTGACTGGTCTCGAGAGCGATTCACCATGGATGAAGGAATGTCCAAGGCGGTAGTTTCTATCTTTAAGAAGATGCACGATGAAGGACTTATCTATCGCGCTGAACGAATTATTAACTGGTGTCCACGTTGTTTAACGGCGCTTTCAGATATCGAAGTAGATCACCAAGATGATGCCGGCGAGTTTGTTCAAATTCGTTACGGTGAAGGTGAGCAATCAATTGTTGTAGCCACAACTCGCGCCGAAACGATGTTAGGTGATGGCGCTGTTGCGGTTCACCCAGATGATCCTCGCTACAAGCACATGATCGGCACAGAAGTTCTTCTACCGCTAGTAGATCGCATGATTCCGATCATCGCCGACGAACTTGTGGAAATGGATTTTGGAACGGGAGCCGTAAAGGTCACCGCCGCGCACGACCCAAATGACTTTGAAATGGCAGTTCGCCATAACGTTCCGTTCGTTGTGATCATGAACGAGCACGGCATCATGGATGGCACTGGCACCGAGTTTGATGGTATGGATCGCTTCGATGCACGTGTTGCAGTTGTCGCCAAACTTAAGGAAATGGGTCGCGTTGTAGCTGAAAAGCGTCCTTATATTCACGCCGTTGGGCATTGTTCACGTTGCGATACAACTGTTGAACCACGACTTTCAAAACAATGGTTCGTAAAAGTTGCACCACTTGCAAAAGCATCTGCTGATGCAGTTCGCAGCGGTGGCGTAAAGATCGAACCAGATGCGCTTGCACCTCGTTACTTTGAGTGGGTAGATAACATGCACGACTGGTGTATCTCTCGCCAATTGTGGTGGGGTCATCGCATTCCAGTTTGGTATGGCCCAAACGATGAAGTAAAAGTTGTTGGTCCTGATGAGAAAGCGCCTGATGGTTGGACTCAAGATCCAGATGTTCTCGATACTTGGTTCTCATCTGGACAATGGGCATTTTCTACTTTTGGTTGGCCAGAAAAGACGGCCGATCTCGCTAAGTTCTATCCAACGAGCGTTCTCGTAACTGGTTACGACATCTTGTTCTTCTGGGTAGTTCGAATGATGATGATGTCTACCTTCGCAATGGATGGCGTCGCGCCATTTAAAACAATCATGTTGCATGGACTTGTACGTGACCAGTTCGGCAAAAAGATGTCGAAGAGCCGTGGCAACGTTGTCGATCCAATCGAATTTATGGATAAGTACGGCGCAGATGCGCTGCGCTTTACTTTGGCTCGTGGTGCAAACCCAGGCACAGACCAAGCTTTGGCTGAAGACTGGATCGGTGGTTCTCGTAACTTCGCAACGAAACTTTGGAACGCAACTCGCTTTGCGATGATGAACGGAGCCAATGTAAATGGCGCGCTCCCTGCAACATCTGAGCTAAATGCAATTGATCGCTGGATCCTTTCTCGTCTGAGCGAGACTTTGCGCGATGTTGACGCGCTTCTTGAAAGTTTTGAATTTGCACGCGCCTGCGAAATTCTTTATCACTTTGCTTGGGATGACCTATGCGATTGGTACCTTGAACTCTCTAAAGAGACTTTTGCCTCTGAAAAGAAAGCCAATTCGCAGCGAGTTCTAGGGCACGTTCTCGATCAGCTCATGCGCGTATTGCATCCAGTAATGCCATTTATTACGGAAGAACTTTGGTGCACGCTCACCGGAGGAGAATCATTGGTGGTTGCTCAATGGCCAACTGCTGATGAATCACATATTGATAAGAAGTCAGAGAAGTTGGTAGCAACTTTGCAAGAGGTTGTGACTGAGGTTCGCCGCTTCCGCAACGATCAAGGGCTGAAGCCTTCCCAGAAAGTTCCGGGACGTTTCAGTGGCGCTGCCGATGTTCTCGAGTATGCCAGCGCGCTTCGCTTCTTACTTAAATTAGAAGATAAAGAATTCACTCCATCAGCATCTCTTGAAATTGGGGGAGTGAAGATCGAACTTGATCTAACTGGCTCTATCGACGTGGTTGCAGAGCGCGCACGTTTAGAAAAAGATTTAGCGGCAGCCAAAAAAGATTTACAGACTGCTGAAGTTAAATTAGGTAACGCAGGATTTATGGCAAAAGCGCCCGCTGATGTTGTTGTCGAAATTAAAGAGCGTCTGGCAAAGACCACGGCGGATATCGAACGCTTAAGCGCTGCGCTTGCTGCTCTAAAGTAAATCGAATACAAAATATGAATAACATCAACCCAGACGATCAAGCGCGTATAGACGCGATCGAAAAAGCGCTCCTTGCACGTTGGCCCGAAAATAGAATCGCACCGACGCTGGAACGTATCTCCGCTCTAGTCGACATGCTCGGCTCGCCACAACTTACATATCCGACAATTCATGTTGGTGGCACAAATGGAAAGACGACTACTTCGCGCATGATCGATTCACTTCTTTTTGAAATGGGTCTTCGCACTGGTCGTTTTACAAGCCCACATCTAGAGAGTTATCTAGAACGTATTTCAATCAATGGTCAGCCCATCGATGCCAAAGAACTAATCTTTTCATTCAATGACATCAGTCCTTACTTAGATTTGATGGATACTAAGTTTGATAACCCAATCTCATTCTTTGAAGCCATCACAGCACTTGCTTTCGCAGCCTTTGCAGAACATCCAATCGACGTAGGTGTAATTGAAGTTGGCATGGGTGGGACGTGGGATGCCACAAATGTTGTAGACGCAGATGTATCAGTGATCATGCCTATCGGTCTAGACCATATGGAATATCTCGGAAATTCCATTGCCGAAATCGCTGCGACCAAGGCTGGAATTATCAAGGAGCAAGGCTTCGTTGTTCTTGCTCAACAGGAACCCGAGGCTGCGGTAGAACTGCTACGCCGAGCTGCCGAAGTTGGTGCAGATGTGGCTCGCGAGGGGTTGGAATACTCAATCGAATCCCGCGCAATTGCGGTCGGTGGACAGTTGATCTCCGTCACCGGATTGCGTGGACATTACGATGAAATTTTCTTGCCGCTTCACGGAAAGCATCAAGCATCAAATGCAGCAGCAGCGCTGATCGCAGTCGAAGCATTCTTTGGCGAACAGGATTTAGATATTGATGCCGTGCGAGCAGGATTCGCTAATGTAACTTCTCCAGGACGCTGCGAGATAGTTCATCGCGATCCAACAATCATTCTTGATGCAGCTCACAATCCGCATGGCGCCAAGGCGATAGCCGAAACGATTCAGAGCGAATTCACATTCGATGAAGTAACTGGGATTGTCGCGTTGATGGCCGATAAAGATGCGCTCGGAATCTTGCAGGCGCTGGAACCGGTCATGAATCAAATTATTGTCACAGCAAACTCCGCTCCACGGTCTATGTCGGTGAGCGATCTTGAAGCACTTGCTATTAAAGTATTTGGAGCAGATCGCGTATTTTCCCAACCAACTCTCACCGATGCTATTGAAAAGGCAATTAAGGATTCAGTCCGTCCATTAAGCGAAGAGTCTTTAGCAATTTTGATCACGGGCTCTGTCGTAACGGTTGGCGAAGCTCGAAGTGCAGTCCGTAAGAAATATGCCAAAGCACCGGTTGTGGAAGGAAAGTAATGCGCGTACTTGGATCAGCAGTGCTTTCAATGGAATTTCTAGTTATGGGTTTTGCAATGCTTCTTGCCAAAGATAACCACGATTCATCAACTCTCATTTACGGCGCAGTCGTTATGTTCTTAATGATCTACGCAATCCGACTTCTCAAGAAGCGCTCAGGTTGGATTTTCGGATCACTCCTTCAAGTTGCGATGGCTGCCTACAGTTTCGTAGTTCCATCGATGGCGATAGTTAGCGTTCTATTTGTGGGGTTATGGATTGCGGCGATAATCGTTGGACGTAAGGGTGAGGCGGCGCGCGCCGCCCTTCTGGCCCAAGGCAACCCTGCCGATAGGAAACCTTCAGAAAAGTAGGGTCAAAAGGCCATGGCGCGGGCCAGGCCAGATGCCTAATAGACTGCGCAAGTGAGCATTGAAAAGACCCTGATCCTGGTTAAGCCTGATGGCGTTCGTCGCCAACTCGTAGGCGAAGTAATTTCGCGTATCGAGAAGAAAGGTTATGTAGTTACAGATTTAAAGATGATGCAGGCTGATCGCGCACTTCTTGAACGTCACTACGCAGAACACCAAGGAAAGCCATTCTTTGAACCACTAGTTGAATTCATGATGTCAGGTCCGATCGTTGCCATCGTTGCAGAAGGAAATCGCGTCATCGAAGGCTTCCGATCATTGGCAGGAGTTACAGATCCAACAGTTGCAGCTCCCGGAACAATTCGTGGAGACCTAGCACGCGATCAGGGTACAAAAGTTGTTCAAAATATCGTTCACGGTTCCGATTCTCCAGAATCTGCTGCGCGCGAAATCGAAATTTTCTTTGGTAAGTAGTTTTTAGTTCAAGCAATTAACTGAGGGGTAATACATGAGTAATAAAATGTCATTTATCGGCCGTGATATGGCTGTCGACTTGGGTACTGCAAACACCTTGGTCTATGTACGCGGACGCGGCATTGTTCTAAACGAACCTTCAGTAGTTGCTGTAAACCAAGACACTGGCGGAATTCTTGCAGTTGGTCTTGAAGCTAAGAAAATGATTGGTCGCACACCTGGAAATATTGTGGCGATTCGCCCCCTTAAAGATGGTGTTATCGCAGACTTCGATACAACAGAGCGCATGCTCCGCTACTTCATTCAAAAAGTTCACCGTCGTCGTTACCTAGCTAAGCCACGCATCGTTGTTTGCGTTCCTTCAGGTATCACCGGCGTAGAACAGCGCGCAGTGAAAGATGCTGGTTATGCAGCAGGTGCGCGCAAGGTTTACATCATTGAAGAGCCAATGGCTGCAGCAATTGGTGCAGGTCTACCAATTCACGAACCAACCGGAAACATGGTGGTCGATATCGGCGGCGGAACAACTGAAGTTGCTGTTATTTCATTGGGCGGAATCGTTACATCTCTCTCAATTCGCGTTGGCGGAGATGAGCTAGATCAATCGATTATCAACTGGGTTAAGCGCGAATTCTCACTACTTCTTGGAGAGCGCACAGCTGAAGAAATTAAGATGGCAATCGGATCTGCATACCCACTTCAAGGTGAGAACGATGCGGAAATTCGCGGTCGCGATCTTGCAACAGGTCTTCCAAAGACAATCGTTGTATCAGCAGCGGAAATTCGTAAAGCGCTTGAAGAGCCGGTTAATGCAATCATCAACGCAGTAAAGAGCACCCTAGATAAGTGTCCACCAGAACTTTCTTCAGATCTTATGGATCGCGGAATTGTTCTTACAGGTGGTGGAGCGCTGCTTAAGGGTCTTGATGAGCGCCTTCGTAAAGAAACCGGAATGCCTATCCACATCGCTGATCGTCCTTTGGATGCAGTTGTTGAAGGATCCGGAAAGTGCATTGAAGAGTTCGAAGCCCTTGAAAAGGTTTTGATCTCCGAGCCTCGTCGATAGGTTTTAAAAGATGCGTAGCGGCGGCGACAACCGCGGTCGTCTCCTTCTCATTTCACTTATTGTTACCGCGCTCTTTCTGATCACCTTAGATCTTCGCGGCGTTCAGGTAATCACTGGTCTGCGCAATGGTTCGCAATCTGCCCTTTCACCAGTGCAATCTGTTGCAGCAACCATCTTTCGACCAGTTGGAAATTTCTTCTCAGATGTAACCCACTTGGGACGTACTAGAGGTGAAATTGAGAAGCTCAAAGCGACCAATGAAAAACTTCGCCAATCGCTTATTAATCGTAAGAACGCCGATGCCGAGTTGAATCAATTGAAATCGGTTTTAGATTTGGCTGGAACTGCAAGATATAAAGTCGTAAATGCAAAAGTAATCTCACTCGGATCAACCTCATCTTTCACGCAGACAATTACTATCGATGCAGGAACCAATAACGGTGTGCGTCAAAACATGACAGTCATAACCGGCCTAGGTCTCGTGGGCGTAGTTAAAGTTTCTTACCCAAATAGCGCTCTAGTTCAACTAACGACCGACCCAGCCTTTAAAGTCGGCGCTCGAGTTGCAGGTAGCCAGCAGATTGGAATTTTGAGCGGACAAGGAACTCGTAGAGCCGTTCTGCAGCTTCTCGATAATCAATCCACTTTGAAGGTGGGAGATGTAATCCTTGCTCGAGGTAGCCAAAACAATCGTCCTTTCGTGCCTGGAGTTCCGATCGGACAGGTGTCTGCAGTTGATAATGCGGCAGGCGCGGTCACTCAAACTGCAGATGTAAATCTCTTCGTAAATTTCTCAGCCCTCAGCGTCGTGGCCGTTGTTGTTGCAGCGCCAGAAGCAGATCCGCGCGATGCGCTCGTCCCGAAAGCGCCGGTACCAACGCCAGTTCCTACTGTAACTATCTACGCACAGCCGTCAGAATCGCCAACTCCATAAATGTTCGCTCGTAGATTCTTCATTTCATTTCCAATCTTCGCTTTCATATTTATCTTGCAAGAAAGCGTCGTAACTCAATTTAAGATTTTCGGTGGTGGTTTTTCTCTCTTTCTCGTCTTCGCACTTCTTTGGGCGGCGCTTGGCACACCAGAAATGGGCGCGCTAACTGGTTTTGGTGCTGGCTTAATGATGGATCTATCACAAAGCGCATCTGGGCCTATGGGCCAATGGACGCTGATCATGATCTTGGCGGGGTTCTCTATCTCCTATCTTGGTTACGGTGACGATAACTTCAGAGGTAACCCACTGTCTTTGATCTTCACCGTTGCTGCAGGTGTAGCCGTTACCCGCTTGATCTACTTAATTCTGGGGCTTTTCTTAGGAAGCGAAATCGGAAGTCTTTGGTCGATCTTTGTATCTGTATTTTCCGCATCTTTCTGGTCGGTAGCGATCGTTCCGCTACTCATGCCGATCGTGACCAGAATTCATGAAGCGCTCTTTGATGTGAAGAGTCGAATATGAATCAGCGCGCTCGACTAAGTTTGCTCGTTGTACAAATTTTTATCTTTTCGCTTCTCTTTGGTTTACTCGGCCGTCTTTTCTATCTCCAAGTAGCAGCTGGCCCTAAATATCGCGATGCCGCACTCTCAATTCAAAGTCGCGACGTGGTTACACCGGCCACGCGTGGATTAATTGTTGACTCATCCGGAGTACCTCTTGCGCTCAATCGAGTGGGCGTAGCAGTTACCGTCGATCGCACAAAGATTGATCGCCAACCAGATAAAGGCGTTGCTGTACTCCAGAGTCTGTCCAAGCTTCTAAAGCTTCCCTATAGCGATGTTTATAAAAGGACGCGTCTTTGCGGTGAACTTCCTAAAGGTGGTCGCGCAGGATGCTGGACCGGTTCGAGATTTCAACCGATCCCAATCACCAAAGAAGCAGACCCAGAATTAGCACTACGTATTGTGGAGCGTTCTGATCAGTACCCGGGAATCTCCGCAACGCCAGTATCAATTCGAAACTATCCCGGCAATGCGGGAGTAAATGCGGCACATTTACTCGGGTACATCGGACCTTTAACTGAAGATGATTTATCAGGTGCAAATGGCCGAAGTTACTTCCGTTCTGAATCAATCGGTAAAGCGGGACTTGAAATTCAGTACGACGAGTATCTTCGAGGTACTCCTGGAATTAAAACCGTGATCGTCGATCGCAAGGAAGCGGTTACTAGTACAAGCCAGAACTCAAAACCAGTAGGTGGTAACCACTTAGTAACGAGTATTGATGTTCGTGTTCAAGCTGCAGCAGAATCAGCGTTAGCTGATGCGGTTCGCAGGGCGCGCGCTTCAGGAAAACCTTCTGATGGTGCAGCTGCAGTTGTGATGGATGTGCGCAATGGACAAATCATCGCACTCGCTTCTTATCCAACCTTTGATCCCAATGCCTATGAACGTGGATTAACAGTTGCTGAAGCAGAGAATCTCTATAGTGAAAAAGCCGGAGTTCCTGCTCTATCAAGAGCGTTGCAAGGTTTATTTGCACCAGCATCTACTTTCAAAGCAGTCTCAGCAGTCGCTGCAGCAAATGCCGGCTATGACTTGAACGCGGTTTATGACTGTCCAGCGGAAGTAGAAGTAGGTACTCGTGCATTTCAAAACTTCGAGAGCAAGGCCCAAGGACGTATCTCGATGAAGAAGGCCATGGCAATTTCTTGTGACACCATTTGGTATCGAATCGCCTTCGATGAATGGTTACGCGATGGCGGATTGCGTCCAAAATCAAGCGCTAATGATTACTTCTTTGAGGCTGCTAAAGGATTTCAGATCGGTGTCAAAACAGGGATTGATCTTCCTTCGGAATCATCGGGAAGACTTGCCGATCGGGAATGGCGCAAATCTTGGTACCAACAGAATAAAGATTTCTACTGCAACTATAAGACGCGCGCTCCAAAGAGTCAGCAGACCGCATTCTTAGTTCAGCTAGCGTATGAAAACTGTTTAGACGGAGACAAAATCCGCGCTGGTGATGCGGTTAACTTCTCAATCGGTCAAGGAGATACCGTCATTTCTCCACTTAAGTTAGCGCAGATGTATGCCGCAATTGCTAACGGTGGAACAATCTTAAAACCAACAATCGCAAAAGCCATCGTTAAAACTGATGGCACTGTTATAAAGAAATTTGCTCCAGAGAAATTGGGCGTTATTCCGGCTGATAAAGCCACCATCAAATTTTTACATGGAGCGCTCCGCGAGGTAGTTGTCAGCGGAACAGGTGCTGGAGCATTTAATTCATTTCCAGTTGCAATCAGCGGAAAGACTGGCACGGCTCAAGTGTTTGGACGAAATCCAAATGGAAGTGCAAAAGCTGACACATCTTGGTTTGCTTCATACGGACCAACCAATAAACCGCGATTTGCCGTTGTCATGATGGTTAGCCAAGGTGGTTTCGGTGCATCAATCTCAGGTGTTGGAGCGAGAAAGATTTACGAAACGCTTTTCGGTGTGCAAGGTTCTCGTGTTAATTCGGCAAAGATCTTGTTCCCAAGCGGTATTCCGCCCGTAGGATTACCAAAGATTTCTCCCGCAACGAAGGTGAAGGTAGCTAAATGAGCTTGATGTCCCAGCGCATTAACTATCGAAAAAGCCAGCGCCAATCTGCATTCACAGGCTTTGACCCAATACTTACCGTTGCAGTTGCGCTTCTACTCGTTATTGGAACGCTCCTTGTTTATGCCGCAACGCGCGATTGGTATGCCGCAAACGGTTTAGATCCTGAGTATTACTTAAAGCGCCACGTCGTAAATATCATGATTGGTTCTCTGCTGGCATGGGGGACCACAATCATTGATTACCGATTGATCCGTGCCTACACGCCATTCTTATGGATCGCTGGCGTTATTGGTTTGACTCTGGTTCTCATTCCCGGAATCGGCGAAGAAGTAAATGGCGCCAACGCGTGGATTGGTCTGCCGGGCGGTTTCCAAGTTCAGCCAGCAGAGCTAGCCAAGATTTCCATCATCGTTGGTATGTCAATGATTTTATCTGAACGCACTCATGACTCAGATGCTCCAACCCATAGCGATGTAATGCAAGCTTTAGTGATAGCTGCGGTTCCGGTGCTATTAATTCTTGCCCAACCAGATATGGGAACAGTATTTATTATCAGTATCGCAGTTGTGACAATCATCGCCGTATCTGGTGCGCCGATGCGATGGGTAGTTGGACTATTGCTAGTTGCAGTGATCGGAAGTTTTGCAGCAGTAAAAGTTGGTGTGGTAAATGATTACCAAGTAAAGCGCCTACAAGCGTTCGTAGATCCAAATGCAGATTCACAGGGGAGTGGTTACCAACTTCGCCAAGCACGAATCACTGTTGGTTCTGGTGGATTGCTAGGTACTGGGCTATTCAATGGCCCGCAAACTAATGGGCGATTCGTTCCCGAGCAGCAAACAGACTTTATCTTTACCGTTGCCGGTGAGGAGTTAGGTTTTGTCGGAAGCGGATTTATTCTTCTCTTGTATTTGATTGTATTAATGAGAGCCTTTGGAATTGCGCGAAGATCTAGCGACCCATATGGAAAATTAGTTTGCACGGGGGTTATTGCTTGGTTTGCTTTCCAAGCTTTTGAAAATATTGGAATGACCCTCGGGATGATGCCGATGACCGGCGTTCCCCTGCCATTTCTTTCCTATGGCGGCTCGAGCATGTTTGCCAACATGATCGGATTCGGGCTCTTGCAAAACGTTAACGCCCGCCACCGCGGCTAAATCACGCCTGATTTCCGCGCGTTTGGGGATTTCGGGTCGGAATCTGGCATACTTACGCCAACAGTTCAGCGCGGCTCGCGAACCAATTCGCGGCACATAGCCAGCGGCGGACTAAAACAAAGTTTTTAAACATAGTTTTTAAACAACGATTTATACAAAAAGGATTTGGTGCCATGGCGATTGAGCCAAAGTCACCGCGCAAGCGTGCGGTGAAAAAAGTAAGTAAGAAGAAGTCTGTCGAACAAGAGGCGAGCGTTGAAACTACGCCTGTCGTTGAGGCAACTGAAACTAAGTCGAAGAAGAAAGCGCCTTCGATCCCTGTTCCTATTTTCCAAGCAGCTCCAGTTGAGAAAGCCCCAAAGGCTGCCGCAAAGAAGAGCGCCAAGAAGGTTGAGCCTGCTAGCGAGTCAGAAGAGAAGGTAAGTACATCTTCAGCTGGAACTGATTCTGCCGATTCCGAAGATTCCGATGCGCGCGGTGGTCGTAATCGTCGCCGCCGTCGCGGTGGTCGCGGGCGTCGTAAGCCAGGCGCAGAAGGCGCTGATACAAATTCTTCCGATGAGAGCTCTGAAGACTCAGAGGATTCCAGCGAAGAGTCAGCAGACGGCACAACACATCGTCGTCGCCGGCGTCGCCGTGCAACTGGCGAAGGTGTAACACCTGGCGAGATTGTCGATGAAGATGGCGTCATTACAGTTGTTAAGGTCCGCGAAGTTCGCGAACGTACCGAGCGTCCGGCACGAGCCGATCGCAACGAACGCGGAACACGCAATCGTGGCCGCGATCGCGACCGTGGTGGCCGTAACGAAAACCGTGGTGAATACCGTGAGCCTTATCGTCGCCGTGGAACCATCATTACCGATGGAGAATTTTTAGCCCGTCGCGAAAACGTTGATCGCGAAATGGTTGTACGCCAGATCGGTGACCGCATTCAAATCGCAGTTATCGAAGATAAAGTCATGGTTG
>JACCDX011337106.1_pt1 | contig 14306 bp, 12 predicted proteins | sample 7449681 | NCBI WGS metagenome assembly JACCDX01 (sample SAMN15323450, study PRJNA562643) | freshwater metagenome | isolation source: river surface water | place: USA:Blue River Watershed | collected 2017-08-18
TGCGCGTCATGATCGACCACGACACCACACCAGATGACGAACATCGACTGCTAAGCGTATCAGAGGCGGTGGGCCGAGACCCATTCTGCTTAATTGCGCGTCAACCGAATCTTTCGCTGACCGACGTGCCGAACTTAAGGCTCTCGATCGTCAAAGAGGTTCCGACGCCTTGGCTATGCCTTCAAGCTGACTTAAGAGACCACGGCCTTAGCATTCCACGACAGCTCATTACGTCATGGACCATGCAGGAACAACTTAACGCCCTGGGTAATAATGAGGTCGACGTGATTCAGGCGTTTGAACCCTTTGTCGATCAAGCTCTTCTCGATGGGGGGCACCTTCTTTATGAAGCGAGTCTGCGAGGTCCGACCGTCTACACGGGGTTCATCACTTCTCGTGCAACGTTCAAAGCACGCTACCAAGAAATAGCTTCGCTAGATACCGCATTAGCACAGGCACTAAGCTGGATGCACGATGCGGGCGCCGATGAAACGGCTCGATTGGTCAAAGGATATTTTCCGGACCTAACGCATCGTCAAATTCACAGCGCTGCTAAACGATACCTAGATCGTAAGGTATGGTCTGAACACACAAAGATCAATCGAGCCGGCTTTGATCGGCTGAGCGACAGTTTTTTTAGTGGTGGTGCTATCCGCTCACCTGCACATTATGAAAGTTGCGTATTTAATTTTGGAGATCACTAACATGCCAGACTTGTCTTTGAAGCAGGAACAGATCAATCGTATCCGGCGACGCGCTCTCCAACTCGCAGGCGCTGCGCTTGCCTCCGTGGCTTGCGCGACAACTTCGGCTCAAGCAACGGATAGCTATCCCAACCGTCCCATTAAGATGGTCGTGCCATTTCCAGCAGGAGGCCCCGCCGATATCGTTGGACGCTTGTATGCGCAACATCTCAATAAATTATCAGGTCAACCTATCATCGTAGAAAACGTTGTCGGCGCTGCTGGATCGATTGGTACGAATAACGTCGCGCGTGCCGAGCCCAACGGCTATACCATCCTATTTGGCACGACGAGTACGATGGCTATTAACGAGGTTCTCATGAAGAACCTTCCTTATAACTTCCAAAGGGACTTTGCGCAGATCGGATTGATCGCTAACGCGCCACACGTTATGGTTGTTAGCCCAAAGGTTCAAGCAAAAACCTTTGCTGAGTTCTTGGCTTTAGCCAAAGCGCAACCTGGTGCACTCAAATTCGGCTCGGCGGGTGTGGGCTCGATCGTGCAAATGGGATCTGAGATCGTTAAGGTCGGAGCAAACATCGACCTCTTGCATGTGCCCTACAAAGGGGGTGGACCTGCAACCCTCGCGCTGCTCTCGGGGGAAATCGACATGACCGTCAATGACCTGACGACACTCAAGGCAAACATCGATGCTGGAAAAGTACGCGCGCTTGCTGTGGCCAATAAAACACGCCTTAAGCCGCTCCCTGATGTCCCTACCTTTGCCGAACTCGGATTCCCACAAATCGTGTCGAGCACCTGGTGGGGGATTGCCGTGCCAGTGAAGACACCAAACGATATTCAAAAGAAGCTGCAGTCTTGGAACGATCAGATTATTCGTAATCCAGAGTATGTGAGCAAGCTCGCTGAGATGGCGATCGATCCGATTGTGATGACACCAGCAGAAGCAGCCGCATTCATCGCAGAAGAGACGGTGAAGTGGCGCGACATTGCTGACAAAGCCAAGATCGAGCTGAACTAATGCGCGTTTTAATTGCTGGTGGCCAAGGATTTGTCGGGCTTAATATCGCTGAGCAACTACTCAAGCGAGGTGATACCGTCGCACTATTTGGCCCGGACAGCGCACCGTTGGCCTTCAAAACGGCTTTAAGTGCCCTACCCGGTGAACTCATTACGATGGAAGGTGATGTTTCTAAACGGGACGATCTCGAGCACGCTTTCGGTGAGTTCAAACCTGATCGTGTCGTAAATGCTGCGGCCATTACGGCTGGGCTCGATCGGGAGAGATCAGCAGCTCGTCGAATTTTTGAGGTCAACCTACTCGGAACAGTCGAAGTGCTCGAAGCATGCCTGCGACACCAACTTCCTAGGATGGTCCAGCTGAGCACGGGCTCCGTTTTTGGACAGCATGGTCGCCAGAGCGAGTGGCTCGACGAAGACTCGAGCTCTGCCATGCCCGAGTCGCTTTATGGCATCAGTAAGTTTGCTGCAGAGCGAACCTGCGCTCGCTACGCCAACAAGCGAGGGCTGAGTGTGACAACACTCAGGCTAGGGACTGTTTTCGGACGTTGGGAGTACGAGACGGGCGTGCGCGACACCTTGAGCATTCCTCTTCAGTTAATCAAGGCTGCATATGCGGATGAGATAGCCGTTCTGCTGAGAAACTGCGCGGACGACTGGATCTACTCAACGGACGTTGCAAAGGGAGTCCTCGCGGCACTTGATATCGACGTTAATCCGAGACCTCTCTATCATTTATCGGCAGGCAGAAAATGGGATATCGCAAACTGGTGCAGCATGATGTCGTCAGAATTTCCTGGCTTCGCGTATGAGCTCGTGGACGATCCCACACGCTGCACGATTGGACGGACTTCCAGCCCAAACCGCTCCCCCATGAAGATCGAAGGCATTCAGTCCGATTTCGGATACCAACCAGATTTTTTACATGAGGCGGCGTTTATCGACTTCACTCGTTGGGCCGAGATTTATCTCCGACATCATCTTATGATCTTGTAAGTTCCAAGGAGCCTTCAATTGAAATCGTTTGACCCCAATCTACGCGGCCCGCTAGCTGATGTGCGCGTCATTGATCTATCACGACTCGTGGCTGGCAATATGCTTTCTGCCTATCTGGCCGACTTTGGGGCAGACGTGATTAAAGTTGAGCGGGAAGGCAAAGGGGATGACCTACGCAACTGGCGTGAAGAAGGCTGGGATATTTACTGGAAGGTATATGGGCGTAACAAGCGCTCGCTCGTCCTGGATCTAAAAAATGATGAAGGGCTCACAACGCTTAAAAAACTACTCAACCATTCGCATATCTTTATAGAAAACTTTGTCCCGGGTGGTCTCGAAAAAATGGGACTAGGACCCGATGTCCTCTTGGAGATTAACCCAGCCCTTGTGATTGTTCGGGTATCCGGTTGGGGACAAACAGGACCCTACAAGAACAAGCCAGGATTCGGTACGCTTGTTGAGGCCATGTCAGGTTTTGCCTATCTGAACGGTTTCCCTGATCGCCCTCCCGCCCTACCGCCTCTCGCGCTTGCAGATATGATTGCCGGCATTTACGGTGCTGCCGGCGTATTAACCGCTCTGCGTGTCGCAGAGAAGGAAGGCCGTGGACAAGTGATCGACTTGTCCCTCTTTGAACCCATCTTCTCAGTGATCTCATCAGAGGCAGCTAAATCAAGTCTAACCGGCCAAGCCACGATGCGTGCAGGCAATCAGTCCTCGCACACAGCACCGCGAAACATTTATCTCTGCTCTGACGGAAAACACGTGGCCATGTCTGGCTCAATGCAGTCGATGGCGATGCGCATCTTTGACACCATTGGACGACCAGAGCTCAAAATAGACGAACGCTTTGCAACCAATGATGGCCGTGTCAAATATCGCGATGAACTTGATGGAATCATCGGTAAATTTATTGGTAGTCGCACGCAGGAAGAGAATCTCCAACTATTCGAGGCCGCAGGAGTCACTGTAGGTCCCGTCTGCTCTGTTTTAGATCTCTTGGATCATCCCTATGCCCTAGAGCGCGAAGCCATCGTAGAACTCGAAGATAAGGATATCGGTTCGGTACCCATGCACAACATCGTACCAAGACTGTCAGAAAGCCCAGGTGGGTTCCGTTACCCCGCTCCACGCGTCGGTGAGCACACCGCAGATATTTTGGCGGAACTGGAAAAGTTAGAAGCTAAAGGAAATAACACCTAACGTCGCGCAGGCAGCCGCAGGGACAATAGCGCAGCAAGGATGAGAAGCATTCCTGCGCTCCCGAATGCAATCCAATGCGTACCGTGCGCCTCATAGCCCCAACCGCCGAGCCAAGAGCTAATCATCGCGCCAATTTGATGGCTAAAGTAGGCCCACCCGTACAAAAATCCTACCAGTCGTACGCCGTAGATATCGGCCAAGATCGCCGACGACATCGCAATACTACCGGCCCATACAATGCCACCGATTGCTGCGGCGGCATACAACTCAAAATGGGTACCCACCACTAACAGCGCAAAAAAGCCCAGACCACGAATGAAGTAAATGGTCGCCAAAATATACCGACGAGGAATAATATCGGCCATCCGACCAAGCACGAGCGTGCTAAATATCGCGACGAGTCCAATCAACCCGATTCCCATTGCACTTGTCGACGCGTCAAACCCGTGATCCATCAGCATTGGCATGCCGTGTGTACCAAGCAAGTTCATGCTGTAACCACAGGTAAAGAGCCCAAGACAAATCATCCAAAATGGCGCTGTGCGTAACGCCTGAGAAAACGTCAGCTGAGTTTCCTTGGTCGAGGACTTTTCGGCGGCCACAACTCGTTGCTCAGGGAGCAAATCGGCATGTGCGGGGGCATCTTCACGCATCACTAATAGGGCCAGGGGGGCCGTGATCACCACGAATATCACGGCAAAACCGAGCAGGGTTGTTTGCCAGCCATAGGCCTCGATACTCGCTGTTAACACGGGTGTGACGACAGCAATACCTGCCATGGACCCTGTTGATAGAAAAAATAATGCCATGCCGCGCTGACGACTAAACCAACGACTAATTAAAGGGGTGACAGCAACCGGGCTTGTGAAAGCCAGACCGATTGACATGAAGACGCCAAACGACAATAAAAAACCTAGCGCCGTTCGAGCATAGATCGCCCAGATCGTCGAAGCAAGTACGATCGCCGCCCCGAGCAATAAGACAAACCTCGTGCCCTTTTTTGCAACGAGGTAGCCACCAAGAGGCATGCCGATGCCGTAGCACAGCATGCCAACGGCAACGATACCGGCCAATAAACTACGGCTAAAGCCAAGATCATCAACAATGGGCAAAAAGAATGGGCCGATACCCATTCTCATGCCGACCGTAAGAAGCGTCAGAAGCGACGAGGCCGCAACGATGTTCCAACCAAAATACCAACGTGCCGTTTCAGTGTGCTTCAAGGATTGTCTCTTACTGTTACAAGGCCTATAGGCTCTAGGCATCTCAACAGTGAGATTACTACTTTATTGACCTCGATACGTAGAATAAGACCAAGGTGTAACCGTCAAAGGCACGTGATAATTCCCCTCAGGGTCTTTAATACTAAATCGAACAGGAATCACATCAAGGAACGGCCAATCGCCCTTAATATTTCCAGTCTTAAAAAAATATTCACCAATATGAAAGACCAGCTCATAGCAGGCGATGCGCAAGGGCGCACCAGTCAACAATGGCTTGGCAGTTCTCCCTCTTGCATCTGTTGTCGCCTCAACAAGGAGACGCCTACTGCCCTCACCCTCTAACTCAAAAAGCGCAACCCGTACACCTTCAGCAGGGCGTCCATTCGCAGTATCAAGAACATGTGTGCTGAGGATTCCCGTCAACCCCAGCATCCCATGATCTGCGATACGCGCGCCCATTCTTAATCGTGTGATGCGACCGATCTCGCTCAGCGCGAGACGAAGCTCTGTTTGCCGATCATTGGTCAACCGCGCTTGAAACTCTTTTAATGCAGAGCTACGGCTATGCCTACTGATACATAAAATGAACGGAAATCCAAATTTCTCTTTATAAGTGCGGTTAAGCGCGTCCCACCTCTCTAAATCCTGTTTACTCAACGCCTCGAGTCCGAGCCCTCCTTGCTCACGCGCAGAGTCCTTGGTCATCTGACCCATCCGCGCCTGCACACCCGCCAACTCTGGATGCCCAGAAAGCAGCTTGTTTAAGTCTTCGGGATGTAGCGCAAGGACTTTACCCAACATCGCTGCGTGTAATGCGTCCACATTTTCGAAGGGCCGCTCTGCTGCTACGGCTTGGGCAACCCATGGCGCGTGCTCGAATACCTCAGCCATCGCAGAAACAAACTCTTGCTGCGAACAGGCATTTAGCCGCTTCAATGTCAATATTTCAGTCATTAACCACCCACTCTCTTATTGCCTTAGACGACGCGACAAGCCGACTACGCGTTCCATCACAATCATCATAATAAGTGTCACAAAAATAATGACACCAGAAAGCGCAGCAATTGTGACATCCAAACGGCCCTCAAGATCCTGCCACATACGAATTGGAAGCATATCGGTACGTGCATCTCTTAAAAACAAAGAGACCGGCACGTTATCGAAAGAAGACATAAAGGCAATAAATGCCCCCGCTAAAATACCTGGTCGAATCAGGGGAAATGTCACGCGCCAAAAACTATATCGCCTGCTCGCACCAAGACTGGCAGAGCTCTCTAACAAGGCGGGGTCCATTTGGGCTAACGCAGCCAAGGTCGTACGAATAACATACGGAACACAGACCGCAGTGTGACCGATCACAAGTGTCGTCAAGGAAACGGACCACCCCACCGCGCTAAAAGTCATCAGAGCGCCAAATCCAAACGCCAGCGCCGGCAAGACCAACGGAGACATAAATAAAGAGTCAAAAATTCGGGCCAGATACGAGCGGGAGTTTGAGATCGCCAACGAGGCGCTAACACCTAGAAAAACTGACAGTAAGGTTGTCATGAGTCCAACCTTGATACTGTTGAGTGCAGCAAAATGCAGCTGAGAAGCGTCCCAAAGCTCAACATACCAGCGCGTTGAATATGCTTGTGGTGGAAACTTTAACGAGTAGCTATCAGTAAACGAAACGATTACAACTACCGCAGTCGGTGCGATCAGCAAGATGAGCGTGATAAGCGCTAGTAATGTCAGCGTTGTTCGAAAAACAAAAGTGGAGAAATCAATTCGATGAGCCATGTTTACGTTATTCCACTAGCCTGCAGCATAACCACGAGATAGGCGTCCGAGTGTATTGAACGCAGTCACACACAAAACAACCGTGACAAGGAAAGTGATGGAAATAACGGCAGCAAATGGGAAGTTCGACAATGCAGAAACCTGTTGGTAAAGATACATTGGCATAAATAGCATTTGTCCACCACCGATCAAAGACTGTGAAATAAATGCAGTGATCGCCGCAGAAAAAGTCAACAAGCATCCTGCAATCACGCCTGGAAGTGCCAAGGGCATGATTATCTTTTTGAACGTGTACCATTCGCTTGCGCCAAGCGATGCTGATGCATCAGAGAGACTGGATTCAATCCTCTGTAAGGCAGTGATGAGTGGCAAGACCATCAGAGGTAGTTGTACATTGGCGAGTGCGACAACTAGGCCACTGCGCGTGTACAACAATTTTGCAGGCTCGGAAATCCACCCTACCTCGATCAACCAGTTGTTCACGATCCCTTGTTTGCCCAAGATAACAATCCAAGCAAACGTTCGGACCACGACGCTGGTCAGTAATGGCAGCATAATAATGAAAATAACCAAGGGCTGTAACTTAGCGGGCATACGGACAAACAACCATGCCAAGGAAAACCCTAGCACAAGACAAAGAAAAGTCACCTGCACACCAAGCCAAAGAGTATCCACTAAAACATACAAGCCGAAGATGTCGAACATCTTCGCCCAGTTGACGGTAGACCCCCAATGCGTCATTGCCATATCGCCATAAAAGCTCACCACACCGAGCATCATGAGTGGAGCGACAAAAAACAGCAGCATCCCGATGGCTAGCGGAAAAGCTAACCATACAGGATATGACGTGACAGGCAAGTGAGCTCTCACGATTGAGCCTAGACCTTGATCTCTCGATTAAAGCGCTCAATCCACTGAGCTCTTTGCTCGTTAATTTTCTTCCAGTCTTGGAAGACAAATTTTTTCTTGAGCTCGGCCTGATCTTTTACTAAGACCTTCGATATTTCACCCTGCATTGGCACTTTCGAGTTTGTTGGAACGATCAGATAGGGACTTTGCATCAGACGCGTTTGCACATCTGGTGACATAGCCGCTTCAATAAGTGCCACAGCCAAATCTTTATTCTTGGTGTTCTTTACTATGTGGATTGTTGTCTTGAAGGCAATCGCGCCCTCTTGAGGGACAACAAATTCGACAGGCACTCCCCTGGCCTTTAAGATCTGAATCGCATTGAAATTACCGGGACTGATATCGACCTGTCCTTGTTGAAACAAGGTCGCCAACGCACCTGGATTTGCGGCAACTGCAGCCAAGTTAGGTCTGAGATCATTCAGGGCCTTAAAGCCCGGCTCAATATTCGACTCAGAGCCGCCGAACATTTTTGCAATTTCAACCAAAAACCCTGTTCCAAGCGTAGAGTTCAAGTTTGTAATCCCAGCGCGGCCTTTGTACTCTGGGCTCCATAGATCTTTCCATGATGTCGGGGGCTTCTTGATCTTTTCTGGGTTGTAGGTCAAACCAACCACCTGGAAGAAAATAGCTGGCCCGGTCTCCTCCTGTGCCTCGACAATTAAATCCTTATAGTTCTTACTCTCGGCAACGGGATAATTTTCTACCAGTCCCTGACCGATTGCAGTGAGGGCTGGACCCGGATCATGCAGCATCACGTCGATAGGAGGATTATTTTTTGCAGCATTGACTTTGGCAATTTGGTCCACAGACAACATTGGATCAAGAATGATGTCCGCATTATTCGTACTCTTTTTGAACGCAGGGACAAGTACAGCACGATGCGCTTCTTCCCAGCTTCCTGTAAATGTTGCGAATACCAAGCGCTTAGCTTGCGCGTGACTCATTCCGGGAAACAGCTGCATGGCACCCAGCGTGAGGCTCGCTTGCAAAAGTTGACGACGCGTTGTCATAAATTGACTCCTTAAGTTAGGACTACTTGGACTTACGAAATTGAAAAAGCATTACCAGCACAACCAGGCAATAACTCAACTAGCACATGTGTTCCAGGGTCAAACGTGACCTGACCGGCACTACGCGGATGCGAAACTTTGACTGAAGTCCCGTCTCTCAACACAACTTCTTGAATAACGTGAGCACCTTGGGGAAGTGTTAACGAGACTGTGCCCGATAGGCCCTCCGCGGATACGCCCTCAATTGACACCAGCCTGAGCTGCTCTGGCCGAAGGCAGAGTTGGACCGCATCGCCGGATTTGATTTCCTTCGTTGCCAATCTAGCGGGCAGTTGCGCATCACCAACTTGCACGATCGCAGACAAGTCACTAGAAATCGTCACAACGCGTCCGCTAAGGGTGTTGGCGCTTCCGACAAATTGATTGACGAATAAACTACGCGGAAGGTCATAAATCGCGTTTGGAGAGTCAAATTGCTCGAGTCGCCCCTGATTGATCACCGCAACGCGATCCGCCATGGACTGCGCTTCCTCTTGGTCATGCGTCACCATGATGCACGTTATGCCGGCGAGCCTCTGAATCCTCTTGACCTCGATCTGCATATCTAGACGTAAGCTTTTATCTAATGCAGCAAAGGGCTCGTCTAAGAGCAATATTCTGGGGTTCACTGCAAGGGCCCGGGCCAAGGCAACGCGCTGTTGCTGGCCGCCTGACATCTCTCTGGGCAAGCGCTCTGCTAGGTGCGACATCTGCACCAACTCCAACATTTCACCAGAGCGCTTCAATTGTTTGGCCTTGTCGGCGCCGCGACACGCCAGTCCGTAGGCAACATTCTCGCGTGCACTCATATGGGGAAATAATGCGTAGTTTTGAAACACCACACCAACCTCACGCTGATTGGGTGGGAGACGGTCAATGACCTGGCCACCGACGATGACCCGTCCTTGCGTCTGCTGAACAAACCCCGCAATGATCCGCAACAAAGTTGTTTTTCCACAGCCACTAGGACCTAGCAAGGCAACTAACTCACCCGCCTTGATCTCGAGAGTGATCCCATCGACCGCCGAACTTACCGCCCCAGGATAGTGCTGAACAATTCCATCCAAGGTGAGATCGAACGCACCAAATGAGTGCGCACTCTCAGCGCCCACTTTTTGGAGGTCCTGCTTATTCACGTTTGATTCCATGTAGCCCCTTAGCCGTATACACCCGCACCGCTCTGCATCGCAGCGATATAGCTGAATCTTGTCAACTGTCCATAAAGCAAATTCCATGCCAGATTGTTGACAATCGCGAGATGAACATCCAAAGTTACATAACGGCGTTAATCTTCTTGCTTGTAAATGTCACAACCTACACTTCCTTCTTAATTCGCACGAAAGGCTCCCTCTATGCGTAAGCTTTGGCAACTAACAGCAAGCGATATCGTTGCGCAAACAAACAACAAAACGGTCAGTGCAGCGGAAGTGGCGCGCAGCGCCCTGGAGCGACTCCATCAAGTCAACCCAAAGTTAAACGCCGTCGTGCAGCACGACGACGCCTGGACGCTTGCTCAAGCAGCGGGTGTGGATCAGCGCATTGCACGTGGCGAGAAGCTTCCATTAGCTGGCGTGCCCATTACGGTTAAGGACAACATCTGGGTGCAGGGACAAACGATCACCCAAGGCTCGTTGCTATTTAAAGACTTTGTCGCGCCAGACGATGCTTGGGCGGTCGCCAGGCTCAAAGAACTTGGTGCTGTGATTGTCGGCATCACAAACTGCTCAGAGTTTGCGTGCAAAGGAATCTCTAACAATTTGGTGTACGGTAAGACACGCTCGCCATGGGATCTCGAGCGTACGCCGGGCGGCTCGTCCGGCGGGGCCGTCAGCGCGCTGGCTTCGGGCATCGGCGCACTGGCTCTTGGTACCGATGCAGGCGGCTCGATTCGTCGCCCTGCAGCACACTGTGGACTCGTGGGGATGAAGCCCACCTTTGGACTCGTGCCATGTGGCCCCGGCTTCGATGAGCCCAACTTCGGCCTGTCGGTGAACGGACAGATCGCTAGAACCGTTGAAGACGCGGTACTTATGTGGAAGAGTCTTGTGCAATTCAAACACAGTGACTGGGGATCGCAACGATTCGACGGAGTCAATGCGGAAAGCAATCTCAGCGAAGCACCCTCGAGGAAGCTCCGGATTGCGTACAGTCATGACCTCGGTTGCAATTTTGCAATCGACGAGGATGTCAGGGCCGTCGTCGAACGAGCTGTCAAAGCCCTTGAGCAGGATGGCTACCAGGTGGAACTTGCGGCTCCTGCGTGGCCGCAAGGTGTACACACATACCCGTTACTCAAACTCCAGCAAGCAGGCTTAGCTGCGCTGCATGGTAAGGCTTATGATGCGGATCCTTCACGAATCGATCCTGATATTGCCGCACAAATTGTCTTGGGCAGAACGTACTCAGCTGTTGAGATTGCCGACGTGCTGATTCTGCGCGAGCATATCTACGCCGCCTATGCAAAATTTTTCGAGCAATTTGATTTGCTGCTTTGTCCCACCACCCCCACAGTGTCTTGGTCTGTCAATGAGCTCGGACCAAAGGTGATTGGCGGGCGTGAGGCAGGGCCCCGCGGCCACGCGGTCTACACTCCACTCTTCAATTATTCGCAAGCTCCGGCTTGCACCGTACCGGTGGGGTTGGCACGCGGCCTTCCTGCAGGACTGCAAATCGTTGGAGCGCGTTACCAAGATCTACGCGTCCTGCAAATGGCCAAACATTTCGAGCGCTTGATGGGCGCTCAAGCCAAACCCGCGCTCTGGGATGTCTAGCAAACTCAGGACGACAGCTTTTTCATCTCGGCATAGAGATCCGACTTTCCCTCAAAGCCGATGCCAACGAGAGACGGTAGGGTCACGTAACCATTCTGTACATTTACACCGTCAGGGAAGCCGCCGTAGGGCTGGAACAAGTCGGGATAAGACTCGTTCCCACCCAAGCCCAAACCAGCAGCAATCGCCAGGGACATCTGATGGCCACCGTGCGGGATGCAGCGCGTGGCAGACCAGCCATATTCCTTGAGCATTTCAAGCGTACGCAGATACTCAACCAAGCCATAACTAAGTGCGCAATCAAATTGCAGCCAGTCTCGATCTGGGCGCATACCACCATGGCGGATTAAATTACGCGCATCCTGCATCGAGAACAGGTTCTCACCCGTCGCCATCGGATTCTCGTAATGATTCGCGAGCTCTGCTTGCAAGGTGTAGTCGAGTGGATCACCTGCCTCCTCGTACCAAAAGAGGTTATACGGTTGCAAAGCCTTCGCGTAGGCAATTGCTGTCTTTAAATCAAAACGGCCATTCGCATCCACTGCCAAGCGTTGACCTGGGCCAAGCAACTTCAGAACGGACTCAATACGCACGCAATCTTCTGCTAAAGAAGCGCCACCGATCTTCATCTTGACGACCGAATAGCCGCGATCAAGGTAGCTCAGCATTTCTGACTTCAGGCCATCCAAATCCTTGCCGGGGTAATAGTAACCACCGGCTGCATACACAAACACCCTAGGGTCAGATTTGCCATTTCCATAGCGTTCGGCCAGCATCTGATGCAAGGGTTTCTCTTCAATCTTAGCCACCGCATCCCAAATGGCCATGTCGATGGTACCGATCGCAACCGAGCGCTCACCGTGCCCACCGGGCTTTTCGTTACGCATCATCGTCTCCCACACCTTGTGTGGGCACAATACACCGCGATCGTCGAGAAGCGTGTCTGGCTTAGCCTCTATTGCGCGTGGAATAAAACGCTCGCGCATTAAGGCGCCCTGGCCATAGCGGCCATTCGAATTAAAACCATAACCAACAACGGGCTTGCCATCACGGATGACATCGGTCACCACAGCGACCAGACTCAGCGTCATTTTGGAGAAATCGATATACGCATTACGAATATCAGATTTAATTGGACGTGTGGATTCACGAATTTCTACGATTTTCATAACGAAGCTTTTAAGTTCAAGTAAGTGAAGAGCCGCCGCAAATTTGAATATTCTGACCGGTAATGGCAGCAGCGTCGGGACCAATCAGATAGCGTACAAGTGATGAAATTTCTTGTGGTTCAATTAGCCGCCCGATCGGAGGCAGGACGGGCGGGGCAGAACTACGTCCGGGTTGTGTCAGCATCCCGGTATTGGTCGCAGCAGGTGACACAACATTCACTGTGACCCCGTCGCGCACAACCTCTGCAGCCCAGCTACGACATAGCGAGTTCAATGCAGCCTTGGTCGCAGCATACTGGCTGCGACCCGCTATACCGGCCGAAACTCGACTGCCGAGCAAGACCACGCGTCCGAATTGCTGCGCTGCCATTTTTGGAATTAGATAATTTGCAATGGCACTCGCCGCAGCAACATGCACTTTCCACATAAGATCCAAGTCGTTTGCAGAGAGTGCGCCCAGACGCGCGACTCGGAGCAAACCTGCCGCATGAACGAACACGCCGACAGATTCGCAAGACGCCGCAACGGTTTGGGCAGCCGATGCATCGCTTAGATCAACGGCATGAGGAACAAAACGCGGGTGGTCGATTGTCGCATCAGCGATATCTAATCCATGGACGCACCAATCCGCAGACAAAAGGTCGTGTGCTATCGCTCGACCTAGCCCCGAACTTGTTCCAGTGACCAGTGCACTTAATTTACTGTGCACGTATGTTGGCCTCTTTAATAATGTTCTGCGACAGGGTCATATCCGCCTTTTGAAACTTAGCAAAGTCAGCCGCCGTACCAGGTTCAACGATTAGACCTTGCTCAGTAAGCTTCTTAGCCATATCGCCCTTCAACGCTTTCAAGGCTTCAGCACTGAGCTTCGTCACAACAGCGGCTGGCGTACCAGCGGGTGCCCAAAGCCCGTACCAGCTATAAAACTCATAGCCAGGAACAGACTCAGAAACGGCTGGGATGTCAGGCATACTTGCCAAGCGGTCTTTTGATGTCACCGCGATCACCTTGAGCTTGCCCGCTTTCGCAAACGACTGCGAACCCAGAATCGGATCGATAAAGCCATCGATTCGCCCACCTACCAAATCTGTATAGGCGGGTGACGAACCCTTGTATGGAATCGTGACCGCGGATACCCCACCGGCTTTTTTCAAAAGCTCTGTCGACAAATGACCTGCAGAGCCAGAGGAGCCGATGGCAAATGATAGCTTCCCGGGATTAGCCTTGCCGTACTCGATTAACTCTTTAATGTTGTTTGCAGGCACATGGTTGCCAATGGCAACGGCAAGTGGTGCTTTAGCGACCAACGAAACCGGGATGAAATCTTTTTCGACGTTGTACGGAACACCACTAATTAGCATAGGACCAATCGTGAACGTCGACGCACTAAACAACAGAGTATAGCCATCTGCTGGCGCTTTAGCGACAGCATTTGCGCCAATCGTTCCACCTCCACCAGCCCTATTCTCGACGACAA